>Ga0180437_10010910_pt1 | contig 10997 bp, 13 predicted proteins | sample SS_ome_4_FD_132410 | JGI IMG/M metagenome (GOLD analysis project Ga0180437, IMG submission 132410) | Hypersaline lake sediment archaeal communities from the Salton Sea, California, USA - SS_3_D_1 metaG | ecosystem: Environmental > Aquatic > Non-marine Saline and Alkaline > Hypersaline >... | reverse complement strand
GCACGCCCGACCCACCCCTGGCCAGCATCACCGTCGACCAAATCCGCGCCTTCCTCGCCGAGCTGGGCGCCGTCCCCCAGGAACGCCCGGGCGTCGCCCCACGGCCCGCGCGCCCCCTCAGCAAAAAGACAATCCTCAACATCCACACCGCCCTCAGCGCCCTCTGGACCTGGGCGCGCGCCGAGGGCCTCGCCGAGCGCCACATCATACACGACGTCCCCCGGCCCAAACCTGAGCAGCGCGCCATAGAACCCTTCACCCGCGACCAGATCCGCGACCTCCTCGACGCCTGCGAGCGCTCCCGGCCCTACAGCCGCCCCGGCAAACGCACCAGCGACCACGCCCGCCCCACCGCCCTCCGCGACAAGGCCATCGTCTACCTGCTCCTCGACACCGGCCTGCGCGCCTCCGAGCTCACCGCCCTCCGCTGCTACGATCTCGACCTCAAAAACCAACACGTCAAGGTCATGGGCAAAGGCTCCAAAGAGCGCATCCTCCCCATCTCCCCGCGCACCGCCAAGACCCTCTGGCGCTACCTGGCCAGCGACCCCGACCGCACCGAGGGCGACCCCCTCTTTACCAGCCGCCTCGGGCGCGCCTACACACCCAACGGCCTCCTTCAAATGATCCGCCGCCTCGGCGATCGCGCCGGCGTCCCCCACGCCCATCCCCACAGATTCCGCCACACATTCGCCATCACCTTCCTTCGCAACGGCGGCCACGTCTACGCCCTCCAGCGCATCCTCGGCCACTCCACCCTCGACATGGTCCGCCGCTATCTCGCCATCGCCCAGGCCGACGTCGACCAGGCCCACCACACCGCCAGCCCCGTCTCCAACTGGCGCTTATAGTCGATCGTGTTCTAATGTCTAGAACGCAACCTTAAAACTGCTTGACAGGCCGCTTCTTTTCGTGGTATAATCTAGTCACAGTCTAGATGATACCACAGGAGGACAGCAATGGAAATCAGGCTCATATTGACGGACGACGACGGGAACATACTCGAGACCTACTTCACGAATGTGAACGACAGGTACGAGGCCCAGAACGTGGCCGACGACCTCAACTACCAAGAAGATCGACGCTCAGAATCATGGGAAGTGGAGGACGACAACGATGCCTAGACAACCACAGATCAGCACGACCGTCGGCCCATACGTGCGCCAGATGTACGATGAATTAATGGCACGCTATGGCAGCGGTAGCACGGTTCTCTCCATCGCCTTGCGTATGCTGTACGAACAGAATCAGACGACGCCGAGCATCCGCGATATTCAGATCGAGTATAGCGACGACACAATGTGGTTCGACGTCGGCCCCGACGGATACGATACGCGAGCCTCATACGATCAATTCGAGATAGCCCTGGCGCAAGAGATCAAAACCTACTATCCGGCCGCGCGCATATCGATCACCAACACCGACAACGATCGCATCTCGATCTATGGGCAAGCAGACCACGAGGACAGCCCCACGATCAACGACATCGTTGGCCAGGTATACTCTGGGTTCGGATGGTTAGTGAAGGCGTAAACGCAAGAATCCTGACAGATTCGCCACAAATCTGTCAGGATTCCGCCTGCCTTCCGTCAGGAAGCCCGTAGAGATTCAACCCTGCGACTTTTCGCCCAAAAAGTCGCAGAATCCGCCCAAAACGCCCCTAGGACAGCGTCACACTCAAATCGCGCAGCTCCTCCCGCACAATTCCCCTGATCCGCCCGTAATCCACGCCCTCCCCTGGCGCCGGGCCGGGCCCCGAGCCCCCGCCGACATCCACCTCTTCCAGCCTGGCCGCGTCCACGTACACGTCATTATGCCGCAGCCGCCACTTGTTCCACGCCCGCACCAACACCGTGATCCGCGTGTGCCTGGCCAGCACCACAGGGCTCTCCAGCCGCCGGTGCTCCGCACTGACCCACTGCCAGGGTGACCACATCACGCCCACCCGGAACGGTTCCAGCACACCGTACGGATCGATCCCCAGGCTCACATACATCTCGCCCTGGCTCACCCGTGGATCGTTCCCCTTGTCGCACCACGCCTGCAGCGACGCCGAAAACTGATACCATGATCCCTCGTCCGCTTCAACCGTCTGATGCACCCCCGCGTCCATCACCTTCCAGTTCAGAAACCAGCACTGCGCCGTCTCCCCCTCCACCACCCGCTCCGCGTCGAGCGTTCGGGGCAGCGGCTTATACTCGGGCATCGCGCACGGCCCCTGCTGCGTCTCCTGTGGCGGGTCGCCCGTTGCCCAGAACGGCATCCACCCTGCCGCCACCAGCACCGTCCCACTGTCCCGCACATACTCCCCCTCAAACCCTGCATTCGCCAACATCACGTCCTCCTGTAGGGGCGAGGTCCTCTCGCCCTCTTCCGTTAAGCCCCCTTAGCGGCACTGCGTAACACTCCCCCTCTCCCGTGGTTTGTACGGGAGAGGGGGCCGGGGGGTGAGGGCCTCTTACAACGCCGCCGTCGTGATCGCCCTCACCGTCCCGTTGCAATTCACCTGCACCTCATTGTCCGTCGTCTGGTAGCCCCAGTCCCCCTCCTGGGGCAGCTCCGTCGTGCTAAAATCCCCCGCCTGCGTCCCCCTGTACAACGCCCCGCTCTCCCCTGCCTGCAGCCGCTCCAGCGCCGCCTCCAGCGCCACGACCCGCCGCACCAGCTCCACCGCCAACGCCTCGTTCATATCTACCCCTCGTAATCCAGCCGGCCCTGGATCGTCTCCCGGCCATCCCCGCCCAGGCTGAGCGTCACCGTCCGAATGATCGCGTCAAACTCCCCCCGGTACGCAAAACGCACCTTGTCCCCCCAATTCCACTCCCGCCCGAACCGCACCCCCTCCGTGTCCAGGATCCGCCCCCCGGCCCGGATCACCGGCTCCCCCTCCGTCAGCGCCCGCCGCGCCTCCTCACGAACCCCATTGTCCGTCTTTTCACTCCGCGCATCCGCGACCCCCTCGCAGCGATTCCACGCGCTCGCATTGATCCGATCCGAGTCGCTCACCTCTTGCGTGTTCCGGTCGCTCCCCTCCCCCTGGCCCAGGCCGTACACATAGTTGACCTCGTCCCCATAGTCAACATCATAGTACGGCTCTTCCAGATTCCGCCGCGCCTTTGAGAACAGCGCCCCCCGGCCGGTCAGGTCCTGACCAGGCTGCCCCGTCTTTGTCACAAACACAAACGAGATCGAGCTCTGGCTCGCCCTCGCCGCCACGTCATAGAAAACCTCCGTCCCCGCCGCCTTGGCTGCCTTGGCAATGTCCGCCAGCGCCTTCGCCACGTTGCGCCAGGACACCGTCCGGTTCAACTGCGGCCCCAGCGTCAGGTCCGCCTGCACGCTCAACGACGACCAATTCCGCGCCGACGTCGACGCGCTCACCATGTTCTCGTCCACGATCTCCTTGGCCAGATCGTCCGCTTCCTTTGCCGCCTTCTTCCCCTGGCTCGTATCCGTCGCGTACGCCACCACCCGCCGGCGCAGCAGGTCATTCCCATCCGCTCCATTGATCGTCAGCCGCTCCACGTTCCCCTGCATCTCGTACCGCCAACCCCGCACGAAATACGGCCGCCACAGCGCCAGCGCCCCGTCAGGCGGCCCCCTCCACACCTGCACGATCCGATCCCGCCGCAGCCACGCCGGATCGAAATCGGGCGCCACCCCCAGGTTCAGCCGGCCGATCGCGTTCGCCACCCGCGTCGCCGACATCCACAGCGGATTCAACAGCGCCAGCCGCGTCCCCGTGTCGCTCGTCAGCCAAAACTCATAACGGGCCATTGATCCCGATCTCCATCTCTATCAAAACGGTACTCATAAGACGCATTATCGGACCTATCCCGCGATTCTTATCGCGCTCCAATCGAGTCAATCAAAAGTCAATTTTTCTGGCCCCAAAATTGATCCCCGTTTTGGGCACATCCTTTGTATATCTATGATACACTTTTCTCTCGTCGCTTGACAAACTATTCTGTATGTGGTATACTATAGCCAATTCAGACAGAGACGGAGGGAACAAATGGAAATCGGCGGAAACATCACAGGAAACCAAACCCAAAAATTCAGAGACCGAGTATGGGCCATCCTCTTAGTCGAATACCCAGACATTTATCGCCAGGCCCAGGAGCACAAGGACGAGATCAACGAGATGATCGATATGGGCAACGAGAACCTCTGGGACACCGAGTCCGTAGCCTACGCAATCACACAAGGCTTCTAGCTCCCCACATCCACAGAATCCCGACCAGGGATGGGGCAAGCCAAATCCCAAACACGAAAGGACAAGACGATGAAAGCATTTGAAATCTCCGGCGGAAATGGGTCCTATATCGAAATGGACGACGGTCGTTTCGCTGATACCGTCGTCGGTGACACCAGTGAATCAACAGAGCCACATGAGGCCCTGGCCAATCTGCAAGCAGAGGTGACCGAAAGCACCCTCGATCCGATGCACACCGAGTTCTCCATCGGCGAACTCGAGGACTACGTCGGCGCAGACAAGGCATAACCCCTCTCTCGCCCGCCCCGCGGCCCCATCGGGGCGGGCACTCTAGGAGACCCCAATGCTCACCACCGCTCAAGCCGCCCAACGCCTCGGCTGCACCCGTCGCCGCGTCCTGGCCCTCATCCACGAGGGCCAGCTCGACGCCGAACGCTTCGGGCGCGACTGGGCCATCGACGAGGAATCGGTCGCCCGCCGCCAGGTCGTCCAGGACGCCCAACGCGCCTGGGCCATCCTCGCCATCCCGCCCCGTCTCTGGGGCGCTTGGTGGCTGGCCGACCCCGACGAGATCGATTCGTTCCCCTGCCCCCACTGCGGCGGGCGGGCCTACAGCCCCGCCGGGGACACAAAATACTCACATCTGGCCGCCTGCCCCACCTGCGGCCAGACCATTGATTGACTCGATTGTTAAAGAGCTACCGTAGGGGCGGGGTCATCCCGCCCCAGGTCCCCTAACCATCCTTAGCGGCCCTAATCCATACTCCAATACGCATCCCGCCACTCCATCCACGCCACCAACGTCGGCGCCCCGGCCACGTCCACAAAACACGTGATCGTATTCGCTCCCGGCTGCAACACAAAATCTCCAAAATCGCTGTTCGCCAGCACCGCGTCCAGCCGGCTCCCAAAAAACGAGCTCACCACAATCCGCCGGTCCGGATGCAGATCGATCGTCAGCGTCTCCCCGTCCAGCAGGTCATACGCAAACAGCAGCTCCTTACCCGTCGTCTCATTCCGCACGCTGTACAACGTCGCCGACGTCCCCCCATCCCGGTACACCACGATTCTCGGGTAAGCCGCCTCTGTACCATCGTTCGTCACCGTCGCGTCCCCCGCAAACGCCAGCGTTCCCTCGTCCGTAAAGCCCACCCACACGTCGTAATTCTGTGCCACAACCGAGTCCGCAGGGCCGACCGCAATCGCCCCCGGCGCTCCCGTCGCGTACGAGAAATCTGGATGCGACCAGCTCGCCCCATTCCACTTGGTCACCCCTGGCACCGCTAGGCCCCCCGCCGTACCGAATCCGCCGGCTGCGTACAATACGCCGTCCGGGCCCACAACTAGATCGGACGTCGTCGTGTTTAGGCCCGTCCCCATTGCCTCCCACGCCTGCCCGTTCCACATCGCGATATAATCCGCGTTTGCGTCGCCCCCCGCATTTGTGAAATTCCCGCCCGCGTATACCCGATCCTGCGCGTCGACCGCCAGGTCACGGACGTCGCTGCTCAAAGCGTCCAGCGCGCTCCACGCCGACCCGTTCCACATCGCGATATAATCCGCGTCTGCGTCATCCGCCCAATTCGTAAAATCCCCGCCCACGTACACGTTATCCTGACTGTCGACCACTACCGCGTACGCATACGTGATCGACGCTGCCCCTGTGTTTGGCGTCCCCACGGCTGCCCAGCTCGACCCGTCCCACACCGCGATATAGTCTGCCGCCGCCACGTCGCCCAGGTTCTCAAAGCTCCCGACCACGTACAGATTCCCCGAACTGTCAAACGCCATCGCCCTGATCGCCGTGATTGACGCTGCCCCTGTGTTTGGCGTCCCCACCGCCTCCCACGCCGAGCCTGTCCAATGTGCGATATAGTCCGCTGCCGCCACGCCCCCCGCGTTCGTAAACACCCCACCCGCGTACAATGTACCATCCGGCGCGATCACGATATCGTTCACAATGCCGCTTAACGCACTCAGCGCCGACCAGGTCGACGTCGACGGCGTGTACTTGGCGATATAGTCCGCCGCCGCGATATTGTCGAAATTCACAAAATCCCCGCCAACGTACACCACTCCGTCAGGCCCCACGGCGATCGTATTCACCGACGTATACGTCCCCGCCCCATCTGGCGGCCCCAACGTATCCCACTGGCCCGTGCTCCGCAGGCGAGCCGCCACGACCCCCCGGCTCGCGTCCGTGTCCGTATGATCCAGCAGCGCCGCGCTCTCCCCGATCTCATACCAATACGGATCGACCGCTAAAAATCGCAGCCCGATCACCTCGTGCGGACCCGCCTCCGCCTGCAGCCCCATTTCCAGCCCCCCGTCGTAAAACGCCGCGATCTCTTTCTCTTCTGTCGCACCGTCGTACCGCAGCCGCACCGGCTGATTCCCCGCCACACCGCCCGGCCGCACCACCTCCAGCAGCGCCTGCCGCAGCGCGTGCAAATTGCTCATACTCGTCCCATTCAGCAGGCCCGTGATCACGAACGGCCGGACCTCCACCTTGTACCCCTGCGCCTCCCCGCCAGGCGCCAGAGCGTACCGGTCCACCAACATCCGCGTCGGCGGCATCCCCATCCCGCTCATCTGCCCCGGATAAAACGAGTAATCGTCGAAATTCCGCACCCGTCCCCCCGCCCGGCTCTGCGCGCTCCTCGACGAGGTGCTCAGGTCCTCCTCCCCGTCCCACTCGCACCCCGGCTGCTCCCCATCGCAATACGTCGTGCAATACCCGCTCTTCTGCTCTACCTGCACTCCATCCCAATACACCGTCCCCGTCGCCGAGGCCGCGTCCGACCACACGCTCAACCGCACCCTCGCCGTTGTCGTCGTCGCCGGCGAGGTCCCCGTCAACTCCAGCCGCTCCACCCCCGTGCTCGTCCGGTCCACCGTGATACTCGAGATCAGCCCGCCCCCATTCCGCCAATCCACCTGCAGCCGCGCCCTGGCATTCGACAACGCCGCCGCGTTCACCCACGCCGAAAACGCGTAATCCGTCTCCGCAGACACCGTCACATCCTGGTACCGCAGCACGTACTCGCTGGCCGCCGTCGAATCCGTCATCGACGTCAGCAGGCTGTACAATCGATCCTTACTCCACGCGCTGCTCTGGCTCGTCGCCCCCGTCGCCGTGATCGATTGCGTCCACCCCGAGCCCCCCTCCTCGTACGACGGGTCCGACGCGATCATGTTCGTCGTCGCCTCTGGTACCACCACGCTCCAATTCCCAGCCATAGCCCAACCTCTCACAAACGGCAAAAAAGCGACAAACCCGTCGCCCTGTACCATGCTCTCGGCGAGTCCGTGACTCGCCATCCCGCCCACCAGCGCCAGGATGCACAGCACCCTCACCCAGCGCCCCGTCGTGTATTTCCCCATCCGTGATCCCTCCGTGCTTACGCCGCCATGGCCTCCAACATCCGGAAATCGGCCACGATCGGCTCCGTCGGCGCGCTGCTATGCACGTGCAAGTGATAATGCGGCCCGCCCCCGCCTCCCACCCCAGCACCGCCAAGAGAAATTAGCGGCCCTGATCCCATCTTCCCGTTCACCTCGTCCAGCGCGCTCGCGATCCCCCTCAGCCCCAACTCAAACGGCGTCGGCGACCCCGGCGTCAGCCAATCCGGCAACTTGATCGTCCGCAACTTGTCTCGCAGGCTCACCAGCTTGTCGATCAAATTCTTGATCCACTCCCAGGCCCGCCTGAACACATCCGCGACCGTCCCGCCGAAATCCCGGACCCACTGGATCGCCTCTCGGAACACGTACCCCACGATCACCCCGAGCTGCTCCACGATCACTCGAACCTGGTCCCCGTGTTCCTTCCAGATCAACCCCAGCGCGATCACCGCCGCTCCCAGAAGAATGATCGGCAAGTTCATCGCCGCAATGACCACGCCTACAGCGATCAATATCGGTTTTAGCGTGCCGCTCATCAGGTCCGCCAGCCCCTCGAACGCCGGCTGTAACAGATTCGACCACACTGCACCCACGATCCGTATAGCCTTGGGCAACGCCTGGCTCAACCACGCGCCCACTTCTGCAAAAGCCGCCGTCAACTGTGGCCCATACTGAGCCATCAACTCATTGGCCATGTTGGCCAAGTCGGTCAACACTGGAAGGAGGGCCTCCCCGATCCCGATCTTGAGTGTTTCGACAGTTCCCTCCAGCGCCTCCATTCGACCCTGGAACGTTCCGGCCATCACCTCAGCCTGCTCCTGGATTCCCGTCGCTTCGCTGATCGCCACCGTCATCCCGTTCCAGCCCTCGGTCCCCTCCGCGAGGAGCGTGGACAATGCCCGCATACCATACGTGCCTGCAATAGTCTGCACGTAATGATTCCGTTCCTCTTCGGTCAGACCCGCTAGACTCTCAGAGAACATACCCACGATCTCGGGCAGAGATCGCATCGTTCCATCAGCGTTATACAGCTCGATATTCAACGCCATCAGCGAATCCTTGACCGATTCTGTATCTCTCATCATATTGGTCAGCATCGAACGCAGCGCCGTTCCCGCCTCCGATCCGCTGATCCCACGCGTGGAGAGCAAAGCGAGCGCCGTGTTCACGTCCTCCAAATCAAATCCAAACGAGGCCGCCACCGGGCCAATGTTCATCATGGCCATTGATAGATCGCTCACTTCAGCCACGCTGGCGTCCGCTGCCTTGACGAAATTGTCCATCGCGCTCGTGATAAAAGAGGCCCGTTCGGCCTCTGTCTCCAACTCCCCGCCGAACGTGGCCAATGTTACAGCCGCCAGATCGCTCGCTTGTACCATATCGAGCTCTGTCGCTGCGGCCAGGTCGATCGCCGCGCGCAACGCGCCGCCTAGTTTTGCCGTTCCGGCCATATAGCCTTGCAGATCGCCGAATATCTCGGTAGTAGAGAGCCCCGCCTTATACAACCCTGTCATTGATTCAGCAGCCCCCGATGCACTGACGCCCAGCAGAGACGTATCCGCGCCCACTTGGAGGGCCGCCGAATGCAAAACGTCCAGGCTTGTACCCGCGCCGCCGGCCGCCACGCTCAACCTCGCGACCTGTGTCTGGAAATCCGCCGCCACGCCGACCGTTTCTGCAAGCTCTTTGGCCAGCACACCACCGGCCACGATCGCGGCAATTCCCCCCAATCCTTTCGTCAAGCCTCCGAGGACAGACGCCCCCCCCCGATCCTTCCCCTCCACCACGAACGTCAGCTTGTATTCAGGCACGACACACCATCCTCCGTCCTCCGTCCTTCGTCTCTTCCACTAACGCCCCTTAGCGGACCTATCCACCTCCCCCTTCTGCCCCTCCACCTGGATACAAGCCAAATGCTCCAGCACATCCCGCGCCCGCTGCCGCCTCGCCACGTCCGGCGTGCAATGGTACAGCCGGCACACCTGCAGCGTCAGATACGCCGCCGGCGCGCTCCCCTTCCCCGCGTGCAAATACTCGGCGAGGCGCCGCCTCAGTTTGGGAGGTCCTCCGTCAGCTCGTCCCGGATCGACCGCGCGATCACCCGCAACTGTCGCATTGGAATCTTGCGCCCCCGCACCCCGCCGACCACCGCCCGATCCAGGCAGTCCAGCAGCGCCTTCGCCCCCTTCGCCCCTTCGAGCACCTCCAGGTCATCCAGGTACAACGCATCCACGTCCACCTTGAGCTCTTCAACCTCGGCCACCATGTCCTCCTATCCACTCCCCCTCTCCCGTCCCCGCTCTCTAGGGACGGGAGAGGGGGCCGGGGGGTGAGGGTCTTATGCTACCGCGCTCTTGGTCACCTTTGGCGTCTTGAACACCACGTTCCCCATCACCGGGTCACCCGAGCTCGCGTCGCCCACCGGGTACGGGAACCTGATAATCTGGCCCGCGTCCGTCGTATACTGAAAATCGTCCGTGTTCCCGCCCTTTGGCGACCAGCGGAAATAACACGTCGAACCGCCCTCAAAGAGCGGGCGGAGTAGCTCCCACGCTTCCGCCGTCCCTTCCGTGTGCACGTATCCGAACGTGAGCTCCATAGGCTCTCGTTTCCCATACGTGACGAGCGCCGTGTCCCCATCAAACGTGTAACCCTCGCCGCTGATCCGCGGTTGATCCCCGCCCTCGACCACGCTGGCCGTGCCACTCAGGTCCGTGTAATCGCTCCCGTTCGTGCTGTACTCCACTTTGCAATCTGTGAAACTGAACCCGTTCGTTGTCTGTGCCATCTCGGCCTCCCTGCTATGATGTTGCCAAACTCATCGCCACTGGAATCTCTTCCAGATAATACGCCACGCCCCCAATGCTCACGTCGATCACCTCGCTCGGCCCCGTCTGCTCCAGGCTCTCCCAGCTCGACGTCCGCCAGTTATCCTCCAACACCGCCGCGATCTCACTCTCGACCGTGTCCAGCGTATCTTCTGCGTCCGCCTCCGTGTACCCCGCCTGATCCTCCGCCAGCACCAGCACCTGGATCGTCAGGTAAAACGTTGGCCTGGTCCCCTGGAACGTCAGCCGCTGCCGCAGCGTCCCCGCGCTCAACACCGCCACGATCGGCGACTTGCCCGCCGGGTCCGCCAGCTTGTGCCCCACAACCTCCTGCTTTGTCGTCAGCCCCGCGTCCAACAACGTCGTCAGCGCGTCCCGTGCCGTCTCCCTGCTCGTCGCCATCCGCTCTCCCTCCCCCCTGGCTTCCGGGGGACCGAGGGGGCCTCTTACAGCCCTCTCCTCACAATATCCCCCATCCCCACCAAAATCCGCTTCCCCCGCTCCCTCTGCGTCCGCTCATAAAACGCGTGCCCCCCTCCCCGATCGTG
>Ga0180437_10010908_pt1 | contig 10998 bp, 10 predicted proteins | sample SS_ome_4_FD_132410 | JGI IMG/M metagenome (GOLD analysis project Ga0180437, IMG submission 132410) | Hypersaline lake sediment archaeal communities from the Salton Sea, California, USA - SS_3_D_1 metaG | ecosystem: Environmental > Aquatic > Non-marine Saline and Alkaline > Hypersaline >... | reverse complement strand
TTGTCTCCGCCTGCCATGCTCCGAAGTTTTGCCTGTGCGGCGTCCAGCTGCCCCTGGCTCAGGTCACATAGGGTCACCTGCGACACCTGAGGGTCCGACATGGCGTTGAATGCCGCTGCCGGCCCCATCAGCCCACTGCCCAAGATCAGGATTTTCATTTTGCGATTCCTCCTTGTTCACGTTTTAGAATACCTGTCAGGCAGCCCATCGCCCCGGCTGCCTTGGCTAACTCGCCAATCTCTACCGTCACACATTCGATCCCCTCGGCCTCAAACATGGCCTGGGTGCGGGGACAGCCCGTTGCCATGAGGATTCTGTGCGGACCCAGGGGGACAAAGTTGAGCGCCATGCGTCTGACTTCGTCCGGGTCCGGCGCCCACAGCAGACGGTAGCCCCGTTCGTGCACGGCGCGCACAGCCCTGTGCGGCGTGCGCCCTGGATACCCCACGGCGATGCCCGGCCCGGCCAGGCGCAGTGTGCCCATGAGATGCATCGAGCCGAAAGGCAGGTCGACGCCCACCACTTCGGCGCCGATATTGCGCAAGGCCCAGGTCACCTGATCCGCACCGGCTTCGTTGGTCCGCAGGCCAGTGGCCACCATGGCTGTGTCCTCGTCAATCCAGACGGCGTCCGCTCCTTCAAAGACGCCGTTCCCGTGGACACTCAGCAGGATGGGCACATCCAGCGCAGCCAACCGGCGCGCGACGTGTCGCTCCTCGCCAGCCCGCACGGTGGATGCCGGCCGGGCCAGGATGGCCCCCTCGGGTGTCATGAATAACAGGTCGGCGCAGAACAGATTGTTGGGTGTGGTTGGGCCGTCCGGGTTCAGGTAGTGCACCTCTACCCCGGCCGTTCGATAGGCTGCCGCCAGGGCGTCATGCTGCCGGCGAAACAACGCGACGTCAATGGGCGCTAGCATCTGCACCGCGTTTGGCTCGATCAGCCCCTCGATCTCGGGGCCGGGCCGGTGGAGAAGCACTGCCTGCAGGGTCGCCCATTCCAGCCCGACGCCCCAATCTCCCCACACGGTGCCCAACTCCTGGCGCAGGCTCTGCGTGCGTGGCGACCAGCCTTCACCGCCAAACGCCGCAGCGACCGCTGATTGCTGAGAAACGTCGTCCATCCGTTCACTGCCCTCCTTAAAGACCCTAAGGGTTTGTGAAAACACCTTTGAAGACCATGATCTTGGGCATCCCGAAAACCGTTTTGTGATCGGTTCTTCTGAAAACCCTTAGGGTCTGAATCTCAATAAAGTGGAACGCCACTCGAGTCTTTCCAGAGTCTGAAAAACGACTGTCATTCCTGCAGCAACACGCAAAAGAGAGACCCCCGCCTCTTGAGGGTGCGCATTATACCATCGTTCTGCAGGCTTGACAATGTGGTGGCATAGGGCTTGTCTCACATCTCCAGGTAGGGCGGCTTTTCTGGTGGGCTGGCATTGCCAGAGCCGCGCCCTGGTCTCGATACGCTTGGCTACTCGACCGGCGGCCCCTGTTTGTAAAGTGGGGCTGGGGCATTGTCTTATGGCTCGAGCCTGTGTGCTGCAAAGCGCAGGCGTACGTAATCGGCCGTCCAATGTCCTTCAGCGTCGCGTAACTCGGTTGTCAATGCTTGTCGCACGTCGTCTATCAGCGACCTCTGCTCCTGTTCTGGCAGCAGGGTGATGAACTCCTCCGCAAATGTGTCCAGCCAGTCGCCTATGTCCCCCGGCAGCCTGGTCGGTCGCGGAACCAGTGCGATCTCTTCGACCTGAAAGCCGTGTCTCTCCAGTCGCGCTTGATACGCTTCCAAGGTCGGAAAAACCCAGGGATTGGTGCCCGCCGCGTCAACTCCCCGCCGCTCGAGGGCGGTGCGCATGGCCGTTTCGATCTTGGCCACGTTCCCGTGCCCACCCAACTCGGCGACAAAGCGCCCTCCTGGTTTGAGCGCCCGCCACACGCCGGCCAGCACCCTGTCGGTTTGCTTCATCCAGTGCAGGGCCGCGTTGCTGAACACGGCGTCAAATTCGTTCTCGAAGGCCATTTCTTGGGCGTCCAAAAGCCGCACGTCTAACCTCCGGGCTCTGGCGGCGCTGACCTGCTCTGCACTGGCGTCGATGCCGACGACCTCGCAACCATAGGCGGCGATTCTCTCGGTCAGAGCCCCATCCCCGCAACCGAGATCGAGGATGCGCTCTCCAGGTTGCGGGGCCAATACCTCTATCAGCGGGACGGCAAGTTCGGCCACGAAACGGGCGTTTCGTGCATACCGATCAGGATGCCACGATTGTTGGCGAACCATTATCAACTCCGACGCCTGGCTGCAGGTTCATGTCTCACTTCCTACCAGCCATGCTTTGAAGGCTCTGCAAGCCTCACCGGCGATTGGAATCCTGGGAAGTCTGAACCGATTGCTGTCTGACCAGAAGGGTTCTGCCACAAATGCACCCGCATAGCCGTTCTCGATCAGCGCACTGGTTAACCGTGGCTCTGATCTGCCATGAGGAAAAGCACAGAACAGAAGGCCGTCGTTCCAACGCCTGATGGTCTGCGTGGCGCAACGCACATCTTTTGCGATTTCATGGGCAGCAAGTTGGCAAAAGTTGGCGTGGGAGGCTGTATGCGAGTGCATCTCCCACTGGTTATTGCGCAACTCCAGAATCTGCCACGGGGTCAGGTGTTTAGATCGGGGAATCGTACTGTGATCCCAGACATTTGTCCCTCCAATGTAATCCGTGATCAAAAAGACGGATGCAGCCACACCGAGTTCTCTCAACACCGGGAAGGCATGCTCATAGACGGTGTCGTAGCCATCGTCAAAGGTGACAAATGCCTTCTTTGCAGGGCCTTCACCAAAGAAATCACGTAGGGTGAGGATCTCAAAGCCCGTGTCGAGGAGCCAGGCAATCTGTCGTCGAAACCCGGCGGGCGAGATCGACCATTTGTTGCCTGGATGCGGAGTCACGTGGTGGTAGAGCAGAACCGGATGTTTCATCGCCCCGCCACCTCTTTTATCGGCAGCGCAACCACGAATTCTTTCGCCTGCGCGACCCATTCGCAAGAGAGTACCGGCCTGGGAGCGGGCACCCGGCTGATCCGTCCGGGAGCCCGGTGCTGGCCAATGTGTACAAACATTGTGTCAGCCAGTTGCGCCGCTTGCAGGCCAAGGGCGTGATAGCAAAGCTGGGCATGGTGTTCACTGGATACTGGAATCATGGATCGGGCCACCTCCATTCTTACCAGGTGGGGATTAAAGACGTAATGGTAATTCCCAATCAGAAAGCTCTCCTGCCAGCGCTCTGTTTGCACGGGTTGCGCCGTCGCGTGGTTGACGGTTGCGACTGCATCCTCCATGGTTCTCAATCTTGTCGTTCCTACGTCAGGGCGAGTCCGAAAGAGCTGCAGGATGCCCTGTAGATGTTTTTCCAGCGGCAGCTGGCAGAGCCAATCATCCTCGAGATACAGGATAAAATCAGCCCTGTAGATACGGCTCAATTCTACGAGCTGTGAGAAGCCCCAGCCGATCCCATGGTTTTCAGTCGTCGTATACACTTTTTCAAAATGACGCCGCTGATCCTTGAATACCGCGACGGTATCTTGTAAAGTACACTGGTCGAGGGCAATCATCTTGAGCGTCGTGCCCAGAAGCGCCTGGTTATGCTGTATGAAGGCATTGACTGTCTGAGCCAGGTATTCTGCGCGTCTGAATGACAGAAAGCAGACGAGGATCATGTCAGGCTCCCTCGCTGAGACAGATTTGGCACAGCTCGCTGGGGATCTGTCCGGCTGACCATTTTCTACGGTTTTCGACCGCTGCGCAAGCGTTGAAAACCTCTTTCACGGACGAAAGGTTTACATTTCCCAGGTACATGTGGCAATCTACATCGGTGCAGCAAGGTGTACACGCCCCATCCCAAAAAATCACCAGGTTGTTGAAATGCCGGGCGCAACTCCCAAAGTCCAGGCCGGAGGGAAAGTCCCTGGTGGCGTCGAAATGAGTGCGATACGGAAGATATGGGCACATCTTGAGCTTGATAGTCTCAAACAGGTCAATCACTTTCCCTACTCTGATATCGCTCTCCTTCACTGGCGCCACCATCGAGGGTACGCCGGTTTCCTTGGCGAGCTTTAGGCTTTGAGCTTGCCAATACTTTATGGCTTGTAGCGCCATCTGAGGCGTATTCAGGACGGCCATCTCTCTTTTTCTCACCGCCGCCGATAACTGTGCAGTAGAAAGCAATTGCAGCGTGATCTGTGGGCCATTATCCCTGGCGATCCTTTCCCGCATAAGCAGAACGATTCCTTCTACAAAACCCTCCCAGGAGATCCGCCGTCCTGTCACCCGGGTTGACATTTCAGCGCCATGGGCGTTGATACTCAGCTTGAGTGCCTGGACCCCAGGGTGGAGCAGCGCATGTACGATCGTGGTGTTCAATCCTGTGGCGTTGGTATAGATGCGCAGGGGGAGACCTGTGGAAGTGGCATATGCGACAGCTTCTGTGAACCGTGGATGCAAGGTGGGTTCGCCAAACCCAGCGATAATCACTTTGCCCCAGGTTGGAAAGTCGAACCCGGCCAATTCGTCAATGATGTTTTTGAACAGTTCGAGGTCCATGGTGCCCTTGGGGCGTGTCATGTCATGGCGCAGGCAGAAACCACAGGCTAGATTGCACAGGTTGGTCAATTCAATATCTACAATACTGGGCTGAATCATGAACTCGCAACCTCTTGTAGAAAAAGCTCCAATTCCTGCGCAATGACGTCGACGTTGAATCGAGTTTCGGCGATTCCACGTGATTCCGATCCCATCTGTCGGCGCAAAGTCTCGTCGGCCAGCAGTTTCTGGATCGCCGACTGCATCTCAGCGGGTGTGTCTACTCGATACCCATTGACCGCGTCCAGGATCTGATCTTCGGTTCCCAATCCCTCCTTCAGGCCAATCACCGGAAGTCCGCAGGCCAGAGTTTCACTGACCGCCCTGGGACAGGGGTCAAATAGAGAGGGGTGGACACCCACCTTACATCTCACAAGCACTTGAGGCAATTCGCTGTGTGCGATGAATCCCAGGAAGGTCACGTTCGCTGGCGCCATCCTGCGGAGTTTTGACGCCATTTCCCCCTTGCCCACGATATGCAGCCGGCCCTCCAGGCTCGAGAAAACCTCCATCAGCATGGCGACATTTTTCTTGCGATAGTTGTTCTTTCGGAGGAACCCTACCCAGACACAATCCAAATCCTTTTCAACCGGAGCTGGTCTGAACTTGTCGACATCGATTCCTGAGGGGAACACACGGGTGCGCTCGATCGGGTATCCTGTTTGCCTGCAGAACCGATCGCGAATGATGCGGGCTTTGAAAATAGATGCCGACACGATATCGTGGTGGCGTGCGATCTCATCCAGGACGATGCCCCTCGTCGCGGCAGAATTGCTGTACAGGATGTAGTGGGCCCCTGGGATGCGCTCCTGCAGGCACAATAATGTCTGAATGCGATTGGCAGAGTGCAGCACAAGAATATCAGGCTGCCATGTTCTCAAGAAGCTCAGCATTCCTTTGCTCTGTGATCCAGTTTGAGCCGAAGAGATGGGATCTGTCGGAAAGAATTCGTACCGGACGCCATCTCGCCAGGCGGATTTGCGTCCCTTATCTGTCATCAGGCATACCAGGTTTGAATGCCCGTGTGCCACCCTCCGGCGGGAGAGGGCGTGATAACTGTTTTCGCCTTTCAACCAATCCTCATCTTCCAGTTCTACTTCGGCTTGCGTCGTCCCCCAGACTTCGGCGATTCTCACTTTTGCTTACCTTCTCGATTCGGTACCTTGCCGACAGGCCAGCAAGCACTATCGTTGCCGTTCAACTCTGCTTTCACGCAGATGGGTCAGGCTTGAGCGCGTGGGAGCCCAGACTGGCTCGGATAGGGGAGCTTCGGTCATGTAATTTGCGATTCGAGTCAACAGCCCTCGTGGATCCTGGTTGGCTCCCACAACGATGCGTCTTATCAGGCAGGGATCCTCATGCCAATCCAGTGTTCCACCGCCTCCTGCGACAAATCCGGCGTCATAATGCATCCGGACGACCTGTGCAATGTCTCCATTCACACCTCCAAAGGGGTAGGCAATGGTGCGAACAGGTTGATTCAAGTGTTGCATCAACTGATGTTTGCTTTCAATAACCTCTTGAGTGGCTTCATCGGGGGGCAACATGGTCAACCGGCGGTGCTCTATGCCATGGCTCCCAATTTCGTGCCCCATGGCGATGGCGTCGCAGAGTGCTTGCCAGCCGAGATGTTTTCTCTTTTTGAAGGCAGCGCGGTCCCAGGTATTCGATCTGCCGACCCAGCCAGTGGGCACAAAGATCGTGGCCTTTATTTTCAGCTCTGCCAAGAAAGGGGCAATGGAGAGGAAATCCTGATAGCCGTCGTCAAATGTGAGGACGGCGATACCTCTGGGAAAACGGCGGTCTTTTTTCCACAGCCTGGCGGCCTGCGCTGCCGTGACAAATGTCAAGTGTTGGGCTAATTCCCGAATGTGTGCTTTGAATTGATGCGGTGAAACGGCATACCGATCGCCTGGAGCCTCGTCTATGGCGTGGTAAGATATGACCGGTATGCGGGTGGGATAGAGCCAATGATCTGTGGACAGAAGCTCTGAAAAAGTCCGCCGCCGGAATGGCATTTCTTCACAAGTTGGACCCTGCTGGAGGATGATCACGTCTGTCTTGTCGTCTATGACCTTGATGCGCTGAAACCCCCTGCCGCTAGGTCCGAAAAGCTGGTGGCGCCATCGCCTTGAATCCTTGCTCGCCGCGTTCTTCTCCTCTTCTGCCAGGGAGGGGGGTTGCTTCCAGTCGATTTTGAGGAGTTCTACACTCTGTTCGACATCGTAAAAGCACTCTGCGGGCGAGAAACCGGCATTGCATGTTCTCAGCCAGTAATCGTGGTGTTCGATGCCATAGGTCCCGAATCCAGGGTCAAAGTGACCGACGCGTTCTACACACGCCCGGCTGATGGCTTGAAAGGCGCCTTGTGGGGATTTATGACACAACCATAGCCTGACGCCATCTCGAATCACCTGTTGCCGGCGCTTGAAGTAGTTCGCCTTGAAATGGCGTGGCCGGCTGGGGTCCGGTGGGTAGTATGGATCAAAAAAAGAGAGGTATGGAACGACGGCGAGCCCCTGGAGGTAGGTTTCGAGCCACTCGGGCCTCAGGAAACGAATGTCATCTTGAACCAAGAAAATCGCATCATACGCTTCGAAGAACTTTAACAGGCGGTTGTTAGCAGCGGGGATCCCTCTTTGAGAGCCGGAAATCGCCCAGATGGGATAGTGTTCAGCAATGGACTGGAAGTCGCGGTTCCACAGGTCAAACGACACGGCGACTTGGGCCGGCAGATCGAGGTTGTCAAAGAGTGAATCCAGGCACTTTGTCAACGAGTCGGGCCTGTTATAGGATAGAATACCGATGCCAACGCGCATATCAGTGTCTTTCGAACGGTCGCAATTACAAGATGAGGCTCAACCTCTGATTGACCCTGCCACGCCCTCGACAAACAGCCTCTGAAGTAAAAAGAACAGGATCAGGGTCGGTAGCAAGGACATGGTTGCCGCAGCGCACATCAAAGTCCAGTTGGTCGAATGTTGACCTACAAAGGCATACATACCCACGGCCACCGTTCGCAAGTCGGGCCGGCCCAAGGTGAACACGAGGGGAATGAAAAAGCTGTTCCAGCTATCAATGAACTCAAAGAGCACTACCGTGCCTATCATCGGTTTAGCCAGTGGCAGCGCAATCCGTTGGTAGAGCGTGGGGAAATTGGCTCCGTCTATAATGGCTGCCTCTTCCAGTTCCGGTGGTAAGGTGGTAAAGTAACCGACAAAGAGGAAGGTGTTGAAGACCATGCCGGTGGCGGCATTGACCAGGATCACGGCCCACAGGGTGTTCAGCAATCGGAGGTGCTTCACCAGCTCAAAGATGGGTATGATCGTGTACCCCCGGGGTAAAAACATGGTGGCCAGGACGGACCCGATGACAAGCTTTTTGCCGGGGAAGTTGCTTCTCGCCAGCGCATAGCCTGCCATTGAGGTCAAAATCACGATGATCAGGGTGCTCATGACCGTGACGAACACGCTATTCTTAAAGTAAATGCCGAACCTGGCCGTCTTCCATGCCTCGGCATAGTTCTGCCACATCAGTCGCTGCGGCAACAGGTCTAATCCGCCCCCCAGGAACTCTGATCCGATTTTGAGCGACCCGGATAACATCCACAGAAAGGGATACATATAGAGAAAACCAAACACAGCCAGGGCGATATGAAAAACGGACTGCGAGAAGAGACGGCGCTGCCTAAATGCTTTCATGGTGTGTCATCCGGCTTTCCGTTGCTGCGCTGTGTATCTTATGGCTGCAAGTTGCAGGGCACTGATCCCCATGACCAGCAACCCCATAAAGAACGCGGCAGCCGATGCAAACCCCAGGTTGGCGTCGCTGTCTCCAACCTCGTTGGCATAGAAGGCCTGGCGATAGATATATGTGCCGACCACATCCGTGGCAAAGTAGGGCCCTCCCCTGGTCATGACCTGCACGATGTCAAATACTCGCAGGCTGTGGAGAACTGTAATGAGCAGGACAACCAGACCTACTGGTCGAATGAGTGGGAGCGTAATATGCCAGAACAGCACAAAGCCACCGGCCCCATCCACCTTCGCTGCATCGTACAGTCCCTGTTCGACAGATTGCAAGGCTGCAAGAAAGTAGATCACCGGGTATCCCAGACCTATCCACACGCCGGTGACAATGATTATCCACAGGGCGGTGTGAGGATTGCCTAGCCAGTCAATCGGTCTTTCGATGAGATGGAGTCTGAGCAGCATCGTGTTGACGTCATGGCCAGCCGTGCTGGTCAGCAGGGAAATGACAATGCCAACTATGGCCGACGAGGTGACGACGGGGGAAAAAAAGATGGCTCTGAAGACAGGTCTGGCTCTGAGCCACCGGCTATTCAGGACCATCGCCAACCCCAGGGCAAGGGTGAGCTGCGTTGGCACAAGCACTGCCGTGTAGATGAAGGTGTTCTTGAACGCATTCCAGAACAGCAGGTCTTGAGCGATGCTGACATAATGCGTGACTCCAACAAAGTCCTTGGGGATGCCGATTCCATCCCAGTTGTAGAAAGTGTACCGCACGGACGCTAACAACGGGTACAGCGTGAAGCACAAGAACAGGACAAACATCGGCATCACAAAGATATATGACCACACGTGCTTCTTGAGGTGTGACTGAGGGCTGTTCATCAGGTTCTCCCTGACTCGATTGTGAGGGAGGAGCCAGGGGGACGCTGCGGACAATGCGTTTCCCTGGCCACTGCTTTACCTCGTGCTACCTGAGCTACTCCTGCGACGGAGTGACATAATTCTCCATGGGATCCCAGTCGGGGAAGATAAAGTCTTCGATGCTGACTTCCGCGCCTTCGTCTCTGGCCTTTTGGATGGCCGCTTCAAGCGCAGCCTGCTTGCGTTCTTCCAGATCTTTCAGTGCCTGCCGCCAATCGACTATCTGCCCGGTATAGATGCCAACCAATACGTCACCTGTATCCGGGACGACCGGCTCGGGGATGACCTGAGCCGCTTGCGGGTTGCAGGCAGGGGGGTATGGCATGAAAACCACGTACTTGGTGATCGCGTCGTACGCCTCCCAGCTCGCCGGGTCGGGGATGTTCTGCGGGTTATTGAGCTCGCTGTACACGGAATATCCCAGCCCTTGAGTGACCATTCGTTCGTGAAGACCGTGTGATGAAATCCAATCCAGCCACAGCCATGCTTCATCCGGATGTTGGGTCTGGGACGACATGAAAAAATCGCCATGCCCGGATGCAATGGCCATCCCACCTCGGCGCCCTTTGTCGGGGACAGGCAGTGGAACGGCTCGATAGTTCTGAAAATCCGGGAAATCGCGCTTTAAATTGTTGGCTGCGTAGGTGCCGCTCATGAATATCGCAAACTTGCCCTGAGCGAAAAAAGAGTAGACGTTGCTATCATCCACCGTGCTTTCGTAGGGATACACGCTGCCATCTTTTTTCATCCCTAGAAGCAATTCGACGATCTGGGCGTAGGCCGGATCGGTGCCAAACGTGTAGCGCCCTGTGCGCAAGTCAATCTCATATGAACCGGGTGCGCCTGCCAGGCTGGTGAGTTCAAACCACCAGCTCAAATGCCTGGAATCCTTGATGCCGATGCCCATGCCGTAATACTCGCCGTTGCCCGCTTCCGTGATCTGCTTTGCCATGGCGCGCACATCACTCCACGTCTGCGGCACCATGACATTGCCACCCTGGTCAACCAGGCCTGCCTGGCGAAACATATCTTCGTTGATGAACAGCACCCGGTCTACTTTGGACGCATAGGTTGAGAAGGCATAGACCTTTCCTTCCCACATGTTCCTGGTTTCGACGAATGAACCTTCTGGGAACTTGGCCAGCCACTGTGGCGTGATCCACGGGTCAAGCGGTTGAATCCATCCATTTTCAACCAACTGGCTGAAGCGGTGCCGTCGAACAAACGTATCTGGTGCGCTCTCCGACTCAAAGGCAAGCGCCAGGGCTTCGCGATAGGCATTCTGATCGGGAAAATGTGACACCTCGACCGTGATCCAGGGGCATTGCGTGTGGAAAAGCTCGGATTCTTTGTCAAAGAAATCACCCATCGCTCCACCATACCACTCCCAGAACGCAATTTCTACTGGCTGTGGCAACGGTGTCGCAGTGGGGGCGGACGGCTCGGGTGTCGCGGTTGGCACCACGGCAGGTGTGGCACAGCCTGCCAACACGGCGGCGACGAGCACAATTACAGGGAGAGTAGGATGTAAGAGTCTGGCTTTCATGGTTTTGTCCTTTCTGAACCCAATGGCATGCCTCAAGACCTAACAGGTTTTCGCAAGTTTCGTCACTTGAGGCCCAGTTTGTCACTCGGCAAGTGTTTTGAACGATGAATTTCAGGCAAAAAACCCGTCAGGTCTAATCATACCGAG
>Ga0180437_10010906_pt1 | contig 10999 bp, 10 predicted proteins | sample SS_ome_4_FD_132410 | JGI IMG/M metagenome (GOLD analysis project Ga0180437, IMG submission 132410) | Hypersaline lake sediment archaeal communities from the Salton Sea, California, USA - SS_3_D_1 metaG | ecosystem: Environmental > Aquatic > Non-marine Saline and Alkaline > Hypersaline >... | reverse complement strand
TTCCTCTTATGCAATAATTTTATTCACAGGAGTTAATAGTGCCATAAGTTTTGCATTGGCTTCAAAAATCAAAGATAATCGAAATGAAAAAAAGAAATTATATTTTGATTGGTTAATCGGTGTGTTTCTAATTTCAATGATAGCGATTTTTGCCGTGAGTGTTTATCAGTGGTAATTTTTAACTCATTTTAATACTGTGTATAAATCATTTATATTCTGGTCTTGAAGGATTAAAGATATCAATTAATTCCGTATCTTCTAAAATTTTGGCTCCATGTTTCTCATTTGATTGGAATATGTAGCTATTGCCTTTTTCTACAACAAAATTTCCATCTTCTGTAAAAAATTCCATTTTTCCCCTTATTACGTACCCAACTTGATGTTCTCTATGTTGATGTATAGGAATCTCCGAATTTTTCTTAAGATTAAAATGACAGAGCATTATTTCATTATTAAAGCATAATGTTCTTCTATATATTCCTTTAAGCATCTTAATGGGTTCAATTTCATTTAGCTTTTTGAAATTATTCATTTTGAGAATGTTTTTTTAATTAATCTAAATATAACTCTCTAAATTTAAAAATCCCCTACCTAGAGATAAAATAAATCAAAAAATCAGCTTTGACGACATTATTATATATTAATTGTTAATACTTAGAAGATGATTCTATTTAATGAGTGAACATGTGAGTGATTTAGCGTTTAAACATAGTAGGTTGTCAATTATTATAAAATAAAGTAATCTCTTATTAAAGTAAGTTTAAATTGGAAAGATAAATACATTTTTATATCAGAAAAGGTAAAATATTAACCATAATGACTAATTAACTCGTAATAAAATTCGGTTCTTATTACCGACAAAATTATTTAATAGTCATAGCTTATTGAGCCTTTCTTAAATATAAATATCTAATAATGATTAAGTATGAGGTATTGGTATGGTTCTAATCCCAGAAAAAAAAATATCGAAAAATAAAAATGATTTAAGAGAAAGATTTTTACAAACATTATTTCCTAGAGTGTTCAGAACTGAAGGGGATGTTGTTCCGTTTGATCCTCTAAAAATAGAAGAAAATATTATAAAGGAAACTGGTTTGGGTAGAGATGCTGCACATCAAATAACCGAATTAACAGTCCGAAGAATCATCTCTTCGGGAATAAAATTTCTTTCAGGACCACATATTCGAGAAATAGTATGTTCGATTTTATCAGAAGAGCATTATGAAGAAGAAAGAAAGATTTACACAAGGATAGGAATGCCTTTAATGGACTATGAAGCAATTTTGGAAGAGGGAGTAGATGAAAATGCGAATCAGGATATGAATCCTGAAAGTATTCATCATTGGGCTGCCAATAGAATTTCTGATGAGTATGCTCTTTTAAGAATATTAGATTCAGAAGAAGCTCAGGCTCATCTGTATGGTGATATTCATATACATATGCTTCGCTACTTTGATTTAAGACCTTTTTGCCAAGAATGGGACCCAAGGATGATTTTGGAGCATGGGCTTCCCCCAGTAGACAGTTGGGCTCATTGTAATAAATCGGGACCAGCTGGAAGTCTTCGTGTGGCAGTCACACATCTAGCAAAATGGTTAGGGATTATTCAAGGAGAATTTTCAGGAGGACAAGGCTATGATTATATAACTACATTTCTTTCACCCTTTGCAAAAGGTCTTTCTGATAAAGAGATTGAACAATCAATGCAATGTCTCATCTATGAAACTAATCAGATATTTGCGGCAAGAGGTGGTCAAGTACCATTCACATCTATTTCTTGCACACCAACAATTCCAGATGGTCTATTAGCCATATCTGCTATAGGGCCCTACGGCAAAGTCATTGGAAAGTATGGAGATTATAAGGATGAATGTTTAAAATTATTTGATGCTTTAACTAAGGTTTATACTCAAGGAGATTATAATGGAAAATTGTTTGCTTTCCCAAAACATGAAGTAAAAATAAAGAAGGAATGGTTGGAACAATATAAACCCTCATATCTTAAAGTAATGGAAGAAGTAGCAACAATGGGGACGCCATACTTTCTAAATATGTGTCCAGATTGGATGCCTGATGAAATACATAGTCAATGTTGTAGGAAGTTCCTTAGCGGAAATCAAATCATCAATCGATGTGTTTTCGAACCAGAAAGAAGAAAAAAAACAAACGTATGGGAAAATTATGTAACTATAGGATCACTTCAAAGTGTTAGCCTAAATCTCCCTAGATATGCCTATATGGCAAAAAACGAAGATCATTATTTTGACATTTTAGATGATAAAATGGAATTATGCGCTAGAATTCTAAAAAAGAAATGGGATTTGATGGAAAAACGCCTTAAATCAGGTCATTTACCTTTATGCAGCGGGAAAATCAATGGTGAACCAATATTCAAACTAAAGGATCAAAACCTCTCTATTGGATATACAGGATTAAATGAAGCAGTTAAAAGTTTAATCGCATATGAACTCCATGAAAAAGATACTGCATATAATTTTGGAAAAAAGATATTAGAATATATGGTAGCAAAATGTAATTCAATGAGTGATCGAGACAAAAAGAGTTATTCTTTATGGCAACAACCTGCAGAATCAACCGCTAGGAGATTAGCATTATTAGATTTAAAGCACTTCGCAAAACAAGCGATACCTCAATCAAATGGAACTTCTGCTTATTATACTATTCAGATCATATTCGATATGATGCTAATATCTCTTTATCGCAAAGAATTCAATTACAGGGTGATTATCATCCTATTGTAAGTGGTGGGGTTATTACTCATATTTGGCTCGGGGAGCAAAAACCCGATATTGAAGGCTTGTGGGAACTCACGAAAAATATCTGTCTTAATACCAATACAGCCTACTTTGCTTATACGATCGATTTTACTTATTGTCCTCATTGTAAAAAAATGTTTAGAGGGGGACAATGGACTTGTCCGCAATGTCTTTCCGAAGAGGTTAAAGTGTATTCTCGAATAACAGGTTATTACAGTGAAGTAAATAGATATAATCCCGGGAAACGAGCAGAATGGGAGTCACGTAAAAGAGAAAAACTGGATTAAGATCATCTTATTTTAAATAATTATAAAAATTAACATTTAGCATGACTGAAAAGTTAAGTTTAGATGATATGCAAAATCTAGTAGAAAAATGGATTCAAAAACACGGCGGATATTGGCCCCCTCTCTCAATGTTGAGTGCATCTATCGAGGAATTGGGAGAAATCTCCAGGGAAATTAATCATTTAGAGGGATTTAAACCAAAGAAAGATAAGATAATGATTAAATCAAAATTAGATGAAGAACTTGCAGATCTGCTCTTTTCTGTAATTTGTATTGCTAATTATTATAATATAAATTTAACTAGAAGTTTTCATAAAATAATCGCAAAATATTCTAAAAGAGATTCAAAAAGGTTTGATTAAAGCAAATAAAAAACAATTTTTATGGATTATATATTGAATTTTTTGCAAAATTTTAATTCTTTTAATCTTTTTCCTTAATGAAGGATGTTTTAAAATAAAGTGTAGGTATGTTAAAGCAAGGATTAGACAAAGAGGAAATTCTTAGATTAATTAATGAGAAGCTTAAGTTGGATCATGATTATAATGATGGAACAATTCTAGGCTCTATGTGTACAGAACCTTTAGAGTTTGGCAGAGAGGTGTACTTGAAATATTTGTCTAAGAATCTTGGTGATCCTGGATTATTTCCAGGTACAGCAACGCTAGAAAAAGAGATTGTTTCTGAATTGGGACAATTATTTGGGGAACAAAATATTACAGGAACATTAACTACTGGTGGTTCAGAAGCAAACCTTATTGCAATGAGGATTGCTAAGAAATTACACCCAACCATTGAAAAGCCTGAAGTTGTCGCTCCTGAATCGGCTCATATCTCTTTCGATAAAGCCGCTGACTTATTAGATATTAAATTAAGAAAAGCGCGATTACTTAATAATTACGAAGTAGATTTAACACATTATAAGGAATTAATTAATGAAAATACGTGTGGAGTCATTGGTGTAGCCGGGACGACATCACTAGGTTTGATTGATCCAATTGAAGAAATTGGTAATTTCATTAAAGAGAGAAATATTTTTTTTCACGTTGATGCTGCCTTTGGAGGATTTGTTTTACCTTTTCTTAAATATTTAAAATATAGCATTAAGCCATGGGATTTTTCAGTTAAAGAAGTTAACTCAATCACAGCAGATCCTCATAAAATGGGTTTGGGTTTAATTCCTACAGGTGGGTTTTTTGTAAGAAATTCCCAAATTTTGAATAAAACTGGTTTTGAAATTCCTTATTTAGCTGGAGGAAATTTTAAACATTTTCATATTGTAGGTACTAGACCGGGTGGAACTGTGATTTCATTTTGGGCGATAATGAAATATCTTGGTTTAGATGGATTTATTGATGTTGTTAAGAGATGCATGGAAAATACTCATTTTTTGGCTAGAAAAGTAGCAGAAATAAATGGAATTAAATTGGCGGCTCAACCAAAAATGAATGTGGTCGGGATTACTACAGAAAATGGAGATAGTATTTGTAAAATTGATGAGGAACTTAGAAAGAAAAAGTGGATGTTAGGAAAGTTTGAAGATCTCAATCTAATCAGAGTTGTTGTAATGCCTCATGTAAAAAAAGAACATTTAGCGTTTTTCATAGAGGACTTAAAGAAGATCTCTAAAGAACTTCAAATATCATGAAAATTATATTCTAAACTTCAAAAATTTTCCAATTGGAGATTTCAAAAAGGGAAATAACTTTTCCAATAATGTTTTGTATTTCATTTAATTCCTCCAGGATTATTTGATCGGTTTCATTTTGTGTCATATAAATGAAAGTTATGTTGGAGCTCGCCCTAGCAATTTTTTTCAGTTTATCCATGAGGTTTTTGGTTTTTCTTTCAATGCCTAGTAGAGTTTTTTTAACCAAATTAGGATTTATTTTTAAATAATCCTCAATAATCAAAGGACCTCCACTAACAATTATTTTAAGGGGATTAAATCCAAGATTTTTTAATATTTTCTTAGAATAACTTGCAGAAATTAAAATGTATCCTTCCTTTTCAATTAATTTCTTTAATTCGGTGAATTTTTCATTCTCTATTTTTTCGATTACTTCGGTTTGTAAAAATTTCGAAAAAAGAGGTTCAAGCAGACTTTTTAAGGACTTTAGCGAAGAATTAAATAATTTCATTTGACTTTCATTCAATTCAGAGTCTGGAACGATACTTCTGATTAGACATTTGATTTCAAGTAATATATCAATAGATTCTAAAATGGCTTTAACTTCTTGAGAATTAATCTTTAAAATCACTATTTTCTAATTCAACAACATAATTATAGAAATAATTAATAAATAAGAATGTTATAATATTTTTCTGAAATATATTTATAAAACAAAAAACAAATTAATTATTAGGGTCAAAATTCACACAAAAAATGAAACAGAGGATGGCTAAAGATAAAAAGAAGTCTATTGGAATTAAAACTACAAGATATTTTACTAAAACTTGTAGTAAATGTAAATTTGAATATCCTAATTGGTTTACAAACTGTCCCAAATGTGGAATAGCATGGGATGAGGAGGATATAGAAGTAGAGCCAATCAAGGGTGAGATTGCAAAAAAGACGATAAAAATTGTAGTAAAAATAACGGAAGAAGACTTTGATCAATCAATCGAGAATGTAAAATTGGTCTTTAGCGCAGATCAAGGAAATATCTGGTACCAAATAAACATGGAAAATAAAGAAGAGTATTTTATAGCAGAAATCGCAGATGTACCAATAGGTTCGGTGATTATATATTATATTGAAGTTTCTTTACAAAATAAAGAAAAAGTCATTGAAAATAATGAAGGAAAATATTATTATTATGAGGTGGGAGCACCCATTGGGAAAGAAATGGAGATGGAACAAAGAGATAGTAGTAAGCTCGATCGTTCGCGAAAAAAACCGTTTCCTTCAGAAAACGATATATTATTATCTCAATCTAACGAATATAGTAAATCTAAGACTGAAGAAAAAAGCAATTATTTTAAACCCGAAGAAAAACAGCCTGTGAAATTTGTATCTTTCAATAAATCCCAAAAGGTTATTAAACCGACTCAAGCACCTAAATATTATGAGCCAGAGGATAATTTAACTATCTTTGGGAAACCTCAGACGGAGATCGATCCTAATTTGAAAATATGCCCATATTGTAATTCAAAAATCAAAAAAGAGTGGAGTACTTGTCCTATTTGTGGCAAAGACATTTAAAAGTAAAATATCTAAAATTTATTCAAGAATTTGGTTATAATTTTGAGCCACATTTGTTACAGAAAGCATAGTCCGATGATAAAGTGGCTCCACATTGCTTACATACCAATAATTCCTTAGATTTTTGCGGTTCTGGTTGTTTACTTCCGGTTTGAGTCGGTGTAAATGCTGTAAATGATGATGGTTCAGTTTCAATATCAGCTACATTAGGGATGATTCGTAAGGTCGAAGGTTCTTCTTTAAAGGAATCCTCTGGACTTGAAAAGGGTACAAAGTTATCCGAGGCAATTTGTTCTGTTGTATCATCAATTCTTTGAGATAAGGTTTGAAATAAAGAAGGCGCTCCTATTTCTTCAGATTTTTCTTTTTTTAATTCGTTCTTTTTATCTTTTTTTTCTTTTTTAGATTTCTTCATCGCATCAATTAATTGTTCTTGTTTTTCTCGTTGGATCTTTAACTTCTCTTCCTTTTCTTGTTTTTTCTTTTGTTTCAATAGATGCTTTTTCTTTTTCTTTGGAACCATCTCATGGGGCATATAATCTACTAGTGATTGGGAAGAAGATTCCTTGGAAGGGATTTCTTGTGCTGGTTCAAATCTCATTGATGCTGGTTTAGGTTTAATTGGTTCATCTCTCTTAGAAACACTAAATGGTTTACTAATCTCTTCTTTTGTAGTAGATTTGATAGGTTTTGAAAAACCTTCTGGAGCAGGTACAGGAGAAATAGCTTTTGATGAGAAAGGAATATTTTTCGGTTTATAAATTTCAGGATGGGATGATTCGGTTGGAATAGAAAATGGAGTTACGTTAGACTTATCTTGTTCTTCAGTATTAACTTGGGATAATATTTCGTCCGGGGTTTTGAATTCTATTTCTGTAGTTTCTGGAGTTCTGATTTTGGGTTGCTTCTTAGGCTCTATAATCGGTTCTGGAACAGGAGGGGCCTCATACTCAAATTCTAGTTCCGTTTCGATTGGTTCTAGCGGTTCATCGATTGTAGTCTGTTGTGGTTCGGGAACAGGTGGAGCTTCATATTCAAATTTTGGCTCTTCTTTTAATGGTTTTAAAGGAGCGATTTTTTTAGGAGTCTTTGGTTCGGGAACAGGTGGAGCAACATAATCGTATTGCGGTTCAGATGGGGCTTGAGGCTTTAAACTTACTGTAGGCAAAGTAAGAGCAATTTGTCCTGGGGAGAATACTGTTTTATTGGCTATTAATTGCTCTGGAACTCCTTGTCCTATCATTAAACATGCTAAGATATAAAAACAATCTCCAACCCCATCTCCTGTTTTAGCTGAGGTTTCCATATAATATAAATTAAAATCTTTGGTAAATTGATTTATTTGATCAATAGAGATCATTCTTTGATCTATAAGATCGCTTTTGTTACCTACAAGTAATAAAGGAATTTCTGCTTTTATATTAGCTCTCACTTCTTCTATCCATTGAGGCAAATGCTCAAAACTAGCAGAATTGGTTAAATCAAATACCAAAATAGCACCTAATGATCCCCTATAATACATTGGTCTTATTGAACTAAATCGTTCTTGACCGCCAGTATCCCATAGTTGAAGTTTACAATGTATTGGTCCATCTTTGGTATCTAATTCAATTGTTTTTACATGAAAATCTACACCAATCGTCATCTTATAATCTTCTGTGAAAAAGCCTTTTGAAAATCGTAATGTAAGAGCAGTTTTTCCTACGCCGCCATCTCCTACGACAATTGACTTAAATAAAAAATCATATTCTTCAGCCACTTGAGATCAACCAAGATTAGAGATTTTTTTTTTAATACCATCTATTTTTACTTATTCTTTAAGTTAATATAATAAATATAAATTTAATTAATTATACTTTTGGAAATTTTAAAACAGTGATATCTTCTCATTTATAAGATTTATACTCAGATTTCTCTGATACAGAATTAAATTAAGTACTTTTTCGATTTGGATGAAATTCTATAATAAATTGAGATACAAAGAATTAAGGTTTTTTTTCATATTTGACAAATGATTGTTTTAAATACCAGCTATTAATCTCTTCTAGTTCCTCCTGGGGAAAGTCATAAGAATGAGCTAAATCGGGATATACTTCCTGCTCTACTTCCTGTTTATAATTTGAAATAGCTTTTTGTACCCTTTCACTAAGATTTTCAAAATATTTGAGAAATTTTGGCTTAAATTCTGTAAAAATACCTAACATATCATGAAGAACTAAAATTTGACCATCACAATAGGGTCCTGCTCCAATTCCTATGGTTGGAACATCGAGGGATTGAGTAATTAATTTAGCAATTTGCCATGGAATACTCTCAAGAACTATTGAGAATACTCCTGCATTTTGGAGCTCTTGGGCAGCAAGAATTAAGTTCTTCGCAGTTTCGACCGTTTTACCTTGAACGAGAAAACCTCCAATCTGATAAATAGCCTGTGGAGTTAGGCCAATATGACCCATAACCTGAATGTCTGCTTTAATCATGGCCTTAATTATAGGGATAATTTCTATTCCTCCTTCTACCTTAACTGCCTCGGCTCCACCTTCTTGAATAAATCTTCCTGCATTTTTCACCGCCTCTTTAATATTCACTTTATAAGAAAGGAAGGGCATATCACCTACAATCATAGCATTTTCGACTCCCCGAGATACTGCTTTGGTATGATGAATCATCTCATCCAAAGTGACTGCCAAAGTATTTTTATATCCTAAAACCACCATTGAAAGAGAATCACCAACCAAAATTAAATCGAGACCGCATTGATCAACGATTTTTGCAAATGCATAATCATAGGAAGTCAAGGTAACAATTTTTTCTCCTCTTTTTTTTTTCTCAATTATTTTTTTAGCGGTGACTTTTTGTAATGACATATTTTGATTTAACTATCCTCTTTTGAAAAAGATTATCAATTTTTTATATTCCATTATATTTTTTTCTAACAAGCCAGAGGGGAGAGTCGAACTCCCTCAAACAACTCTGCAGGCTGTCGCCCGGCCTCTAGGCGACTCTGGCAAAAATTGATATTACTATTATCTTAGAATAATATAATCAAGTTTGGACTAAATTTTAATATTCTCCTTTATTTGCTCTAAAGTGATTTTTCCGCTAAAAAATTATATCTAAAGATTTATTCTTTTTAGAATTATATGAAGGAACATCAATAACATTTTTTAATAGAAAATTCATTAAAATACACAAATAATATTAGAAGTGTTTTTTTAAAATGGATGCGAACGAAATCGATTATTATTCCTTGGGTTTTAATTTTATAGAAACCAAAACTATGTTTATTTCAGACTATAAAGATGGGAAATGGGACGAGGGAAGGTTAGTTCCTTTTGGGAATTTTGAAATTTCTCCAGCTGCATGTATTTTAAATTATGGTCAAGGAATTTTTGAAGGCATGAAAGCTTTAAGAACTAAAAAAGGAGAAATAACTTTATTTAGGCCTGAAGAGAATGCAAAAAGATTCAATAATAGCGCAGAGAGAATGCTTATGCCAAATTATGATACGGAACATTTCTTAAAAGCTATAAAAAGGGTAGTAAAAGCAAACGAAGAATATATCCCTCCTTACAACAGTAATGGTGCATTATATATCAGGCCCTTAATGATTGGAAATGGTCCTATAGTCGGAGTGAAACCTGCTTATGAATATAAATTCATCATATTTACTGTCCCTGTAGGCCCTTATTTTCCTGAGGGTTTCACAGGAGTTGATTTAGAGATAACTAAAGAATATACAAGAGCCGCTCCTGGAGGAACAGGTGCAGCAAAAACATGTTGTAATTATGCTGGTTCGATGTTACCGGCTAAACTTACGAAAGAAAAGGGTTTTGCCCAAGTAATTTTCTTAGATGCAGTGAATATGGAATATATTGAAGAAGTTGGGACCGCCAATTTTTTTGCAATGATAAATGGGAATTTAGTTACTCCTAAATCAATTGGAACTATTTTACCTGGAATTATAAGAAAGTCAATAATGGTTTTGGCTTCAAAAAAGCTTGATTTAAAAGTTGAAGAACGTGATATTTCTTACAAAGAGTTATTTAAAGATTCATGTACTGAAGCCTTTTGTTCTGGTACTGCGGCTGTAATTACTCCAATAAAATCTGTTGTTATTGACGACAATAAAAGGATTTTTAGCGAAGGAGAACCAGGAGAAATAACAAGAAAATTGTATGAATTATTGACTGGAATCCAGAGATTAGATATTGAAGATGAGTTTAATTGGATTGTGAAAGTGTAGTTTAATTGCAAATATTTTATTTTCTAATTATTAGCTTCATGACTTTGATTGAGAGATCTTACTAATTAACCTTAAAAAAGACTGATTGATATTATACCCTGTTTTTGAAGAAATTTTAAGATAATCATATACATTTTCGTATCTTTCAGTAATTTGATTGATATATTCATCAATCAATTTAATTCTTTCTGATTCTACCAAATCCAGCTTAGTCCCTAAGAGTAGAATTGGAATATCACCGAAAGTTTTTAACTTATCAATCCAATTTAAAACAGTTTCTAATGTGCTTAAGCGAGAAAGATCAAATAATATGAAGGCTGCTATAGATCCATCAACAAATTTATCTATTATTTCCTTAAACTGATCTTGACCAGCAAAATCCCAAAGGATGAAATTATATTCAGTTCCATTGACTTGAATAATTTTTGAGAAAAAATCAACACCTCGAGTTAATTCATTATCTTTATTAAAATGATCGTAAACT
>Ga0180437_10010905_pt1 | contig 11000 bp, 6 predicted proteins | sample SS_ome_4_FD_132410 | JGI IMG/M metagenome (GOLD analysis project Ga0180437, IMG submission 132410) | Hypersaline lake sediment archaeal communities from the Salton Sea, California, USA - SS_3_D_1 metaG | ecosystem: Environmental > Aquatic > Non-marine Saline and Alkaline > Hypersaline > Sediment... | reverse complement strand
TGTGCTGGAGGAGGCTCCTGAGAGGGCTGAGGAGCTTGAGCCTGGTGAGGTTATTGGGGGGGAGGAGGATGAGTGGGGTGATCTTGAGGGGATTGAGTCAGAAAACGAGAGTGTTCAACCTGAAGAGGGAGATGAGTGGGGTGATTTAGAGGAAATAGAGGAGGAACAAGCGGAGGTTCGTCCGACAGAAGTTGCAAAGAGCGAAAGGGTTCAGGAGATGTCTTCGGTTGGCAGAGGTGCGGCTGATGCCCTTGAGAAGGTTGAAGAGTTGCTGAAGATGGGAAAAAAAACAGAAGCCCAAGAGCACATTAGTCAGTTAAAGAAAGAAATCCAACAAAACCGTGATGCGATTGCAAAAGACGCGCAGATTGATGATGTTCAAAATGCAATAGACGCTCAGGCTGAGCAGTTTCCAGAGTCTCATAAGATACTTTCAGATGCTTTGGCAGGAGCTAGAGAAGGGGTGCATAAATCGTATTACGATGGTCATGAAAATGTTGTTGATGAGGTCGGAAACTTAGTAACCATGATTGGTGTTGATAATCCAGAAAAAAGGGACAGGTATGTTCAAGAATGGTTGGCGTCATTGCCAAAGAAAGATAGAGAGATAGCTGAGAGGGTTATTCGAGACGGTGGTATCCGTTGGCTTACGGTGGCAGAGGCCCAGGCGATTCGTGCTGCTGCACTTGCTGAACTGCCTAAAATCTTTGAAGCATTGAACAGAGAACTTGATTTGATGTTAGAAAAGCTTCGGGCAGAGAAGGATAAAAAAGAAGTAGAAAAAGAAGCGGTTGTTGATTCAGAACGGGCTCGTTTGATCGAAAAGGAAGAAGTAAAACAGGGAATAAAGAAAAAAGAACAGAAACAAGAGGAGCTGAAGAAAGAGGCATCTTCTCGAAAATCGGTGCTTGAAACAACCGAGGAAGCTGTTTCAAGAGAGCAACGGACTAAGGATGTGGAGTTTGCGAGGGAGCAGAAAGAAGATTTACTGCGAACAAAAACTGAAGGCGAGCGGCAAAGAAAGGAGAGTGTTCGGGAAGAAGAGGGCGTGAAAGGTCCTCAAAAGCAGAAGTTGGGGAGACGGAGGCCTGAAAGAAGGGAAAAGGCGTAACCCTGTTTTCGCAAAGAACAAAAAACAAGAGAAAGGCCGATTATTCAAACCTCTCTCTTGGTCGTTTTTGTTTACTTAACTGTTACGGATGCCAGGGTTTTTGCAACAGCATTAAGAGTTGCTTCTGGATTCTCATGAACTTGCTTTTTGAACAACGCCTCTACTTCTCTAAATTCGCGTTCAACAATAGGTGTAAAGGCTCGATCTGCTTCACATGCGAGGGCGACAGCTAGGCTGTTGGGATTTGAGAAAACTTGTGCCATGGAATCTTTCGAAGAGACTTTTTTTAACGCTTGTAAAGTTCTCGCCAGATAGAGAGATTCATTAGGAAAGAGAGCCTTGGCAATATTTACCGCATGTTTTCTCGCTTCCTCTTTCCAGTCAGGATCGATCTTTTCATCAGCTCTAGGTAGCTTTTGCATGAGGGGCACAATGACGCCCTTGTATATTTGATCGGCAAGTGCAGGATTTATTTCTTTTGGAGGTGGGGGAACGGGTTGTCCTTCCTTTAAGCCTAAAACAGTTCGAAGGGGTTGCTCTACCTGTGCCTTAAGTATGGGGAGAATAAGGTTGGTAATAATGATGCTATATTCCCTGTAGTCTTTTCGGGGACTAAGAACAGTCCATGTGCATTTTGCAACTTTGGAATCAGCGTCTACATAAAATTGTTTGGGATGTTTGGGCTCTCGTATTGTATCGGAAGTCTCCCCTCTTAATGATGAGGTGTCGTTGGGGTAACCAGATTGGATGTTAAGAGGCTCTTTGCCTTTGAGAGCACGTGGATGTGATTTAGATGCTGTCTTCGGAGTAACCTCCTTGCTTCTGCCTCTCCCTGCTGAGGGTGCAACAGGAGCGGCATATGTTGGATGAGGATGTGCCGCTGCTTGAGCAGAGTATCCAGGGGAGGGAGAACGAGTTCGCTGTGGTGGCACAACGTGTGCTGGGTGAAGATGGTGACCTGCTGATCGAGGGTGAGCCGCAGAAAATCCTTGTTTGGCAGCTTGATCTACCTTTTTAGATGCCTCTGTTTGTATCGAGGGGGCATATGATGGATGGGCGCCTGCCCAGCCCGTGTTTTTGTGGCCTCCTTTTGGTGCCAGAGGTGCCCTTGATGCAAAAGCGTCTTGGGATGGAAGAACTTGTGTTGACATTGTTTTACCTCCTTGTGGAAGGAATGGTTTTTGTTTGCGGATATATTGTAACAAAATGATGCAGATATTCTACAACAGGATGGTTTTTGAAGGCAATATTAATATTAAACAAGTTTATTTAATATTGGTTAATTGTAGGGGAAATCTTTAACAAAATCTTTAAGAAATCTTCACTTTGTTCAACAAAGCAAGAATTTTTAGCAGATGAAATTTTTTTCTTCCCCTCTAGCAGGCTAGTAATCAGAAGGTTGGGTAAGGTGTCTCATGAAGATGGCTCCGCCATCTCATTTCTTAAGCTGGGGGAACGCGGTTCCCCCAGGCCCCCTTTTGGGAAGTGTTTTAGGGGGAGTGGCTCCCCTTTCCCCTCCTGCGATGTTCCATCGCAGGAGGGGATACGGTGAGGGCGCCTGCGGCGCCGGGGGGCCAAGAGCCCGTTGGCATCTAACCGACCCGGATCCCCTCCTAAGCCATTACACAGTCACAGCTTTGATAGCAGGCCTCCAGTAGATGGCAGGCGCTTTGGAGGTGTGTTTGATGCGGGGGTTGGACTGGTAGGGCTGAAGCGCTCTGTAACGCTCTGGGGACCAGGGCGTTGGGAAGAGATTGCTTTGTAGATGGCGAAGCCTTTTCCCCCCTGGCGCCTTTGGTGCCAGGGGGGAAAGCGCTCAAGAAAGAGTAAAAGATTTTTTTAAACGGGTTGTCCTTTGGGCTTTCCTTCGGGCCTCTGAGGCAGGTGGTTAAGGGGCGTCTTGAGAGGCCTCCATTTTGGAGGATGGCGGTTACGTGTTGTGTGCTGTATGTAGTTCTGAGTACATTTTCTTCTATTTCGTAAACAAGATATATTATTGAATCGGTTTTGGGGGTAGTGGCCGGCCCGAAAGCTTGACATTTCGAGAAGTATTTCGATGAATGCCTGGGAAACTTTTAATATCTTCCTATGATCGTGCCCTAGATTTTTAGGCGCTCTGAATCATTTTTTCGTTATTTTGATGAAATTTTCCCAACACCTAGGGACATTAAGGTGTTGGGAAACCATTATTTTGCAGAAATTGAGATTAAAACTCTCTGAGTAGATTTTTTCGGAGGGTTTTGTAGGTATAGGTCGAGTTTTTTCGAGGAGTACGCAGATCTTTTTTTGTTATCTGGGCGTTTTCCCGGTCCATTGAGAAGTCGATCGAGAGCTTTTGCATGACGTTCGTTTAAAGCTACTTCTTTCTTAAAAGAGATTGGTTGGAAGTCGTAAATATAGGTCTTGTTGTGTGTCTGGGTCATCTTTTCCTCCATCTATTAAATAATTCCTGTTCGAATATATCAGGGCTCGGTTAAGAGGTCTAGGGTTTTTCTAAATATTTTCTTTTTGGAGGTAATCGGGGGGGGCTGGGTGTATAGAGGTTTTTACGCTTCTTTGTCGGGTCTTCGAATTGTGAAGAGGTCTTGAAGATGGCGAAGTCTTCCCCCTGGCTCCTTTAGTGCCAGGACCCTAATTACTACCACCTCTTCCTCATAGAATGAGCGAAGGGGATAAGATACTTTGTGTTGTGACGAAGGCAAGGTTTTTACCTTGCCGAGGAAAAACGCGAAGTAGATTGTTTCCTACAGCCATTCTATGAGGAAGAGGTGGTAGCAATTAGGGTCCAGGGGAAAAAGTCTTCAAAAGACAACAGATTTTAAAGAGGGTTTGTCTTTCGGGTTTTTCCCGGTCCTCCGGGTCCTTGGGAGGAATAGGGCCTTGAAAACCTCTCTTTTTGAGGGGATAGTAGTTGAAAGTACGCGCTGTATGTGGTCTTGAGCATATTTCCCTCCGTTTTGTGAACAATTTATATGAGATCTTAGTCTTGAGGTGAAATATGTGTCTATTGTTTTTTAGAAAAGATTGCTGTTTTTTTTTAGTGATGGCGTGGGAAGATCTCGGCTTTATGCTCTTTTTCGCAAAAAAGGAGAGTCGGGTCCCGTTTTTGGTCTTTTGATCTCGGGTTTTTCGAGAGGTAGAGACGACCACTGGATTTTCTGTTTGTTGGGTGTTATTTCTCCGTAGAGATGTGTAAATGTGTTGTCTTTGCCTTCTGGGTTTTTGACTCCGTGAACAAGTTGGTTGAATGGCTTTTTGCGCGATGGTTTTAAAGGCTTTTCTTTTCGATCGGCTTCTGGTCGAAAGTTATGCGGTTGGGTTCTGTCGGATGTCTGGGACACGCTTTTTTCCTCATGAAAAATATTTTATATATGATCGTACCCGAAAGACTCGTTAAGTGTCTATGCTTTTTTTGAAAATTTTTTGAGGGAGATCAACGGCCTCGACGGAGGTCTCCCACAAGAGACTGTAAGCGGGTGAGCTCTTCACTGTTGACTCTCAAGACGACGTGTCGGATTTTTTGTGTTGACAGGGATAGCTGGGTAAGGTGACATGCGCTTTTTGTAAGGCCAGGAATTGGCGGGGGGTAAGGCGAAGAGGGCCTTTGTAGTAGACTCTTTGGGCCAAGGGACTTGTCCAGGCCTCTATGTTGGGAGCAGAAAAGGGGGTATACTGGAAAATCCTTTGGCTACTGATAGGGCCATAAGAGACACCTTTATTTTCATCAAAGAAGTTGTTGAGCTTTTGCTCTCAGGGCAATATACGTCGATCTTTTAGTTTTGGGCAATGGGGATGAGAAAGAAAAGAGGGGGTCTCTCATGGTCGCAGCTATTAGGAGATCTTCTGAATAACCGCTTCCTGATAGACCCCCAAAGGTCTTTGGGGCTCTAGTCCCTTGGCCATCTTAGGGAGGAGGCCAATCTATCAAAGAAGACTTTAGTATAGGCAGATACGAAGAAACATCAAGTGAATTTTTTACGGTGGCTCCCTTCGGGGCTCTCCTAGGGAAAAAATTCTTCTCCCCGGGGAGAGGCAACTTGTGGCTCTCACAGTGGTGTCGGCTCTTATGACCTAGGAGAAGAGAGGAGAGAATTTTTTCTGAAAAAAAATCACAATTGGTGGGGGAAATTTCGCTTTTTTGGGGCGAATTGACACCGAAAGCTCTCTTCTTTTGGGAGAAAATGAGCTAAAAATGGCCAAAAATTTGGAAAATTGAGGGGGGAACAGGTGCGTCAAGCTCCCAAGGTTTGTAGGTATCGATGTTGAACGCTCTTTCACAGCAATACTTTTTGGAAGTTTTAAGCCCTGCGTTGCGTTCTATTTTTTTCAGGGAGTGTGCGAAAGGAACGAGATACGAATAGTGCAACGAAAGGAAGGCAGCCACTCCATGAGAAGAATAGGACGCAACGCAGGTTTTTTTAAGTAAATCGTCTTTTATTCCAAACAGTCGCTTACCTCTTTGTTTTGCGTTTTGCGATATGCTGAAGAGTTGGTTTTTAAAATTCATTTTTGTCGCACACAATTCTTTTGACAACATCTCCTTGTTTTCTCAATGCTATGCTCATAGATTTTTTGGAAGCTAAGGAGATGTATCATGAGTGGTGTAGTTCTGCATTTTGATAAGTGGACAGTTGAGCAGCTCACGGGGATTCATTCTCGTCACAGTAAGAATAAGAAGGCTGCGATATACAAAGGTGTTCGATATGTTCAGGCAAATCCCGGCGAGGTAGCGGCAAAAACGGCCCTAGTTGGTTTGCCGATCATTGCTGCAGGAGCAGCAGCAGGAGCCGGTGTCGGGGCTGTTGCTGCTGGGGGCGTTGGTGCTCCTCTTGCCGCTCCATTGGGAGCGGGAATAGGGGCTGGAGTAGCATTAGGGACGGTTGTAGGTGTGGCTGGAGCTATCGTTCACATTGCCAGAAGCGACCATTATAGGGAATGGGAAAAACGGCTTCCAGAGCAATGTATAAGGTCAATTTTAGCTACGTTTGAAGGGTTTTTAAAGCAGCAAGGTGATACCGATGGTCTCATAGATCCCGTTTCTGGGCACATTATTCGGTTGCCTGTGCGGGCCGAAGATAGCGTGTATGATTATGAATCTGTAACGGAGAGAAAAGAATCTGTTGGTGAGTTAACCTTTGATTTTCCGTCGGCGGAAAAGATGATTAGGCACATTGAAGGGTACCGAAAAGGGCTCCCAGACGATGAGCATAGAAAGGTCACAGAGGTTGCCTTGTGTCTTATAGAAAAGACACTCTATGAAGAGATTTGTCTCTTGTGGTCTGTAGAAGATCAGAAGCTTCAAAAGAGCTGGAATGATCGAAAAATTACCTCTGAAGAGTATTCAAGATTTTCTATGGGTCTACAGGACGTCTTTCGTCTTCGATCGATTGCTCGATTACTCGTAGACAATCCCTTAATTTCTCAAGACTTCAATGAGCTTTTAGCCGAGTTTGCTACAGATACCGGCCATGGGCGAACTATTCGAGAGTATTTGGCGTGGATTGAAGGGCGTATGAGGGATGACCCTCAGGTTGCCAGAGGTGTTGCTGAACTCGTTGCGAGGAAAAGGGGTGAGGGTAGAGACCAAACATCCGGTGGAGATCGAGAAGTTGATCCTCTTGATGAAAAGGAGCAGGCCTCTGTGTCTTGGGTTGAACGGCTGATGAATGAAAATCCTGTAATTGCCGAAAGGGTCACCGCGTTAGTAGAGGGTCGGGAGACTTGATTCGTTTTAAGAAAAAGAGTGAAATTTTTGGAGCATAAGGAGAAGAAGTTATGGACGAGTTAAGCACTAGTATGAGAAACCCTTTGGTCAGAACCTCTCTTGAGGGTGAGGCCTTTTTGCCTGAACTTAATTTGAAAGAGGCATGTGATACAGATATTATAAGAGAGGTTGGGAAGATAATACCACTCGGGGCTGATTACCAAATACATGTTGTTACTAAAATACATCCGGAAGAAATTGACGGAGATCACAAAACAACAAACTTTAAGATAAAGGAGATCACTTTGTCATGGAAGTTTGTGAATAAGGTCGTCTATAGCGTACTCAAGTTTTTTGTAAGTTTTGGTTATTTCCCAAACGAGGGACAGCGCTCTGAATGCAGGGAAGCTCTTATAAAAAGGGTGATTACCGGGTTATCACCTGACGCCTTAGAGGCCGCTACGAAACAAGAGCTTGAAAGAGGGAAAAGAGAAATAATAGCAACGTATAAGAAGGGAGTAGAAATTGTTATTAACGTATCTACTAATCGGGAAAGGTTCTGGATTGATTTTAAGTATGATGGGATTGTTAGAGCAAGTTTTTCAAGGGGATATAGACTCAGTAGGCTCATTTTTGATGATGTTACCAACTATCTTTCTCGGGGCAAAAGTATGACTCCCAAGATATATAATCTTCTCGATCGAGTCGATGCGATAAAAGACGCTTTTGATAGTGCTGAGGACCTCCTTCCGTTTCAGATACCACCATTGACGAAGGTTGATGAAAAACGGGGGCGTTTTCGAAAGAAAGAAGCGGTTCGCCGAAAAGATATCTTTTGGGCGTATTCGAATAAATTTTTTATTGTCTTTGGGGAGGGAGGGAAGGGCCCTCTTGTTGATGCTCGAATGGATAAAGCTGCTCAAATAGAAAAGGAGCAAACAGAAGAAAAAGCAGAAAAAACAGACAGGGAAAAACAAGTAGAGGCAGCTCAAGCCACCATAGAAAAGTTGAATGAAATAAATACTGTTATTATGAAATTTTTGAGAGAAAGGCGGACAGATGGACAAGAAGCCCCCGATGGAAAGCAAAATGTTAGGAAGGGTTCCGCGCTTGAAAAGATGAATGCTTATATAGAGAGAATAAACGGGCTTGTAGTGAGTGTGGGGTTGCTCGGTACTAGGTCAGTCCAAAAGCTGCAGTGGTCTGACTTTTTTGAGCGTTGTACTCAGATAGAGGGCGTGCCTAATCTTGCCAGAAAATTTTTTGAGTTGAGGGTATTGTCAAGTGAAGAAATGTCCTCTGAAGAGGTAGAAGACTGGGCAAAACGACTTAATGCGGCCAAGGTTTTTTTCTTTGAACATATAGCAGAAATTATTCGTCGTCTTGATATGGGCGCATATTTGTTTCGATTAAACAGTGAATTACAATATTTGAGGAAAGATGTTCATGTTATGGCAAAAGGGTTGGAATTAGTACGAGATTGTGCAACGGAGCTTTTGCAAAGCCAAAGAGCGGTAACAGAACGGAATGTTGAGGAGCGAGAAAAGAAAAGAAGAGAGGCTGCCCTTGCTGGACTAGATAGAGTTATCGAGGAAATAACAGAAGCAATGGCTCCCCATTTGGATGGCGCAAATGAAGTAATAGCGTCTGCAGAGGCTGCTGCTGCGGAAGCCGCCCATGCCGCTGCTGTTGCAAAAGCGGAAGCGGAGCTTGAGGAAGAAGCACGAGAAACACAAGCAGCACAAGAGGCTTTTGCAATACTAGAACGAGAAGCGGCGGCGGCGGACGCAAGGGTGGAATCTTCCTTTGTACTGCTAGGCCAATAGGTAAAGGTGGCGTAGGCGGTTGCAGAAAAGCCAAAAAGGATAATGAGTGGAGGGTAGGGTGGCCGCGTCGTTAAAAAGCTCTTGCAGTAGAAAATAGAACATAAGTAAAATATTTACTTCTATTAATTGGCTGTAATCTAAGGATGTAGTGATGGATAGAGTTGAAGGATGTTGTAGATTATCACGGTTTCTTTTCCATCCCTTGCAAGAGGAGGGAAGAGCGAGGAAGGGTGTGGCGGTTGTTGTTTCAGTTGCCCTTTTTGCTCTCTCTTTCGCGATAGCGCATACCATCCATTATGGAGCACATGCTGTGTGTTACGGATATGAGAGGTGGAAGGGGAGAAAGGTTTCACATGTTCGAGAGACAAGCGTTCAGGCGACAAACGTTCAGGCGACAAACGTTCAGGCGACAAACGTTCAGGCGACAAACGTTCAGGCGACAAACGTTCAAAAAATAAGATACGCGATAGAAGAACCTCAAAAGGAAATAGATATGACTACACTTGGTACCGATTTTTCTCCAGATGAGTATCGGGCGACAATACAGAGGATGTCTAACGAACAGTTGTATGCAGAGCTTAAGGATACGAGCGGTATATTTTTTACATGTTGTCGTTCAATGGAGGGGGCTGCAAATCAGGAGAGAGGCGTCCTTCGGAGAACAGCTTGGATTCCTAAAGAGGAAGATCTTAGGGCGACAAGGATTTTCTTTGATAAAATTATTATGGTTGAGGAGGTCCTTGATGAAAGAGGAGAGGGCTTTTTTGGGGGATGCGAGGAGTGGAGATCGACTGATGCGAGAATTTCACTTGAACGCCTCAGAAGAAAGTGTGGTGAGGTATTTAAGACTGTTTTTGGGGAGTGGACTCCAGCGCTTGATCGGGAAACAATGGTATCAAGAATAGGAGATCTTCCGACTGCTTCTTCAGAAGGAGTAAGTGCTGGTGAATCGGTTATGGCAGAAGGACCTGCTTTAAGACGAAGAGTAGAAAAGAGGATGAGGCTCTGGTTAGACGTTGTGTTAGAGGATGCAAAAGAGCTACTTCCTCTTCAAGAAGAGCTAATGATTGTAGCGAAAGCCAACAACACGGACAGAGTACTGGAATTAGCTGAACAAATTATGCAGAAAAAAGATGTTTTTTCTACACATATACGGAAACCTCTTTATGCTTTAGGAAAATGGGGGCGTTTACGAGTCTTGGAGGAGAACGCAATACATACCCCACAACATATAGCAGGCAGACTGAAATTGCTAAGAGATGGTGTAGCAGAATTTCTTCAGAGTCGAAGGTCTTTTTCAGAAGAAGGGATGGATGGGGAGGAACGGGTTCAGAGAGAAGAGATTCTTTCAGGGATAGGAGCTCTCATTCAGGAGATGGAAGAGATTATTGATAAGCATGGGGGGGCAGAGACGGCTAGCAGTGCGCCATCTTCATCGAGCAGCTCTAGCAGCTCTGGTGTTAACAGATTAGTCGAAGAAGAGGAGCCCCCTGTGGCTCGTAGAGTGGGATATCGCCACTATACGGTTAGAGATCTTTTCAATATGAGCAACAAAGATCTGTACAAGGTGTTTTGTTATGTGACTCGTGTTATTGACATAGAGGTTAACCAGTTAACTTTTGTTCTTGATGACGGAAAAATAAGGAATGGCTATGACGAAGAGACCTTAAGGTTGTGCGAAACAACTCTTGAGACCTTGAGAGAGCTGCTTGAAGTCATGAATGTTGTTTCTGTTCTTTTTCGATACAGAGATGTGGTTACTTATAGGGGCCTCAGAATCGAAGAGGAAAGAAGCGATGCAATAGAGAGCTTGAAGGAGAAGGTCCCTACAGGCCTTTTCAATGAGGTTTTTAGATCAAGAAAGGTATTTGACCGAGACTCGGTATTGGCGGAAGATGCTGGGCTTTCTTCATCGCTGAGGGAGATATTCAGAAGGCCAGCAGAGTCTCGTTCAGTATATACATATGTAAGAGAAGATAGTACAGAGGTTCAATTTTATGAGCCAACTACAAGTTGGGCCACGGATTGTGAATTTCTTAAACTAGTAGATCTTAAAGAGGATTATCTAGCAACGTTTGAAGAGGCTTATAGAGGTTTTGCTGTAGAGAGACACTATCTAAAAGAGGTGTTTATGGACAGCTTATCGTTGAGGAAGCATCCAGATCAGATTGAGGAAGAGCTTGCTGAATTTCGAAAAAAGAATCCTCAAGGTACACCTGTTGAACAGATGGTTTTTCAACTTCCTGTAGCAGGAGATGACGATTTTGTAGGAGACATTGCTCGTGCCGAGAAGCAAAGAAGGGTTATGCAAGAGATAGGGCCAAACTGTGGCTGGTATATTGTAGAACGCAATTGTGGG
>Ga0180437_10010904_pt1 | contig 11002 bp, 8 predicted proteins | sample SS_ome_4_FD_132410 | JGI IMG/M metagenome (GOLD analysis project Ga0180437, IMG submission 132410) | Hypersaline lake sediment archaeal communities from the Salton Sea, California, USA - SS_3_D_1 metaG | ecosystem: Environmental > Aquatic > Non-marine Saline and Alkaline > Hypersaline > Sediment... | reverse complement strand
GCTCCCCGACAGCGAACAGCACGCTTACCGCCAGGGCGCCTATACACCAGACCCCAGCGACCCTCAATACCGACCGGCGACCCGCCAGAATACCAACCGCTACCGCCACGATGATGACCAGCGACAGCGCCATACCCCCCAATGCCTCCGGCGGGGCCTGGGCAACACTCAGCCCGCGTGGAAAGACCGCTAGTCTGGCAAGATGCCCGATAACGCCGGGCGGCAAACGTCTGGCGCCCAGCGCGCCTTGCCGTGTGGTCATGCGGACGGCCAGAATGAGTGCCATCGCCCCCCAGTAGGGCGCGTGGACGGCCAACCGCTTGCGAAGGCCCTCGCCGCGCATAACGCGATCGACCACAACGACGAGTACCGGCACGATCAGCGCCGTCTCCTTGCACGCCCAGGCGAGCACAAAACACAACACCGAGAGACCCAGCGCCGTGGCACGGACGTGCTCGACGTCTTTCGTGGCGCGAACGAAAAGAAGTACGGACACAAGACTGAAGAACGCCGCCAGAAGCCCGGCCCGGCCCACCACGTAATTCACGCTCTCCGTGTTCAATGGATGCAGCACAAACAACAGCCCCGCCACCATACTGACGGCCTCTGGCGTGCCTTTCGGGTGAAGCCGCCGTGCAAGCAGGAAAACAAGCACGCCGTTGACAAGATGGATGACGACATTCACCAGGTGAAAGCCTCTGGCGCTGCCCGGCGTCAGCGTCCAATTCAGCGCAAAGCTGAAGTTCGTCAACGGCCGCGGGGCCTCACTATCGAGCGCCGAGCCGAACGTCGCGAGCCGGTGCACACCGACGTTCTCAACGATCAGTCGCTGATCCTCGGCATGAAACGGTATGCCGACTGCACCATAGTACGCCAGCGTCCCCGCCACCACGATACAAAACGCGCTGAACAGCGCCAACGCAACGTCGATGCCCTCGACGCCCTTCAATACAGGGACTGCAAGCCGACCCTCGAGCACGGCCTCGGAAGCGCGCGCAGGCGCCCCCTCGGCGCCGCGCAGGTCTTCGCCTTCGGCGTCGCCCTGGTCTTCGCGTTGATCAATATCGTCCCGGGTATCGTCGGGCGGTTCTTGAGTAGTCAACAGCCTCTCCTGAAACCTACAAAAGCGGCACGCCACGAATTACAGCCGGATGATACCACGCCGCAGGACGCGCGTCCAGATGCAGGCGCCCCCGTGAGAGGAGCCCGGCTTCTTTGATGGTATCGCCCAAAGTCAAAACGCGGGAGCGGTAGGGCGCTGGCGACGCGCGCACCCGGCCCAGCCGCGTTGGCACACCTAGCCGATGTCATTGTCTTACGATACAAATATCGGTCTGCTGATATATGCTCATCCCTGTCTGATACTCATCGGCAAAGCAGGGAAAACACGCGCCGCATCCTCCGCCGTTCGAGTCCCGTTCGCCAACAATTCATGATCTCGTCCCAAGAGCGCGCCGCCAATGAAAGGGCAAAATGGCGGGGAGAGCAAGCGGCCTGAATGTGTACTTCCGTTGCTTCCGAACAGCGGCTAAAGAGTTCTGAATTAACGGCGCCACCGGGAGTTACAACGATGAGAGCAGACGCCCACTAAGCTGCCTGACGTCGTGTAATTCAATGTAATAGAGCGCCTTATGCATAGCGCCCAATCGGTTATGTCGGCTTTTCCAGCCCGAATTCGCGGCCTTATCTCGCCTCATCTTGTACAGAATCGGGGCTTTTTAGAGATTTTTTGCTTGATTTTTCCGCTGGCACCGGGTAATATATCAGAAAATCGCTTCAGGGATAGGTAACAATTGGGGTAGTTGTTATGTACCTGGGCTCAAGGTTTCCCCACGGGTGGGGTTGCGAAAGGAGGAACTAGCATATGCGGCGTTTGGGAGTTTTGACACCACTGTTGGTCTTGTCTTGCATCGCGTTGGTCGGTTGCCCGCAACCTGTCCTCAGCGTGTCCGCGACGTCATTGCACATGACGGCAGGGACGGATGCGACGTTTACGGTCGACAATACCGGCCGTAACATCAGCAGAATGAGTTACACCGTTACTGCTGATGAGGGCATTACGGTTTCGCCGACCTCAGGTAGGTTGACCGGGCGTGCAGCGCCGGACACCATCACCGTCGGCATCACGGCCGGGACAACCGGCACCATCACCGTGAACGCAGGCACGGCCGGGACCGAAACGGTCACGGCGACCACCGCGCAGGACTACATGACCATGAGTTTTGACAACGCGGTGGACCTGGCTGCGGAAGTCGCGAACAAGACGTTCACCTTCACGCGTCAAGGAAACAACACGTACAAGGTGACGCAGGCTAACGCCGACTTCGCGACGCACACCAGTCCGACGGATGCGACGCTGGGCACCGCCGTTGGCCTGACCACAGCCGTCTCGCTGTACGGCCAGACCTACAATCAAATGACGGTGCTGGAAGACGGCGCGGTCGAACTGGGCAACGCGGCGGCCGCGGCGGCCAAGACGATCACGGCGCACTTCGCGAATCCAGGCGTGTCCGGCCTCCGGACCGATCTGGACGCGACGGCCACCGGTGCCAGTGTCCAGTACGAAGAGATGACCGACGGCGTCGTCGTTACGTACACGGACATTCCGGAATCGGGCGCAACGGCTACGAGCACGTTCCAAGTTGTCATTTACACGAACGGCAACGTCGAACTGTCGTACCTGAACGCAGTTGCTGAGAGCGCCGTCATCGGCCTGTCGGCGGGTGGCGGTACGCCGACCGATTTCGTCGCGAGCGATTTCAGCGCCGCGGCAGCGACCACGCCGGCACTGAAGGCGGCTCTCTAGCAGTCGGTAGAACAACTTGAAAGCGTTAGGCTTCCGGGAGCGCTCCCCGAGCGGGGGACGCTCCCGGTTTATCTTTTTGTAGGTTCTCCCCCCCCGGCTGCGCTTCCCCGCCCGCCTATCCCGCCGTTGAAGTGGTCGAACCGGTGTGTTACCGTCTAGCCCAGACAAATCACAGGCAAGCGAAACCCGACATGGCCCCAAGTCTTATCTCGGTGGTTGCGCATCGCGGCGCGAGCGCATACGCACCCGAAAACACAATGGCGGCGTTCCGACTCGCCCTCGAGATGAATGCCGACGCTTTTGAACTCGACGTCAGGCTGACCAAAGACGGCGAGTTGGTCGTCATCCATGACCCCGTCCTCGAGCGAACCACCGACGGCGCGGGTCCCGTCGCAATGCATACGCTTGCCGCGTTGAAATGCCTCGATGCGGGCTCATGGAAAGGGACGGACTTCGCTGGCGAGCGCGTGCCTACCCTGGCCGAGGCGCTCGCGTTCGCCAAAGACACTATCGGCGTATATATCGAAATAAAGGATTGCGGCAGCGACGACACGTTGCTCGCGGCCCTGATAAAACGCGCTGCACATCATCAGGCATTCGACGCGGATTTCCGACGCGAAGCCCTCGATATGATCGAATCGAGCCGCACGCCCAACCTCGAACTTACACGAAAGACCGCCGACATTATCCGCTCGCTGCATATGGCTGAACAAGTCGTCGTCCAATCCTTCTCGGCGATCGTATGCGCGATCGTGCTAACCGAGGCCCCCGACGTCCCGTGCTTCTTCATCGGCGGTTGCCACGACGAAAGACCCGAACAATGGGACTGCTTCCTCCGCGCCGGACGCTTCCTCGGCGTTCATGGCTTCTCCGTTCACTACCCGTGCCTCACCGGCGACGTCATGAGGTCCCTCAAGGCAGACAATCGAACCGTCGCCGCCTGGGCCGTTGACGACGTCGCCGCCATCCGGCGCGTCGCGGCCCTGGGCGTTGACGCAATCATCACAAACCGTCCCGACGTATGCCGCCGCACCCTGGCCTCCAATTCCTGACTCCTGTCTTTTGTCTTCTGTCCCCTGCCCCATGCTATGGGCCGCCCGTAGCCGCACTGCTCCTGTGAAAGCCTGAAGACACCGCCAAGCTATCGCTTGAGGTGTCACCCGGCGCTCAAGTTGCCGGGCCCGCTGGGATGTCAAGCCCTTTGGCCCCGTCCAATTTTGCGCCCTCGATATTCATGCCGCCCTGGATCGCGCCCGTGAAGTCCGCGCCCCGAAGATCCGCTGCAAAAAAGGTCCTTACCACGAAGATACGCGCCAGCAAGAGCCGCGAACCGGCTGACCGTCTTTGCCGGAAAGTCTTCTCGCGGATGCCTGCCGCATAAAAGATCTGAGTAGTGTCACGAAGTCTCTCTGAACTGCCCCGTCTTCATCTCCATACTTCATCTCCTGTTATGAAGCGTAACGCTTCGTCGTGAGCGTCTTCTTGTCGAGACTCTTCTAAATCTCGCGGACTTGACATCGGCGCAACGACCTTTTATCATTAGAATAGACACGTGGAGAAAGATCATGACGGGTTGGACGGACCAGCGGGGTATACGACTTACGCAGCTCCTCCTGCGAGGGGCCTGGTCTGTCTCCAACTCGGGGAAGCGGCCTAGGTAGGCGGCCCGAATCGAGGCAAGGCCAGGCCCAAGAGCGACAGCGGTTGCCCTTGGGCCTTTTTCTATGTCCGCAACGAAGAGGAGAAGGAACAATGAGCACGACACGAGGCGTAGCAACGGCGCCGGGCCGTGGCCAGCCCGAAGTACCGAAGTACGTAGCGCCAAAGTGCATCGATCTGCCGGATCGGCAATGGCCGTCGCGCACGCTCGAGCGGGCGCCGCAATGGTGTTCGGTTGACCTGCGCGACGGGAACCAGGCGCTGCCCACGCCGCTCAATCCCGAGCAGAAGCTCGAGTTGTTCCATCTCCTGTGCGAAATCGGCTTCAAACACATCGAGGTCGGGTTCCCATCGGCAAGCGAGGACGACTTCAGCTCGGTGCGGCGCCTCGTCGACGAGAACCATATTCCCGACGGCGTATTCATCATGAGCCTGGTGCAGTGCCGCTCGCATCTGATCGAGCGGACCCTCGAGTCCCTCGAGGGCGTCAAACACGGGATCCTGCACGCCTATTGCGCGACCTCGGACCTCCATATGCGCCAGGTGTTCAACCTCGATCCGAAAGGCACCATCGAAATGGTCACGGCGGCGATCGAGCTGATCCGCGACGGCACCAGCGCCATGCCCGAAAGCGACATCCGGTTCGAGTTCTCGCCCGAGGAGTTTACGGATACCGATCCCGCGTTCGCCCTCGAGGTCTGCGAAGCCGCTTTCGAGACCTGGGGCAAAGCCACGGCCGAAAAGCCGATGATCCTCAATCTGCCCGCCACCGTCGAGCGGCGGCCGCCCAACCACTACGCGGACCTCATCGAGTGGTTCTGCCGCAATTTCCGCGAACGGGACAAAGTCACGATCTCGCTTCACTCGCATAACGATCAAGGCATGGCGGTCGCCGCGACGGAACTGGCGTTGCTGGCGGGCGCCGACCGCGTCGAGGGAACCCTGTTCGGCCATGGCGAACGCACTGGCAACGTGGACATCGTGACCCTGGCCAACAATCTCCGATCGCGCGGCATCGATACGGGCCTCGACTTCTCGGATCTGCCGAGGATCGCCGAGACCATCGAACGGCTCACCGGCATGCCCATCTACTATCGGCAACCGTACGCAGGCGAGTTCGTTTTTACGGCCTTCTCGGGCTCGCACCAGGACGCCATCCGCAAGGGTATGCACAAACTCGACGAAGCCCCCCGGAAGTTCGGGATGGGCTGGAAAGTCCCCTATCTACACGTGGACCCCGCCGACCTCGGCCGCAAATTCGAGCGCCTGGTCCGCATCAACTCGCAGTCCGGCAAAGGCGGCGCCGCCTGGGTGCTCGAACAGGACTACGGCCTCGAGGTGCCCAAACCCATGCATCCCGAACTCGGACACGCCGTCCAGCGCCTCGCCGACGAAGTCGGCCGCGAGATACAAAGCGCCGAACTCTACGCGTTGTTCGAGAGCGAATTCCTCAAACCGGAAGGCCCCTATCGACTGATCGGATATTGGCCCAGGCCGGACGACGCGGATCCGACCCAGATTCACGGCGAACTGAAGGTAGTTGTCGATGGCGTCGAGAAAACCGTCAGCGCCGACGGCAACGGGCCCGTCTCGGCCTTTGTCCACGCCATGCAGCAGTTGGACACCCCCGCCTTCACCATCGACGACTATCATGAACAGGCGGTCGGCAAGGGCGCCGACACCAAGGCCATGGCCTACGTGCCGCTCAAACTCGACGACGGCACCGTGATTTTCGGCGTCGGCGAGGATACCAACATCGACCAGGCCGCCGTCCGCGCCATCGTCGCCGGCCTGAACCGCGTGAGAAACGCCCAAAAACAATAACAACCAAGGGGGCTTCCTGTCGGAAAAGCGAAGCCCCCGAACACTTCCTCCGCCCCCGAATCCAAAATCAGAAACCGACAACTGAAAAACTCAGAATCCACCGCGCCGTCAAAACCACTATTATCCCCTCGACCGTGAAAGATTGCAGATCGGCCCCGGCCGACGGTCAACAACTGACCCACCGACCCTGCGCGACACCACCATATTTAGTAGTTCTTTCGCTAATAGCACAACATATTGTGTGCCCCGCCCTCCCCGCCTAAGTCCTTGTCCGGAAAGGAGAAGACACACGTCAGCGGCTGCATTTTTCTGTTGACAAAGGTGGGGAATAGTGGTAGATTAAACCGAGCAGTGGCGGAATAGGGAGAAATGGGGAGCGACAGGGAAGCACCGTGTACTTTGGGGAAGCACAAACCCATCTCGACAACAAGGGGCGCATGACGCTCCCCCGACGGTTTCGGGACATCATGCACGTCCTCGGCCACGAGATGTGGCTCATGACCCGGGGGTTCGACAACTGTGTATTCCTGTTCCACCGCGATGCCTGGAATTCGATCCGCGACCAAGTAAGCAAATACTCCGCAATGAACGCCAAGGCGGTGGATTTCCGTCGGTTGTTCTTCGGGAGCGTGGCCGAGGGGCGCCCGGACAGGCAAGGACGCATGGCGTTGCCGACGCATCTCCGCGAGTACGCGGGCCTCACCGAGGACGCCAACGAGGCCGTGGTGGTTGGCGTGGACGACCACCTCGAGTTGTGGAGCCTGCGCGCCTGGCGCGCCTTCAAGGATCGGAACGACGCCGCGTACAAGGAAATGGCCGCTCAGCTTTTTGTGGGCGACCTTGGACTCGATACAGTGGGCGAGGAGAAAGGTAAAGAGTGCCATGACAATTGACAGCGAGGAGCAGGGGTCGGTTCGGGTGTTGCGGCTCGACGGCGACGTGGATGAGGAGGGAGTGATGGACCTTCGCGTCGCGTTGCTCCGCTGCATCCGCGAGGGACACAGCGACGTGGTGCTGAACCTCAAGCACGTCCGGTTCATGAGCTACATGGGCGTAGGGGTGCTCGTCGAGCGGCTGCGCCAAGTCCGCGCACTGCACGGCGATATGAAGCTCGTCGGGCTCAGTTTGTACTTGGACCGCTTATTCCGCATGGTCGGTGTGACGTCCTTGTTCAACCGGTACGACAGCGAATCGCAGGCCGTGCAGGAATTCCGAAAAGCGGCCTAGCTACGGTGCACGTTCCCGTTCTGGCCGGGCCTGCCATTACATGGTTGCGGGTTCGTGAAGACGGCGTCTATGTGGACTGCACCGCTGGCGCGGGCGGTCATGCCGTCCTCATAGCCGAACGCCTGATTACCGGAAGACTGATCGCGTTGGATCGCGACCCCGTTGCCGTTAAGATGGCGGCGGAGCAGTTGGCCCCTTACGGTTGCGCAACGGTTCTCCGCCGAAACTACGCAAACCTCGCGGCGGTGCTGGCAGAACTCGGGGTGCCGGAAGTTCAAGGTGTGCTGCTGGACGCCGGCGTATCGACCATGCAGCTCGACGACGCGGCCCGAGGCTTCTCCCTCGAAAAGGATGGCCCGCTCGACATGCGCATGGACCCGACGCAAGGGCCTACCGCCGCCGAATTCCTCGCAACCACCGACGAAGAAAGGCTCGCACGTGTTTTGAAGCAGTACGGCGATTTGAAAAGACCCCGGCGCATCGCTTCGGCGATCATAGGCCGGTGCCGAGAAGGCCGCCTGGAAACAACCCGAGACCTGTTCGAGGCCGTGCATGCGGCGCTGCCGTTCGTCCGCGGCGTCCCCGAAGAGACGCGCCTCGTATTCCAGGCCATCCGCATCGCCGTCAACGAGGAACTCCGCTGGCTCGAGAGCACCTTGGTTCAAGCCATTGATCGCTTGGCGCCCGGCGGCCGGCTTGTGGCGATCTCTTTTCATTCCGGAGAGGACCGGCTAGTGAAAAACGCCATGCGCGACGCCGCGCGCGTTCGGCGCGAGTTCCGTCCCGACGGGCGCATAGCGTCCGAGACACCCCCGCGGCTGCGCCTGCTCACGCCTAAGCCGATCCGGCCGACGTCCGAGGAGATTCGGATGAATCCTCGGGCCCGCAGCGCAAAATTGCGCGCGGCAGAGCGGCTGGCGATTCCGGAGGCCGCCCCATGATGCACCGGGTAGGAACGAGACGGCGGCGCGCCTCGCTCCGCGGCTGGACCAAATGGCTTCCATTTCTCCTCTTCCCCTTTGCCGTACTTTTTGGCGAAACCTGGTTGCGCGTCCAGACCCAACGTAACTACGACTACGAAAGCTCGAGGGTCGAGGAAGAACTGGTTGAACTCGAGCGGGAAATCGACGAGCTGCGCCATGAATTGCGCGAGAAAGAACAACGGCTCGAGAGCATGGGCCCGGCGCGCGCAGAGGCCGAAGGACTCGACCTCGTCAAACCCGATCCCGCCCGCATTTGGCTCATCAGTCTTGAAGGTGACACACGTTCCGGGGTCCATACGGCGCGCCACGACCCGCCGGGAATCCAGTGAGGCGCGCCATGGGAAAACGATCGACATCGCGAACCCCCTCCCGGGCGCGACGCATCGGCCCCGCGAATGCCGCCCATGCATTCCGGATTCGCGCCGTACTTGCACTCCTATTGTTTGGATTCGGAGCGATCGTGTTTCGTTTGGCCCAGCTCCAGGCCGCGCCCGACGTCAGGCTGACACAGGAGGACCATAACCACAAGGGCTGGCGCGATATCCCCGTACCCCGCGGGAATATACTCGACCGAAACGGCCGGGTCTTAGCCCTCGATAGGGACGCGCCATCCCTGTGGGCCGATCCGCGATATGTCGACGACCCCCGCAAGCTCGCGGCCCAGTTGCGCGCCGTGCTTGACATCGATCCGGACACGGTGGCGGCCCGCTTGGCCAAGACGGATTCCCAGCAGGCCGGACGCCGGTTTGCTTGGGTCAAGCGTTGGCTCACACAAGACGAACTGGAGCGACTCGAAGAAGGGGGACTCCTCGACAACAGGCGGCTGGGCATCGAACAAGAACCGTTGCGCTACTATCCCGAAGGAAGTCTGGCCGCCCACGCGCTTGGGTTTGTGAATCGCGACCGCGCGGGCGGCGGCGGCATCGAATTCGCCTTCGACAAATACCTCCGGAGTGTTGCAGGCAAACAGGTGGCGCGCAGGTCCGGCGGCGAAACGCGCCGACTCCTTGCCTCGCTGACCCTCGAGTACGAACCGCCGACCGGCGGCGACCATCTCTATCTCACCCTCGACAGAAACATACAGCGCTACCTTGAAGAAGAACTCGACGCCGCCCTCGTCCGAACCCAAGCGCCGCGCGCGATGGGCGTCGTCATGGACCCCAATACGGGCGCGATCCTCGCGCTGGCGTGCCGGCCCACTTTCAACCCAAATCGGTTCTGGGAGTTCGCGCCAAACGAACGCAAGAACCGCGCTCTCGTAGACGTCTTCGAGCCGGGATCGGCGTTCAAAATCGTCATCGCCGCCGCAGCCCTCGAGCAGAAGGTTGTTACACCCGATATGCCTATCGACTGCGAGCAGAAGGGGCGTTGGTACATGGGGTTGCGGCGATGGATTCGTGATGATCACATTCTGGAGGGAGAACAGCCGTTTTCGGTGTGTTTCGCCCAATCAAGCAACATCGCCATGAACAAGGTGGCATTACGGCTCGGGCCCGATCAAATCGAAGCATGGATCCGTAGGTTTGGATTCGGCGAGACTACCGGCTCGGACTTCCCGGGCGAGAGTCGCGGCATATTCCTCCCGCAGAGTCAATGGTCGGGGTATTCTGTGAGTTCGCTCGCGATGGGTTACGAAATCAATGTTACCATGCTCCAGTTAGTCCGCGCGTTTGCCGCCGTTGCCAATGGCGGGATGTTGGTAACACCCTACATCGTCGAACGCGCAGTGAGCCGGGAGGGGACCGTCACGTATCAACATCCCCACCAAGAGCCGAAACGAATTGTCGCCGTAGAAACGGCAAACACCGTGAAAGAACTCTGCCACCGGGTCGTAACAGAAGGTACAGGCAGCAGGGCAAGCATAAGGGAATACCGTGTCGGGGGAAAGACCGGGACGGCCCAGATTCCACCATACCGCGACAAGAACAAGCGCTATAATGCCGTGTTCGCGGGTTTCGCGCCGGTGGGAAAGCCCATGATTTGCGCCGTTATTGTTGTTCAGGAGCCCGGCGCCAAAAAGTACTACGGCGGCTATTGCGCCGCTCCCGTGTTTAAAGAAGTAGTCCGGAAAGCATTGACCGACATGAACTGTCCCCTCGATCCCGTCGCTCGTCCGGTGAAGACAGACAACGGCAAGGACGGCATTATGGCCGACGAGGCCGCCCGAATCGCGGCGGCATTGGAACTTCTAGCGCCTTTAGACGATATGGATCTCTTGGAAGATCCCCGCCTTGCCGCCTACGAAAGGGCAAGCGCATACGCGGGACCGAGGCTCCCCGACTTCAGGGGGATGACGAAGCGCGAGGCGAAGGCAGAGACCGTTTCGCTGGGGATCGTTTGGGATCCGCACGGTTCCGGGCGCGTCGTGTCCCAGACCCCGTCACCGGGCACGCCGCTCGCCGACGTCTCTTTGTGTCGATTGGTGTTTTCTCACGGCTCGAAGCGTGAAGGCGGCCATGAAACGAAGCGAACTGCTGATATCTCTCGGCTGTAATGCGAAACG
>Ga0180437_10010903_pt1 | contig 11003 bp, 10 predicted proteins | sample SS_ome_4_FD_132410 | JGI IMG/M metagenome (GOLD analysis project Ga0180437, IMG submission 132410) | Hypersaline lake sediment archaeal communities from the Salton Sea, California, USA - SS_3_D_1 metaG | ecosystem: Environmental > Aquatic > Non-marine Saline and Alkaline > Hypersaline >... | reverse complement strand
ATATGAGTTATATATTCTCTATCATGAATGGAAAGAAATTTCCTTCAAGGTGCAGGGATTTTCCGGTGAAAAAGCACATCTTCTTTCACAGAGAGAGTGCATTCGCCTGTGGAAAGATGATCCGTTGTGGAGAGAGGGATTGGTAGAGGTCTATATTCAGGATATACTCACGACTACAGAAGATATATGAGTGAGGGGAAAGGAGAAAATACCAGAATGAATGATCAACGAGATGAATAATGAATGGAATCAGAGAATTCTCAATAAGGTTCACCCTTTTTACCCACAATTTCCAGATGTCCAGCTGTTCCCAGTAAGGAGGGCTCTTCACCATATCTCAATTCCAGATTCAGCAATCGATCATACAATGCCTTATCCTGTACTATTTTTTTTGCGGTTCCAGAGGGAAGCAGTGAACAGAATACCGGTTTTCCCACCATTTTCACGGGGCGAAATCCTGCACCTGTGAAGAGGGTAGTTAATTTTTGCGGAGTAAAATATCTGATGGTAAAGCCTGGTCGGAAGAGGGATGTCCCCTTGTCGAGTAATTCATCCAGTTCCTCCCACATCCCCAGGGTGAGCATTTTGACGACCATACGGTATGTACTGTCTACAGATGCAATGCAATGGGTCCCCTGTTTCAACACCCGGTAAGATTCTCTCACTGCGGTTTCAGCATTATCACAGTAGGAGAGGGGATCTCCCTGAATGAGTACCATGTCAAAGGATTCATCAGAAAAACAATCCATGTTGCAAATATTAACATGCTTGAATTGTATAGTATCTACTTCCCTGGCTTCACATTTCAATCGCGCCTGGCGGAGCATGCCGCGTGAAATATCTGCCAGAACTACTCTATACCCTTTTTCTGCCAGCGGTATAGCCCATTCTCCAGTGCCGCCACCTGCATCCAGAATCACGCTGTCTAATGAAGAGGGAAGAAATTGGGTGATCGTATTCCAGGTGATATCCCGGTACAGGTCATCGAACCGTGTTCTATATTCTCCATCATAGTAGGGTGCTTTCTCATCGTAATAGGTTTCAGGGTTCATGGGAGAGAACCTTTTTGAGGTGAGGAATCAAGCCACCATCGGAAATGATTTCCATGACGAAAGGGGGCAGGGGAGTCACAGTATATGTTTTTCCAGAGGTAACATTTTCAATTTTTCCTGTTTCTACATCGATTGCGATCTCATCTCCATCTGAAAATTCTGATGTATCATCCAGCACCAGGGGAGGGAGTCCCGAATTGATGCAGTTCCGGTAGTAAATACGAGCAAAAGATTGTGCAATGATGACAGAAATTCCTGCTTCTTTTAAACAGGTCACCGCCTGTTCACGGGAAGATCCACATCCAAAATATTTTCCAGCTACAATGATGTCTCCTTTTTTCACTTTTTTGGTAAAATCAGGATCTAAATCTTCCAGAGCATGCTGTGCCATTTCTTTTGGATCAGAAATCGTATAGGTATACTTACCGGGAAAAATGACGTCGGTATTGACATCATCACCATACTTGAATACTCTTCCTTTCATTTAAACACCCCGGGGATCAGTGATTTTTCCAGTAAGGGCAGACACTGCCACAGTAGCAGGCGATGCCAGATATATATCTGCATCTTTGCATCCCATCCGTCCCCTGAAATTGCGATTAGACGAGGAAATACATACTTCTCCAGGAGCCAGTGCTCCTTCATGAGCTCCCAGACAGGGTCCACAATTAGGATTGAGGATGGTGGCTCCTGCTGTAACCAGTTCTGTGATAACTCCTTCCTGCAGTGCCTCCAGCAAGACCTCGGTGGAAGCAGGCAGCACCAGTAATCGTACAGAATCTGAAATTTTCTTTCCTTTCAAAATGGATGCAGCTTCTTTTAAATCTTCAAGTCGACCATTAGTGCATGTTCCCAGCACAGCCTGATGAATTTCCGAATCCACATCACTGACTGCTGTGACATTATCCACTGTATGGGGACAGGCAATCTGGGGTACCAGGTCTGAGACATCCACATGCACTTCTTTTTCATAATGGGCATCCTGGTCAGCATTGAGGGGACCATATCTGTCATGTGTTCTTCCCTGAAGATAGGTTTTAGTTTTCTCATCGAAGGCCACCATACCTGCCTTTGCACCCATTTCAGCCGACATGTTGCAGAGTACCATTCTTCCTCCAATAGAGAAAGTGTCCACAGTATCTCCACAGAATTCCACTGCCTTATAATTGGCTCCATCTGCCCGCATGTTTCCGATAATGTGCAAGATGATGTCTTTTGCAGAGACCCGAGCTGGGAGCTGACCAGTTATAGTGATGAGATAACTCTCCGGTACCCGCAACCAGATAGTACCTGTGGCATAGACTGCCGCCATTTCAGTCCTGCCAATTCCGGCAGCAAAGGCACCCAGGGCACCATAGGTGGGAGTATGTGAATCAGAACCTACAATGAGCATACCCGGCTTTACATGTCCTTTCTCGGGAAGTACCTGGTGACAGATTCCAGCCTTGATATCATAAAAATGAGATATGTGCTGTTCTTTCACAAATTCTCTGATGATTTTGTGATTCGCTGCATATGATTCATTGGCAGCAGGAGCACAGTGATCGATGGGGATGACGATTTTTGAAGGATCCCAGACCTTTTTTGGTCCAATCTGCTTGAATTTCTTGGAAATTGCAGCAGTATTTTCATGGGACATGGCAAGGTCTACAGAGGCATCAACAATATCTCCAGGCTGGACTTCCTGATTACTGGCTCTTCCCAGTATCTTTTCTGCCATGGTCTTATTCATACATGAAAATGAGCGTTGACATATTTAAAGGTTGATATGAGGTTATCGATCATTAATCACATGCTATTATTCACACTATGAACAGATAATTACTGTGGAATTAATCTAAATAGAATCTTATAAATGGTGTTATGGATTTTCTCGTTCATTTTCATTTTTTTTCAATATCAAGTACTATTTTTCTTTTAACAGGTGATTGAATTCCTTCAACCCTGTACATTTAAAAAGTGCTTATGGATTATTTTGCTGTTATGTATGTATACAGGTAGATATTAATACATAAAAGGATCTCCGGTGAAGGAATGAAGTGTTTCACTTTTTATTACATTATATGATTTCGTTTCAAAGCTATTAATGTCGTAAGATTTATATACTCTAAAATATAAGGATAATATCTTCCCGATAGGGAGGATAAGAATACGTGAGGTGAGTCAAATGGAAGAAATCCACGAGGAAATTGATCCCGAATATGGACTTCCTGTCGGAACAGGATTCTAGATGTATGAATTTTTTATTTTCTCCCTTTTTATTTTGAAGGATTTCTCCTTTCTCATTCTGGAGGAATGTAAATGAAAGTACTGTTCATCAATCCGCCATATAGATTGTACCCTCCCTTTGAGTACACTCTCTGCGATCCCCCGAGAAACTTGACCCTGTTAGCAGCAATTTTGCAGAAAGAACATGATGTGGAAATATTTGACATGCCAATTTTGGGCAAAGATTTCCACAGCGTAAAAAAATATATTGAAGATTCAGATTTTTCTGTGATAGGAATTGCCAATAGGGCAACCTATAGTTTCCCCATGGTGAAAAGAATTGCTGAAGATATAAAAACGGTTACCACCACCCCAATAATGGTAGGAGGTACGTATGTCTCCTTTGCACCTCGAGAAGCGATGGAGCTTTGTCCTGAAATAGACTATGTAATTGTGGGAGAAGGAGAATATAGCACTCCAGCTCTGTTGGAGTACCTCCAGGGCACTATTCCGCTCGATGATGTGGGAGGAGTGGCATACCGGCATAATGGAGAAATAGTCTGTAATCCTCCCAGAAAATCGGTAGAGAATTTAGATGAGTTACCCATGCCTGCAAATGAGCTTTTACCTCTGGATGCATATATCGAGAGGAATCAGCGATACATACTGGAAGCTTCCCGGGGATGCCTGTACAGGTGTTTCTATTGTACGTCTTCATATAATAAAACACTCCGATCCAGATCTTCTGAAAATATTCTCAAAGAGATTATATGGGCATATAAGAGAGGATTCAGACGATTTTATTTTATCGATGATATATTTACCGTTAAAAGAGATTTAGCTGTTAACATCAATGAAGGGATACTGGATGCAGGGCTGGAATTAGCTTATTACTGTATGACACGAGTCGACTCTGTGGATGAAGAATTGCTCACCCTCATGGGCAGAGCTGGGTGCAGAGTCATAGCCTATGGGGTGGAAAGTGCTGCAGAAGAAACACTCACCGGACTGGGAAGGTCAAAACAATTTGAAGAAGTAAAAAGAGCATTCAGCCTGACAAGGAAGGCTGGAATTCAGGCTCAAGCCTTTATCATGTGTGGACTTCCTCATTCCACATTTAAAAACGAAATCGAGATAATAAATTTATTGAGAGAAGTGAACCCCAGCAGTATAGGAGGATTCTGTTTCAAGCCGTTTCCGGGTACTAAATACTATGATTCACCTGAAAGCGAGGGGATAAAATACATCGAGAAGGATTTTTCACGATTTTCTTTTCTGGACATTCCCACACATGAGACCGAGGATTTAGCATGGGAAGAAATAGTGCAGGTAATGATGACGGCTCATGCAATATACCGGATCCAAGAAAAATTCACCCCAGGCACCAAGTACAAGAGAAAAAAGAAAGTCACCCTGATAAAAACAGATGAAGGTGGAATCTTCTATAACCCATTTAAACCGGTAGAAAAAAGGAAAACAGACATGTTCCTGAGTTGCGTCAGATTAGATAATGTGAGTTTCGAGATTTTATACAGGTGCGATGGGTTCCACAATGTTGAAGATATTGTAACCTATGTATCTAAACTTTTTGATCTGGAAGAAAAAGAAGCAGAAACACGAGTTCACACCACTATTGAACAACTTTCTCAGAGAAACATTATAGAAAAACTGGAATGGTAACTCCTCATAAATCTTCTTTTCGGACTCTCATATACATTTGAAGAACAGTCGTTATTATCAAGAGTATCACTCCCGAGAGGAAGATACTGAAATAAAAGGAGTAGAGGTCTGCTAACCATCCAAATATGGGTGAGAGCACCGAGAACCCAACTGTCCTTGCCATTGCAGCAAGAGAAATTATGGTTGCTCGTTTTTCTGATGGTGTGTGTTTATTGATATAGAAGGAGAATATGGGTCCTGCCAATCCTACTGAGAATCCGACACAGAATAAGAGGATCACAGAATAAGGAGACATGAATATTGCCATGAGGATAAAGGGAATATACCGGAAAATAGAGGTCAGGAGGATAGCATTCACTGTACCGATTTTTTCTTCTATGTCTGATGCATACTTAGATCCGAGTGCTGACATGCAATTATATATCAGATAGATGACACCAAACAGAGAGAGAGTAATACCTACTGCCTTCATATAGGGTTGATAAAAATAGAATCCGATTGCATAGAGTATGTAATTCACAGAAGCATACACTATGAGCAATGATAATATTTTCTTTTTAATAGTGTATGATATGCTTTCTTTCATCTGATTGAATAAAAATGTTGCCTTTGATTCTCTTGTGTAGACTTCTGGCTCCTGGAATGTGCAGGCAATGATGACAGCAGTAAGAAAAGAAATAAATGTTGCATAGATGGGTATTCTGAAGGATATGGTAGCTAAGAGTCCACCCAGGATACTCCCTACTCCTTCAAAGAGAAATATCAGGCTCCAGATATTTCCAATTATTTTTTTGTATCGATCTTCAGCATTATTTTGTTTCAGGGAATCATATAAAAGAGCATCATCTGCACCCGATATGATGGCTGCTCCTGTTGCCCAGAGTAATTCTCCCACTGCAAAGATGGCAAATTGACTTCCAATACAGTAGAAAAAGCATCCTGTAGTCACCAAAAGAGAACCAGAAATTAATGTTTTTTTCCTCCCAAAGATATCTGCAAATGCCCCGGTAGGGACCTCCATTATTGTTATGATAATGGCATGAAGGGCCTGGAGGAGAAGAATCTGTTTAAAGGATAAATCATTTGATAAGAGGAAGAGAACTGCAATTACTCTCATGATTTCGAGTTGAGAAAGCGGTTTGTACAGGTAATATTTTAGAATATTTCCATGGACACCCGAAACATTCATGCCTGATCTTTGAAGTAATATTTATAAATATTGTGTTTATTGAGAAAATAGAGAAAAGATGAACCATGACTACATATCTTTCCTGAAATCAGCAGAAACCCTTGGTGCATCCTATGCTGATATACGTTCCGACAAGAAAAAGACTTTCACACTGACCAGAAGAAACAGAATCACCACACATTCAGGCGGGCAATTGAACGAAGGATACTGTGCACGGGCTTTTCGTGAAGGTCGGTGGATATATGGGGTGACTACTGAAAGAGGCGCATTGAACCGCATTGCCCAGACCTGCTGTTCTCCATTAAGAACAGAAAATCGAGAGAACAGATTATCTGTTGAGCTGCCAGCAATAACCAGTGGCTCCTTCATCCTACCACCAAAAATGCCTTTTGAAGATACTCCCAGCGAAGAAAAAATCAGTTATATTAAAAAATTGGAAGATGAAGTGTATGATTGTGCACGTACTGTGAGAGATTTAAGCATAACATTGAATTCATTTGAAAGAGAAGTGGAAATATACAATTCATCCAGTGAAAGAGTCTTTTCAAAAATATGTGGAATAAAATTGAGTTTTTCTATAACATGTAAAAAAGGAGGAAAAATCGAACGGTGCTGGAAGGACTGGGGGGGAGTGGGCGGATTCGAAGCATTACAGGCAAAGCAATCATATATAGAAGAGGAAATGCTGAACATGACGAGGGAAACAGATTCCTTGGTCACAGCACCCTATCCCACCTCCGGGAAGTATGATGTGATTCTCTCTCCTTCCAATTGCGGTGCCTTTTTTCACGAAACACTGGGACATGCCGCAGAAGCAGATAATATCGCATCCGGGAGATCGCTGCTGAAAGGAAGGATGGGAGAACAGATAACCAGCCGGGAAGTCACCCTCATAGATGATCCAACATATCTTTCTCTCGGGGTTCGTCCCTACGATCATGAAGGTATGAAATCCAAGAGGACGGTGATCATTGAAGAGGGTATACTCACCTCCTATCTCCACAGCATGGAAACAGCAGCAACCCAGGGCAGTGAACCCACAGGGCATTGTGTTGCTGAAAACTACTCCTATACACCCATTATCAGACAGAGTAATACTGTTCTCTCTCCTGGTGAGTATTCAACAGAGGAACTATTGGAGGATGTTGAACATGGATTTCTCCTGGGGGAAATATCGGGGGGACAGGTAACATTGAGTGAAGGTACCTTTTCCATTACCAGTCAAATCTCCTATGAAATAAAAAAAGGAGAAATGGTGAAGATGTTAAAGGGTGCTACCATCAGCGGAGATATTATACAAACCTGTTGTCATATTGATGCAGTGGGAAAAGAAGTAGAAGACCATATATACCTCTGTAAAAAGAAACAGATCGATTCCCAGGCCAGAATTGTACCCATGATACGAATACGAGGAGTAATGCTCGGGGGAAGAAAATGAGAGGAGAGGAGAAAAAAAGAGAAAAGGGAAAGAATATTGTGAAAGACATCATGAGTATGGGTGCAGATGAAGTTGAACTCATGGAGAGTCATACCGAGAACATATCTTTTTTTTCTTCGAAAGAAAAGAAGTATTCTCTCTATTCAGAACACGAATATGCCCTCAGAGTCATTCTGGATAAATCTATAGGATTTTTATACTTCAATACGCCAACTTCCGACATCGCATCCCTGGCCTTCAAGATGGCAAAGAGTGCTGGACCCAACCCCAGATGGAAAAGTCTTCCCCTCCCCCAGAAAGTGGATTTTGTTCCCGGCCTTTTTCATGAATCAATGGAAGATATTGAAATAACAGATCTCTTCGAAGGGTTAAAATTTTCTATCAAAGAAGATGCCAGGATACAGCGCGTTGAGAGTGGCGGATTCATTACCATCAATACACGATCTATTACCAATTCTCATGGGTTAAATCTTTCTGAAAAAAGTTCAAAAACGGGAATGTACACATCATGTAGAGTAAAAAGTGATCAGGGAAGCGGTGTAGGATTCAAATCGGATTCAGGGATTATATATGATTTCGATGCTCAATCTCTTGCAGAATACGCGTATGAGGAAGCAGTAACTTCATTGAAAAAGACAAAAATCGAGGATGGAGAAACAAATGTGGTCATTGCTCCCGTTCCCTTCTCGAACATAATTGTTAATTCTGCCGTCCCCTCATTTCTGGGAGATTCTGTGCAGGAAGGAGTGTCTTTAATGGGAAATGAACTGAAGAAAAAAATTGCACCTGCTCATTTCAATCTCATAGAAGACCCTACCATCCCGGGACGGTCCCAGAGCAGGAGTTTTGATGATGAAGGCTCACCAGCACAAAAGGTTCCTATCATACAAAAGGGCATGCTCAATGGGTTCCTGTATGATACCCTCTATGGCAATCTCACTTCTGGAAGTACAGGAAGTTGTGTGAGATATTCAAAATACAGGGGAAAGAATCTGCGGTTCCTCCCTCAGATTGCTGCAACTGCTCTCTCTATACAGGGGACATCGTACCCACTCTGTGAGGTGTTGCAGGAAATGAAGAGAGGAGTCATACTGGGAGGAGTGGCCAATGTCCATGCGGTGAACCCCATGACTGGATTTTTTTCTCTCCCGGTAACCTCAGGATTTTCAGTAGAACATGGGGAAATTACAGGAGGTATAAAGCCTTTTCTTATCACAGGATCCAGTTTTGAGATGATCAAAGGTATTTCTGCAATAAGCACTGAGAGAAAAAGAACTCAAACATCACTGTGGCCGACGGTGGTAGATACAGGACATATCCACACTCAGTCGTTAACATGTGTTCATCTGTAGAATATATTGGTATTGTATTATGATCATGATTGACTGAAGATCCAGGAGTTATAGTGCAACATCATCTGTGACAGTCGAGGGTTCGATATCTATATTCTCAATGTGGGGGTGTTTTTTTATTTCGGCTCTCACTCTCTCTAAAAGTTCTTCACCGCCAAAATGTATGAGTCTTTTTTCAAGTTCTTTCCAGTCCTGGGAGGATAAATTTTCTATTCTGCCCACTTCCAGAACATCATCCCCTTTCACAGCTTTATAAAAAAATATACCGTTTTCTTCTTCTTTTATGAGATTCATATGTAGTATAAGGAATATCTATTTTAAACCTTTCTCCTCCTGCAGTATACGTATCTCCTTCATTGATAGAGATTCCTGATTGGCATTTCATGTCAGAGCGGTTTTGTATTCAATTATTTCATCCAGGAGGGCAAGAGGCATGGTACCTTCATACACAAGAGTATCATGAAAAAATCTGTCACTGTATCGGGAGCCAATTGACTTTTTAACTTTTTTTTGTATTTTCTTTATCATATGCTTGCCCATAAGGTATGAAAGAGGATAGCTGGGTCCCAGAGTATAACGATTCACCTCGGCTGCGGCTGCTTGAGGATGTATTCCTGTCTCCTTTACAAGGAAGGTTACAGCTTCATCACAGGTGATCTCACCCCTGGATAACTGAACATCTACGATCATACGAACTGCCCTGAATAATGAATGCAACGATTGCATGAACCGATATTCATTACTGGTGGTAAATCCCTGTTCCATCATATACTCTTCACAGTAGTGAGCCCATCCCTCCACAAATTCTGTCCCGTCAGATACATATTTTGCAAAAACATCGGTAGGAGTAAATCCCCAGCGAATTGCATGAGCATGGTTATGACTGCAGGAAAACTGGACATGATGACCCGGATAGGCTTCATGGACAGAAATTGTGGCTACAGCAGATTCATTGTGCTCCTTTACCATATCCTGATGGTGTGGGGGAGTGATATAATAATGACCAGATTGTTCCTTTCCTACTACAGGGGAGGGGACATAGATGGCAACAGGGTACATGAATCTGAGATATTCCGGTGTTTCTTCCAGCACAAGCTTTTCTCCTTGAGGTACCGTTATTACATTATTTTGAACGACGAATTCTCTACTCTTTTTGATATAGGAACGATAGAGGTCTAAAATTTCCTCAAATGTTTGAGGATGCTGAGATTTCACCATCTTAACAATTTTTTTAGCAGATTTTCCGGGGTAAACCGATGAAATAATCTTTTTCATTTTTTCTTTTTCTTCCTGCATGTAATGCTTACCTAAATTAAGGATTTGATCACCGGTATAGGGAATTTTTCTCAGGATCAGCAGGTGTTCAAAATGTTCTCTCCCCATAACCCAGGGAGTATCTGCTGTGGGGAGAACACCATGCAAGAAAGTGCTATAGTCTTCAAGAGATTGTTCAACATGAGCCAGAACAGTTTCTATTTCTTCTGCATCTGGAGAAGGGATTTCTTTCTTGGCTGTTTCTATAATCCTGGGGAGAAACGAGAGTACTCCTTGTGTTTCTTCCAGAGCCATTTTCGTCCACAGTGCTACAGGATTCACCACTCTTGTCTTGAAATCCTGTAGATACGAAGGAATTTTCTCCAATCGAGCCTGTAATGGATAGAATTTTTCTGGTCCCGGTCTTCTATATAACGAATGAATAAAAGAGGCTACTTCACCTGCAGCATCAGGGTTCATCACATAATGATTTAATGTCTCATCTATAAAAATCCAGATATGTAATTTATGTATGGCCAGTTTTTGAGTCATTTTGCGATCAAAATCTATTTTTGTTTCATCTATATCAGTAAAATCTTCTAGAAATTTTTTATCCTGGTCTATTTCTTTTTTTCTGTCATTGAGTTTTCCTGACGGAATTTCTGTGTCGTATTCAGTGAATCCAAGGTACGATGCTACTTCGGGATGCCTGTGGAAACATGCACTTACAAATTTTTCCTGTAATACATCAAATTTTTTATCCATCCCTTCCCGTTTTCTGATTTACTATAAAAATGTATTCCCATACCCTTAATCTGGATTATTTCTGT
>Ga0180437_10010898_pt1 | contig 11008 bp, 6 predicted proteins | sample SS_ome_4_FD_132410 | JGI IMG/M metagenome (GOLD analysis project Ga0180437, IMG submission 132410) | Hypersaline lake sediment archaeal communities from the Salton Sea, California, USA - SS_3_D_1 metaG | ecosystem: Environmental > Aquatic > Non-marine Saline and Alkaline > Hypersaline > Sediment... | reverse complement strand
TGTTCATACTTGTGATAGTACTCCTTCGTCATCTGCATGATTAACTTAAAATATTGATTGTCAAAGTATTTGGGCTCGAGAACATCTACAATAGAATTTGCGAAGTCCTTATATAGGACGATGTTGTTAAGAAGTTGTAGTTGAAATGTGTTTCCGAGATATCCAAAATTCTTTTCTTTTGACATAATTTATTAAGTTTAAAATCTTTGTGTGTAGAATATAAATATGGTTAAACTAAGCTATATTCCAAATAATTGTGAGTTAAATTTTCACCTGAAAAAATGTCAGTCAATGTACGTAACAACTTTTTTAGGTGTGGGCGTACGTCAACGGTATATCTTGTCTTTGGAGGGTATATTTTAGCATCCCAAATTCTATGACAAATTGTCTCATCTCCGATACGAACATAGATGTTAAAGTACTCTGGACCGTCCGTATTTGACGTATCCAAAATCTCAGGGTTTGCCTCAATTTGAGACCTGTTCTCCAACATATACATCACCGCTTTTTTCTTAAGGTCCCCGTGTATTGTTTCAGAGATATCTTTAACAAAATTGTGTAGTTCCATACTACCTCTTGCCTTCGGGTTGTATCCCTTAACATTAAAGTATCTCTGTACAATAATGTTATCATTAAGGGTTAATAAAAACTCCAATTTAGTTACATCATTCTTTTCTTTCATAACTTTCTTTTTTTGGTTTTAAATCTTCTTTTTTCTTTTCTTGTTAATTTCATAAAAGGTGTTAAAAATTCTACCCACGCATTGTCATGGTTGGGTAAGTACTTAAAAATACCATCACTCATCATCATTCTCATCAGATTCTTATATCCTCTACCATCGGGGTCCAACTCTTCTCGATAATATAATTCAATAAGTTCTTTTGATTCTTCATCAAGTAATGGGTTTGATAAATCAACCAGTTTTTTGTTAATATCAAAAAACTCTTCACCAAAAACCCCTCGTCTTGTTTTTCCTGACAAAAGGTTTTGTAATGCTCGGTTGTCTTTATCTGTTTTGTGTAATTCCTCTGCACGAATAACAATATCATCAACAGACACCGCATTGTCAACTATCTCAGGAAATAATTTAACAAATGTTTTTTCTCCCATATATTGAATTCCATCAATATTATCGGATTTGTCACCTGAAATAATTTTAAATGTTGCGATGTTCTCATGTGGTATTGAGATGTCCTTTAAAGGTACCATATCTCCTTTCTTAAGAGTTATCTTCTTCATGGGTTGGTACACCTCAACATCGTCAGAGATAAGTTGCGTGAGGTCTTTATCTGAAGAGAATATGGTTTTATATTCACCTTCGGATATTTGACAATAATATGCGATTAAGTCATCACTTTCAGTATTATCCACCGATACCTGACGAATAAACATTTCTTCCAAATATGCTTTAACCCTTTGAGTTTGCCAATCAAAAGATTCACGTTTGGCTTCGTTTAATGTTTGTCTGCGATTTTGTTTATACTCAGGGAAAATAAGTCGTCTTTGGGAGGAGTTATTTTCTCCATCCCAAAAGACGATTACTTTGTCGTAATTGTGTTCTGATAAAAACTTTTTGATTGTATTGACGAAGTGGTAAATTCCTCCAATATGTTTCCCATCGTGATAAAAATCTCTTACCCCGTGAAAACCTATTTTAAATAAATTATTTCCGTCAACTAATAATGTCTTAACCACCTGTTATACCTTAAAGGGTTACACTTCTTCTTTTTCTTCTTCCAATTTGAAATCACCAGCAACACCGATGACTTCTTTCCAATATTCCGATTGAGCCGTCTTATAACTTTCAATCGATTTTTTCTCTTCTGCAGATTCTTTTCCCGCCAAGAATCCGTGAGGTGTTACAATGATTTTACCATCTTCATAACCCAAACCGTTAATGTGGTTTTTCATCACAGAAATTTTTGTTCTAACCGCAAACTTTACTTTACGCTTATCTTTCACCGCAGTGATTTTGTTTGTTCCCGCATTTTTTTGATTACCAAATAAAAATACCAAAGATGAGTTTAACCAAATCGATTCACCGCCTTTAGCTTTGATTTTTGGTTGACCAAATGGGTTGTCGGGTAATTCCACCCACGGTTGGTTTACAATAACCAATGTGTTTTCATATTGCGAATCAGATTTACGGGACCCTGAAATACGTTGGTTAATACCCATTCCGATTTTGTCTGCCAATGTGGCTGCGTTGTGTTGTTTACCACCTTTACCTTCAAAAGTCATCTTACAAGGAACTGAACCAACAGAATCCCATAAGAATAATAAATCATATTCTAATTCACCTTTTGATTGAGCATCCAACAACTCATTAATGAAATCAGTGATTTGTTCAATATACTCAAAATTGTTGTTAAAAATAAAGAAACCATCCCAATCTAATTCTCCTGTTTCTTCATCAACAACTTCTTCACACTCAAAACCCATAAGTTTCGCATGTTCAAATGACCATTTTTGTTCTGTAATAATAAACACAGGAAGAATACCCTTTTTCTGAGCATCAACCGCAGTTTTAACTAGTGCAGTTGTCTTACCTGTATCTGAATGACCCAAGAACATATTTAAATGACCAATAGCAGGACCAGGGACACCAACAGCATCCAAAAATGCAGGTCCCAAATCAAAAAACCTTTGTGGTTTATATTTTGCAGAAGTTGAAAACTTCTTCTTTATACTATTAAAATCTTTTTTCTTTATTGCCATATTCTTGATAATTAAAAAGTGGTGCAGGTATTCCCCACACCACTTATATTAAATTGTTTAGAATGGTAAATCATCGTCAACTTCTTGGTCCGCTTGTGGGTCCTCGTGAGTTTCCTCTGATGTAGATGAAGAACTTGAACCACCAATGGTCATTTCTTCGTCATCACCATAAACATACTTTTTCAATTCACTATTCCATACAGGAGTTTCACCTCTTGCAATTGCCTCCAAATACTCAACAGGTTTTTGAGCGTATACATCTTGCCATGTCAACTCATCTTCAACCCATTCTTTTTGTTGGTCTGCCTCCGCAGAAATAGGACAAGGGTCATCGTACATAACAGTTTGTACAACTGTATACTCAATACCTTTTGGAGTTTTAGCTTTTGCTAATTCAATAATAAGGTCACGACCTTCGTTAGCGTCGGTGATGTCACCTTTAGCTTTCCAAATAGGAATGATTTTGTCCAAAATACCTTCCTGTTTGTAGTTGTCTTTGAATCTCCAAAACTTAGGACCATCTTCTTCATTTTCACGGTCAATAAGTTTTACGATGTAGAATTTACGTGGACGGTATTGACGAGCCAATTCCTTATCTGACTCTTTACCTGTTGACATCAACTCATCGTAAACCTCAGTAAGTGGTGAACGCTCACCATCGTTTTTACCTGGGTCGTAGAGTTTAGTCCACTTACCATCAATCTGAACTTCGTGATACCATACTTCTTTGAATGGTGAAGAACCGTCTGATGTAGGAAGAATACGAACTCTCTTCTGTCCTGATTTAGTCCCCTTTGGGAGATACGTTGTGAAATAACGTTTTAGTCGGTCTTCTTGAGACATCGACTGATTACCACCGCTGTTTTTAGTGGTGTTTTTCTCGTACTGTGCCAGTACTGCGTCTAAAGCATTTGCCATAATTTCTCTGTTTTTCTCTTTAAAAATTTATTATTCTGTTACTCTATCTTAAATATAACATACAACTTGAGTTAGTCAAATGGTTACAAAATAAAAAAGACCACGAATTGTGGTCTTATTATAGTTAGTTATTTTGTGTTTGTCAATTACATTCTTTCTTCGTCTTCGAAAGGTTGGTCGAAAGATTTTTTGATGTCACTCTCTGAATAATTCTCAACCTCATCAGGTGTTAAAATATATTCATTCTTACCTGTTTTTTCCATCTCAACTTCTTTGTCTACAAAGAAATCAGTTAGTTTTTGATTGTAAGGATAACTATCCAAACTTCTTAGTTGTAATTTTTCTTCAGGAGATTTTTGACGGTACTTTTCTACCTTATGTTCCAAATCATTTATTTTCTGAAGGATTTGGTCCATGTCTTCTAACTTTGAAGTTAGGTCATTTAATCTATCCATCATGGTCTCCATATACTCCTCTTGTTTTGAGGACATATCTTTTTGTGTTGTTACTAAGTCAGTAATATCCAATTCTTCAGTACCACCTTCTTCAGTACCCATATTGCTTGCAGGTTCGGCAGGTGCTTCATCACCTTCAGTACCTGGTTCGTCTACAACCTCAACATCGGGGTCACTTGCCACGTCAACAGGTTCTGCAGGAGCATCACCAGCTGGTTCTGCGTCCAAACCTAAATCACCACCACCTAAATCTCCACCTAAATCGGCAGCGGGGTCTTCCTGTTCTCCAAGATATTTGTTAATATGTTTGTACCTATTAACTTCTTCTAAAATTTTTCTTTCTACTGACATAAGTTTAATCTTTAACCATTTAAAAGAGTTTTAACCCCGTGAGGTGTTTCAACTTTTAATGTTCTATTTAATTTCATTGTGTTATCCACTCTTTCGATAAGGCCGTCTCTCATTCTAACAGTATAACAATCACCAGTATCTAAGTCACAAACTTCTTTGTAACCATTACCAGCATCTCTCTCTGTCATACGAGTATCTTTTGATAAATATTGGTCTAATAATGTTTTAGTGTCCATAATCTTTTTATTATAAATATATCAAAGTTGGCAATTTTCCAAAATTATATCACCCCCCACTGATAATTCCATTTCTTATATACTTTATAAGCATTGTCAAATAATGTTTTTGCTGTCGTTTGTTTTGATAATTCTGAATCAATTGTTGTTATTATTTGATTATCTTCTATACCCGTTTGTGTGATTGTGGTGTTTCGATTTGTATATCTTAAAGTATAGTACCATATATAAGTAAAAGCCAATGCCAAATCATTATTTATTTTTGTATTTTCTAAGAACGATGAAATTAATGTATCATAATTTCTAATAAAACTAACCATAAAAGTAATAGGTTCATCAAATGAATCAAAAGCAATGTATGGAACACTATATGAACCTTCTTTAACACAAACCTGTTTGTTATAAGAAATATTAAATTTAGGTTTTGTCTTATCGTTTTTAAGATTATATAAGTTATAGTTAATAGTACTTAAACCATTACCACACTCAACAAATGCAGTTGAGAATAAATATTTCTTTTGATTATCTGTATAATTAGGTACTTTTGATTCTATTAGTGTTTTCAGATTTGACGGTGTAAGTGTTTTTCTTGATAGTTTAACGTATTCAACATTTATTTCTGCAAGTTCTGTACAGTTATTTTCTTGTGTTTCATTTTTATTCTCGTTTGGAGTATTACTATTTCTAACTGCATTTTCTCTTTCTATGTTATCACTAATAGTTTGGTTTGCACCAACAGAGGTAACCGCTCTTTTAATTTGAGTCTTATATGATTGTACAATTTCTCGATTAACACTTGAAACCAAATCATCAGGTATTTCTAAAGAATGTATTGGTACCCTAACCCCTTCAAATGTTGTTATAAAATCTCTAGGTGTGATATCATGATTAACATTAATAATCAAATATGCACCATAGAACATCGGCACATATCTTAAATTAAAGTACATTGTGGGTTGTATCATGGCGTTACCCATACTTGTTACTGTACAGTTGTACGAACCATTTTTGTAGAAATTATAAAGGTTTGCCGTTTGTTGTGCAACTTTTTGACCTTCACCCATTGACCCCATGTCCGCCAATACTTGGAATGTTGGTGCAACATTTTTTCTCTGCGACATATCAAGAGCAATTGACTTAAATATACCCTGATTTCTAACTCCAAAGTCTACGTTAAAACCAACTACTTTATTTCTATTAGAATAGTCATCAGTGTTTTCTGAAGCCAATAACGGGTTTGGATTTGGTTTACTTAATAAAAACGAATCGTCCTTATAAAGGAAATTTTCATTTTCCTTATCTGTTTTAAGTGTTTCAGAGGTTTTACCAACATAAATTGCAAGAAACTTAGGTTCCGAACCATAAGTGTCAACCTCTAAAAATGTTCCAAATACGGGATTACCAATATCTGCATATTTAGGGTCTGGTTGATTATTTCTACTTCTTGTATTTCTTCCATAGAAATTTGCATAGGTTGGTGTAGGCATAAAAGTAAAATTATTTTCTTGAAGAATATGTCCAATTAGTTGATATAAGTTTAGTGTTGCTTGTGTTTTTCTTAAAAACAATCTTAAACTTTCAACATTAATAATCACATCATTACCTATTGGCCTATTGGCTTTATCTATAAATAAAAATTCTTCAAATATTGTTCTCTCTTTGAAGTCTTGCCCTGAAATCCATCGGTCATTAAAGTTTTTAAAAACCGTCCATAACTCATTTTTGTTTGTATCACCATCTAATTTAGACACAATGGTGTTGTCGGGAGTTTCTGTTACTTTAGGTAAATCTTTATTAAATTTAAAGAACATATGATTTAAGATATTAACTTGAAATTGAGATTGCAAATTTAGGTAATCCTCATATGAACTTCTAAAATCAGACGGTGTTAAACTATTGTTGTTGTATTTTAAAGAACCGTATATTTTAATAATTTTTGATAAATTAATGACATTATCTTCAGTAAATTCAACATTCATATCAACGAAGAAGTCAGTAAATGTTGACCCCGTGTCACTGTATTGTAAACCCGCACCGTTGTATTGACCAACATATAGATACATGGCATTCCATGCGTCTGGGTTTTGTAATTCACTCGCGGAAAGAGTAGTGGTTCCATTCTGTGTTGGGAGACTACCGTTAACATAAGTACCAAAATCAATTTTATCTACAGGAATAAAGTTTTCGTTATTTGAGAATGAATCAAAAACTCTTCTGTTAAAATTACCTGGATTACCTATTTTCATTACTACTTTAGAGTTCTTTAATTGGTCCGTATTTAAACTAACAAAGTTTTTAGCTTGGTTAGTTGCAATATTACTGATATCAGTTACTGATTGTTGACCACTAAAATTAGATGGTTTATCAACAACAAATAAACTCTTCATAACTTCCTCAATATTCCAATTATACTTTGTAACCTCAGAACCCAAATAAGTGCTGTTATTAACATCTGTTGGGTTTATAACAATATCACCATAACTGTTATTATCCTTACAGAAATTAAGGAAGTGTCTTTCAAACTCATCTAAAATTTCTTTTGGGAAAATTGCAAATATTTCATCAATAGATTTATAAGATGAATTTGAATTATTATTTACAACATTAAAAGAATCTTGTTGTTCTTTTGAATTATCAATTACTTTAATATACTCATCAATTCCAGGCTTCTTTACCCAATCATTATTAAAATACCCAAAGTTAGGTGCCGACCAAAAACTTCTAACGCTACCATTCTGAACTGCTTGATTTGCCTGAATTGGTTGTTTTATTTTACCATTGACATCAAAACATTCTAATTTTGTTTGATTGAACTTAAGGTAACCAACAGAAGGTACTGTTAATAGTTTATCATCTGTTTCAAATACAAAATCATCACTTCCACTAATATCAAAAAATTGTGACCACCCTCTATAATCTATTGTTCGATTAGGATTATTTATATCGTAATTTTGAATATTTTCTCTATTACTAATACCAATTCTTAATCCCTCATTATTATATGCGTCGTCCCATTCTTGTTGAGTGTAGTTAGTAAAGATATCCTTACCTGTGAAGAAATAGTATAACGAATTAATTACCTTAGGGTAAAGTCCGTTATTAATTTCTAATGATTCGTAAGTATTTGTTAAGACTAAGGTTGTGTCTAATTTTTCAGTATTATAAGTATAGGTACCACCAGTATAATTCTTAATACTATATTGTGTTGTAAAGTCTTGATTTATTGGGTCATAACCATCAATGAAATCAAAATCTTTCCATACATCGTTTAGAATGTCCGTACCAGTTTCTTTAAAAGTTTTATACCTGTTCCATATCGAACCATATTTTAAAACCCATAGGTACGCGGCTTTATGTATTGCAGACATCTTACTAAGACCTGCAAATATATAATCTAATCGAATATCGCTATCACTACCATCGCTTTGTATTTCTCTGGTTAAATACTTTTCACTTAACGTAGATAGTGGTAAAGAGTTTAAGTACATATAACCCAAAGTAACATTGGGGTTATCCGCTTTCGCCTTTTTATTTTCAACACTTTTTAATAATGAGTTAACAAAATATGGAGTATTCAATAATGAAGTTGTTTGTGTAGGTGTTAGGTTGTTAGTTGCTGTATCATAATCTGAACCATAATCTAAAACACCTTCAGTTAAATACCTCTTATCAAATGTTCTGTCTTCATAATAATCTATTGCCTGTTCTTGTGTGGTAAAGTTACCTGTTTGACCATTTGGGTTTGAACTAACAATAACTGCTAAAATTTGATTTGGGTTATCAGGAACATTTAACGGAAAATCTAAATAAGTTAAATAGGTTTTACTATCATTATCATCAGTAGAATCGTCAAACGTACTAAACGTTTTTTTATTCTTATCAAATTTTAATATTTTAGTTGTGGTGTTTGCCCCATCAATAGAATTCACAGAAACACCGTTTGATAAATTACTTTTTAACCATTGGAGATTATTAAATGGATATGTGTCTAAAAAACTACCAATATTAGAATCAGTACTTTGTAGATACTCTTCTAATTTTTCTAACGAACTATCAACCCCATTAATATGAGTTGAATTTGAGTTCAATGAGTCAATACTGTAAATTCCAAAATCATTTTCGACTGCAGTCTTAACTGTTTGATTGGTGAATAAATCACGTATTTTTTGATTCCATAGTACACCCTGACCATTGCTAGACCCACTTCTTAATGTTTGAATAAATGTTTGGTTACTAAACTTAAATTGTTGTAAAAGTTGTTTTAAGTTAGGTGAATTAGTAATCGATTCTGTAACATTTTTAACTTCAAAATCACTTAATATTTGGTACATATTTTTTTTGAAGTTATTGTTTTTGGCTAACTTAGTATAATATGAAGCTAAATAAGTTCTTTCCCAAATTTCATATAACAATGATAAATCATCACCTGATAAGTATGGTGTTGTTTGAAATGGAAATTCAATCGCGTTCGGAAAAATATATGGACTATTTTGTAAATTGTTATTAACAATAGGTAACATAATTGGGGTCTCTTTCTCCAAAGAGCCTTTTAAATATTCTTCCACAAATTGTACTTCAGGCCAAATAGTATAATCCCACGCCTGAGTGTTATTAATCGAGCCCGATTCACCAGGATATTTTATTTGCCATTCAACCTTATCATCTTCATTAACAACTTTTTCAAAATATTGTGGCCATGGATAAACAGATGCAGTGTCTTTTAAAACTTGTTTTTCGGTACCGTCCGCATAAACTATAGTTTCTGAAAACATTTCTCTCGGTATTTTTCCGTCTGTTGATACTCCTTGTTTTTCTGGTGAAATGATTGATTTTAATCTTACAGGATTATTTCTAACTTCCCAAGCATCTTTATGTACATCATCCATTAATTTATAAAATGCATCCGCCCCCGCACAAATAACAGCTAAGACATTATTAATTGTAGGCATAAACCCTAAACCAATATCTGATGATTGTACTTTATTTGCTAAAGATTTAGAAAGTTTCTCTTCAATTTCATTTTTAAGTGTTTCAAAATTTTTACTCGCGTCTGATAGTTTACCTAAAAAACTTCTATCTGAAAAATTAGCGTTTTTATTTTTATTACCAAAAACAATAAAAGACCCTTTTAGATTAGATTGGTCAATTACCTGAAAGTTTTCATCAAGTTTGACTCTTTGAGCTTCAATTCTTTGTATAAAATCAGTTTTGAATTTATTTAATTCTGTGTCTGTAGGAGTTTTACCTCTCGTTCTTGTATAAGTGGCAACAAAATCAATATCATCATAATTGTATACATTCTTAATAAAATCTGACTTTTTAATATTAAGAGTTATTTCACTGTCACTATACGTTTTACCCTCAATTGTATACTTTCCAGCAACTCCGAACGTTGGGTTTGCCGATAACTTTCTATTGTACTCCCCGATAATTGCCGATAAATCACTTAAAGCGTCTTCTTTTTTTTGTTCAGTATCTAATTCTTTACTTAACTCATATAGAATTGGTGCGTTTGGGTCTTTTAATATTATAATACTACTTTTTTCAATATATCTATTAAACCAGTTTTTTCCACTATTCGGATAAATTGACGACCTGTACTGATTTATATCATTTTCATATTTAACTATATTAGTTAAAACTGACATATCTTCTTTATCATATGATTCCATAACCAACTTATTGAAATTTTCCAATTTCATTATCATTTGGTTAAGTGTTATTTCAGGAAAATTTTCATCTATTAAACCTTTTTGTTTGTATAACCTGTAGGTTTCTTTTATTTTCTCATAACCTTTTGTCGTTTCAATAGGAGTAACAGGAACTAAAGAATCTTCAGACGATGCTAATGTATTTGTTGTTTGAGAATCTTCCTCATATACTTTAGAATACATATGTGGTGTAGCATACAAATAATCAATCAACGTATCATTTAATAGTGCGTGGCTTCTTGCTTTAAAATTTGTTGTAACTTTATAACTACCGTCAGAAGGGTCAAATCTTGCGTTGAATGTTTCCAACATCAATTCAAGTTTGATTGCTTTTCCGTAATAACCTTTAACTGTTAATATAAAGATAGGATAAGGTAATTGAAAAAATACTCCGTAAGGTGATTGGTCTCCGTGTTCAAATAATACTCTTCCTTGAATATCCGTCATTTCAACCGTTACTGTTGGAACAAAGGACGCGTTCATTTTAATACTAATACGAGTAATACCTAAAAGTTGTGTGTCTACATCTTGAGCAGTTTTTCTTTCGGAAAATAAAAATTGGTCAGTCCAACTAGCATCCATATAAGAAGGATTTTTGCTTGAAGAATTAACATTTGGA
>Ga0180437_10010897_pt1 | contig 11008 bp, 7 predicted proteins | sample SS_ome_4_FD_132410 | JGI IMG/M metagenome (GOLD analysis project Ga0180437, IMG submission 132410) | Hypersaline lake sediment archaeal communities from the Salton Sea, California, USA - SS_3_D_1 metaG | ecosystem: Environmental > Aquatic > Non-marine Saline and Alkaline > Hypersaline > Sediment... | reverse complement strand
GGTATTTTGAACCAACTCTCCCGTCTTGCTTGGTTCGGTGCCTCCCGACGGGCCCGGCTTGTTGTAAAGCTCCGCCTGCGTAGCCTGGATTGTGCCGGCACTCCCCCGGAAGTTTAGAAAAGCAGGCTGGCGCAGCCCGAGGCGAAATTCGAGCATGGCCATGTCTTCCGGCGTGATATCTGGGTTGTCTTCATAGATAGCCATCGGATCGATGGGGCTGATGACGATCAGCCCATAAACGGCCACGCTGATAAAGAGCAGAACCGGGATGGCTTGCAGGACCCGGCGAATCAGATACCGCGTCATAGGCGATACCTCCACTGGAAAATCAACTGGCTCAAGATGGGTCCGCGACCCAACCGCCGGTCACAGACCGCCCGAGAACAAAGCTACGCTCGCCCGCCGTACAAGAAATAAGGGTTGGCGGGCGGTCGCTGACCGCCCGCCAACAGTCTCGCCAGGATCTCAGGCTATTTCTTGATCCACCACTCGTCGGCGTTCCAGGACACGCTCTCCCAGATGTTCATGTTGTAGCCCATGAAATCTTCGACCAGCAGATCGATATCTCCCCGGTCATAGAGATAGATATGCGGGCGGCCCTCGGCGATGCGCTCGGCCACCTTCTGATAGGCCTCTTTACGAACCGCCACGTCGGGGCTGGAACCGGCGATCTGGATCCACTCGTCAGCCTCGTCGTCGATCCAGCGCGCATAGTTGTAGCCCTGGCCATTGTTGTCGTCGCAGGGGATATTGTCTGAGCCATAATAGCCGTATATCTGGCTATGTGGGTCGTTGCCATAGCTGGTGGTGTACATCAAGATGTCGAACTGGCCGTGCTTGCGGAAGGCGCCGCCGGCATAGCTGCCGAACAACTCGGAACTGGGCACGTTCTCGATGTACAGCTCGATGCCGACCTCGGCCAGCATCTCCAGGATCACCTGCTCGCACTGCTCGCGCAGCGCGTTGCCCGAGGTGGTCTGGATCTTGAGCTTGAGGGCCTTGCCTTCTTCGGCGTAGGGGCAGCCGTTGCACTCGCGCACGCCGTCGCCGTCCGAGTCGGTCCAACCCGCCTCTTCCAGAAGCGCCTTGGCCCGCTCCGGATCATACGGGCTTTCCGGGATGTCGCCTTTGCCCATGCCGAGGTTCAGCTCGGTGGTGCCCACCTTGGCAAAGCCGTAGAGCAATTTGTCATTGATGGTGTTTTTGTCAATGCCCAGCTCGATCGCCTCGCGCACCTTCGAGTCACCCAACGCCCAGTGCGGCGAGGGGTTCTCACGCAGGTAATCGGCGCAAGGCGCATCCAGCTCCGGATCGGCCAGGTTCAAGAGCAGCCGCTCGGTGCCGGTGCTGGGCGGCGCGCTGATCACTATCCCTTCCCACGTCTGGGCCTCGGGCAAGTCGGCTTCGATCAGGTCCCACACAAAGTCGAGCTCGCCGGTCTGGATGAGCTGCTTACCCACCTCGCGGCTCTCGATCCAGCGCAGGACGATGGCATCCAGGTAAGGCTTGCCCTCGGTCGCCCACTTTTCGTACTTTTCGTTGCGCACGATGGTCATGTGGTCGCCGGAAACCCACTCCTCCAGCTTGAAGGGGCCCAGGACGGGATCGGGATTGCGGTTGTACTCCCACTCGGTCATCATGGCCGGATCCAGGCCGATGTGACTGGGCAGGACAACGCCGAAACGGGTCAGGTATGGTGCAAAGAACTTGGCATACTTGACCACCACGGTGTAGGGGTCGGGGCAGGTGACCGATTCCATATCCTGGTAGCCGGTGGTGCTCACAGTGCCGCTGTCGGGGTGCATGATGGTTTCGTAGGTAAACTTGACGTCCTCACAGTCAAAGGCGTCGCCATCCGACCAGACGATGTCCTCTTTCAGGTTGTAGGTGATGGTCAGGCCATCCTCCGAGACGCCGCCATTCTGCACGGTGGGCACTTCTTTGGCCAAGTCGGTGATATAGTTGCCATCCGGATCGCTGAGGAGCAATCCTCGCTCCATAAAGTCGCCGGCAATGCCGGCGATGGTCTGGGTGCGGATGAAGGCGTTCAGCAACTCCGGCTCCTGGTAAAAGCCCATGACCAGCGTGCCGCCTTGCTTGTCGGCGCCCGGCATAGGGGTGTCGGTCGGTGGCGGCATGGGGGTGTCAGTCGCTGCCGCGGCAGGCGGTTCCGTCGCCGCAGCCGGTGGTTCTGTTGGCTCGGGCGTGCCGCAGGCGGCAAGCGCCATCGAGGCTACGACGAGTAGCCCGATCAAGATTGACCAATGTCTGTGCTTCATTACAAACTCCTCCTGATTGGTGTTTTTGAATCGCGTGCTGATAAGGGTAAGCACATCTTTACCCACGTCAATTGATCTGAACCGCTCAGCATCACCTCCTCTCCATAGGTAAAACGGCAACGGTAAAAACAGATCACTCGACCACCGTCACGGTGGCTGAACAGGGTACGAACCAATTAAAGGAACTGACAGGCAGCGTTCTGGGTGCGATGTCGAGGAAAAACAGAAAGCAGAGCTAGGAAATTGTGAGGACGATACGATAGGGATCCGCCGGTCACCTCCGAAAGCTGCACCATTGATGAGGGTGAGAGACAACGATTCCTAGACGGCGATACTATACCATGAGAGACCAAATTTGTCAAAGCGACAAACCACCCCCCAATCCCTAATATCCAACCTCCAACCTCTAACCTCTCCCCTCCTCCGGCTCAGACGCCTCCCAGGCGGACTCAAAGGGCCACTCTTCCGCGTCGCCCGGCGCGCCCTCGTCCGCCTCAGTCGGTTCCAGGGAAGACACAGATACATGGGGCACATCTTCCTCTGCCCCTTCGGCCACCGGCTCAGGGGCTGGGGCCTCTCCCGGCGACAGACCAAGTATGACTTCTGCCGGCGCCTCCTCTGGCAGCTCGTATCCCAGGGATAACGTCGTACCCGCCTCGTAGAAACCGGCCAGCACACGGCCACAGGCCAGGGGAATCCGGTGACGCAGCGGTGGATCGGCTGTTTCCCACAGTTGACCCAAAGCATCCAGGTCACAGCCGGCAGCCACGAACCCCTCCACGCTGGCCGCGCCCACCTCCTGCAACACGCCAGAGTGCCGGGCCGTCAACTCTGCCGGGGCCAGCACCGCCGAACGGCCCGCGTACTCGCCCCATCCCAGGTTGTTGGGCCCGACCAGGAAACTGATCGCCCCAAAAAGCTGATTCTCCTCCACCCGGGCGTGAAAGGCCTGCCGCACCTGATGATGCAGCAAAGGCCCCGGGCAAGCCACCGGAGCAACCAAGAAATCCGCACCCTGGACGGCCAGCGCCCGGGCGGGCTCCGGATAGAGGACATCGGTGCCGACGATGATGCCCAGGTGGCCAAACTCTGTCGGCAGGACCGCCACGCGGTCGCCGGGGGAACACAACGCTTCATCCTGCCGGGTCAGAACCAGCTTCTCCTGGTAGCCGACGACGTCGCCACGGGGGTCGAACAGGTAGCAGGCGTTGCGCACCTCATCCAGGTCCTGGTCGTAGAGGTAGACACTGCCACCGACGACGTACATGCCGTACTCGGTGGCCACGTCGGAGAAAAAGGCAATATAAGCGTCGAACAACTCGCCCCGCCGCTTGCGAAACAGGCGGCTCAGGCTGCCGAGCATGCCACCACCCAAAGCCTCAGCCGTCGTGCCAGCCACGCGCCCCACGACCTTGGCCAGGGGCGAGGCGCGGCGGGCACTTGCCCGGTCTGAACGTTTGAGCAGGCCACGCTTTACGCCAGAAATGAGCGGCAAAGCCAGCATCAGCCCCGAAAGCTCCGGAAAGACCACGATCTCGGCCCGTTTGCTCTCGACCTGACGCATGAATCGCCTGACGTCCGCAGCGTAGGCCTCCGGATCCTCATACACCCGCATCCGCTGTTGCACGGTGGCAACGATCACCTCACTCCTCATCACTTTCGCTCCTCGTTATCGCATGACGCCCCGCCTGGCATCTGCCATGCCCCTAGACACCCACTCATATCTCTATTATACCCTATCTGTGGGCAATTGGAAAGTTGGCCGTTCATCCAGGCCCCAAAGCAGGCTGGATATAAAGCCCTTTTGACTGTTCATCCAGATTGTGTATACTTGTGCTGCTACCGGCCAGCGCGGTGAAGACCCGGCCGTAAGGACAGACCACAGCCCGAAGAAGATCTGCAGACAAATGGAGTGAACGCCATGGCTACTCACGCTACGGAAGTGGAAACTCAAATATCAGAGCAGGATCGGAGGCTCTCGGCCGTCTTTGAGATCGCCAGGATCCTGGCCACCGATTACGATCTAGAGACCGTACTATCGCAGTTTCTATCTTGTCTCACCGACACGTTAGAGATAGCTGAGGCCGGTGTTCTGCTGCTCTATGACCGCTCCGACGAACGGTTGACTGTGAGGGTTGTAAAGGGCTACGACGCCGCCAGCCTTAAGGAAATCCGTCTCGCTCCCGGCGAAGCCATGTGCGGCGAGACGTTTCGAACTGGTCAGATCCAGTTGTACCCGACCCAGGAGGCCATCGCCGCCGCAAGAAGAACTCTGACGCCGGCAAACCACAAGGCCATCAGAGCGGCGATTACCATTGCGGAGCCTCCGTTGAGCGCCATTTGTATACCACTGTTCACCGGTCAGAAGGCAGTGGGCGTCTTGATGCTGGAGAGTCGGCGCCAAACCAACAGTTTTGCTCAGAAAGACATCCCCTTCCTGAAAGCTATGGCCGACCTCATCGCCCTGTCCATCGAAAACGCCGAACTGAGAGAGGAGCAACAGGCCACCCAGGCCCTTGAGCAGGCGAACCGCCTCAAAGCGGAGTTGATCTCCACCCTGGCTCACGAGATGCGCACCCCGTTGACTTCGATCAAAGGCTACTCCACGGCCTTGCTGATGGAGGAGGCTGCTTTTGGCCCTGAGACCCGGCAGGAATTTCTGCAAATAATAGATGAAGAGTGCGACATATTACAAGACCTCATCCACGATTTGCTCGAATCCTCGATCATTGACGCCGGTCTCTTGAGGCTCGAGCCTCAGCCGGTAAGACTGCCCCGCTTGGCCCACACCTTGGTCGACGACTTTGCACGCCGCAGCCAGCAACACCGCTTTCTCGTTGATTTCCCGGAGGATTTCCCGCTTCTAGATGCCGATCCTCACCGCATCGAGCAGGTATTGCGCAACCTGCTGGATAATGCGGTCAAGTACTCACTGCATGGGGGGTTGATCGTCATACGGGGTCAAGTGCGCGAGGACGAGGCCATCGTCAGCGTGGCCGATCAAGGCGTGGGCATTGCCCCTGAGCACCTGAACCGGCTGTTCGAGAAATTCTTCCGTGTCAAATCGTCGCTCGGCCGCCACGTCGTTGGCTCAGGGCTGGGACTGCCCATCGCCCGCACCATCGTGGAGAGTCACGGGGGCCGCATCTGGGCTGAGAGCCAGTTGCAGGAGGGCAGCACCTTCTACTTCACACTCCCCCTGAAAGGCCCGAGTCAGGCACTGGCAGAGCCAGCGGAAGGAGAGGCAGAATGAGCGAAAAGATTCTGATCGTGGACGACGAGCCCCGAGTGGTACGACTGGTCAGCAATATTCTAAAAGCAGTAGGCTACCAGGTGATCGCTGCTTCCAGCGGCGAGCCTGCCATCCAGATGACGGCTTTGGAGCAGCCCGACCTGGTGCTGCTCGACATCCGCCTTCCCCATGACTTGGACGGTTACGAGGTATGTCGCCGTATCCGGGAGTTTTCCGAAGTGGCGGTGATCATGCTCACTGCCAAAGCTCAGGAGAACGACGTACTGCGAGGCTTTGACGTAGGGGCCGACGACTACTTGACAAAGCCTTTTAGCGCCAAGGAACTGGTAGCCCGGGTCAGGGCAGTCCTGCGGCGTACCCAGCGTCCTGAGGAAAAGGTCACTGCCACGTTTGCATGCGGCGAACTGGAGATCGACTTTGCCCGGCGTACCGTCAGGATGCACGGCGAGCGGGTATCACTCACCCGCACCGAGTACGCGCTGCTGCGCCAGTTGGCCCTCAACGCCAACCGGGTAATGCTGCACCAGGACTTGCTGACAGAGGTATGGGGGCCAGAGTATCAGGACGACATAGACTATCTGCGTGCCTATATCCACTACCTGCGGGGCAAGCTGGAAACGAATCCCTCGGCCCCCCAATACATCCTCACCACACCAGGAGCTGGCTACATGCTGGCCTGCCCCGACGAAAGCTGCGATTAGACCCTCCAAATTTCTTCGGTTTCTCCGCATGGGCGGGGTTCGCCTCTAGCGAACCCCGCTTTTTTATGAGTTTTTCATTTTTCCTTCTTCTTTTTTATGAAGATTTGACGGCTTTTGTGCTATACTGCCTGTAAAGTCTGATGGTGGGTGAGCCAGCGAGCTCACGCCACAAGTGCCGATTCGTCCCAGGAGGTAAGGTTATGGATTTCGAGCCAATTGAACTGGCAGAGATGATAGAGAAGAATGGGACAGGCACTTCCTCTCTCATATCGGCACTGGAAGAAATCCAGGGCCGATACCGTTACTTGCCCAAGGAGGCAATGATCCTGGTCAGTGAGCGGATGGGAGTGCCGTTAAGCCAGGTCTACAGCGTGGCTACGTTCTACAATGCGTTCAGCCTGGTGCCGCGCGGCAAGCACACGATTTGCGTCTGTACCGGCACCGCCTGTCACGTTCGAGGAGCAGCACAGGTGCTGAATCGTCTGGAGACCAAGCTGGGCGTCGGGCCAGGGGAAACGACCCACGACCGGCAATTCACCCTGGAAACTGTCAATTGCCTGGGTTGCTGCGCCCTGGGGCCCGTTGTAGTCCTAGATGACGAATACGAGGGCCAAATGACGACCAAGAAGGTAGACAAACTGCTAAAGCGAGCGACGCATCGGATAGCAAGGGGAAGCGATGATTGAACTTTGCGATCCCCAGGCCCTGGTTGACTACCGCCAAAGAATACGGGCCGCCACCAATCCGCAACAACGTCGCATTCGGGTCTGTGACGGCACAGGCTGCCGTGCCCTGGGCAGCCGTAGGGTGCTGGCTCGCTTGCAGGAGACCTTGCGGGAGGCTGGCCTGGCTGATGAGGTAGAGGTGATCCCCACCGGTTGTCCTGGCTTTTGCGAGCTAGGGCCACTCATCACGGTTGACCCTGAGCAGATTGCCTACAACAGGGTCGGTGCGGACGACGTACCGGCCATCGTAGCCAGGACGATCGCCCAGGGTGAAATCATTGACGGCCTGCTCTTTGTGGACCCGGTGACTGGGCAGACGATCGTCCACGACAACGATTTGCCCTTCTATACCAGGCAGATGCGGCGGGTGCTCGAGTTGAACGGCCAGATCGATCCCACCAGTATCGAGGACTATATTGCTCACGGTGGCTACGCTGCTCTCAGCAAAGCGCTGTACAAGATGACGCCGGAACAGGTCATCGAAGAAGTCAAACAGTCCGGACTGCGCGGCCGGGGCGGGGCCGGCTTTCCCACCGGCACGAAATGGCGTCTCTGCCGCCAGTCGCCAGGTGAGGTCAAATATGTCGTCTGTAACGCCGACGAAGGCGACCCGGGCGCTTTCATGGATCGTAGTATCCTGGAGGGCAATCCTCACAGCGTCGTGGAAGGCATGATCATCGGTGCGTATGCTATGGGCGCCACCCAGGGATATGTCTACATCCGAAACGAGTACCCTCTGGCCGTCCAGAATCTGAAAATCGGCCTACAGCAGGCCTGTGAGCACGGCCTGTTGGGCGAAAACATCCTGGGCTCCGGCTTTGACTTTGACATCGAAATCCGGGTCGGCAGCGGCGCCTTTGTCTGCGGCGAGGAAACAGCACTGATGGCCTCGATCGAAGGCAAAATCGGGGAACCCCGCCCCCGCCCCCCTTACCCAGCTCAAAATGGCCTGTGGGGCAAACCGACCAACATCAACAACGTCAAGACCTGGTCCAACGTCCCTCTCGTCCTCAGAAATGGCTCAGACTGGTTCGCCAGCGTCGGCACTGAGGAGAGCAAGGGGACGATGATCTTCTCCCTGGTCGGCAAGATCCGCAACACAGGCCTGGTCGAGGTGCCGATGGGCATCAGCCTGAGGGAGTTGATCTACGAGGTTGGCGGCGGTATTCCCGGCGGCAAGGCGTTCAAGGCCGCTCAGATCGGCGGCCCGTCCGGTGGATGCATTCCCAAAGAACACCTGGACGTGCCAGTTGACTACGAATCGCTGACGGCGTTGGGGGCCATCATGGGCTCCGGTGGGCTGGTGGTGACCGACGAGGACACCTGCATGGTGGATCTGGCTCGTTACTTCCTCAAATTCACCCAGGAGGAATCTTGCGGCAAATGTGTTCCCTGCCGGATCGGCACGCGAGCGATGCTGGAGACGCTAGAACGCATCTGCGCTGGCCAGGGGCGCCAAGGGGACATCGAATACCTGATCGAGATTGGCCAGGAGGTCAAGCGATCGTCACTGTGTGGGCTAGGACAGACAGCTCCCAACCCGGTGCTGACCACCATCCGCTACTTCCGCGACGAGTACGAGGCCCACATCTACGCACACAAGTGCCCGGCTCAAGTTTGCAAAGGCCTCATCACCTACGAGATCGTCGCCGAGTTGTGCACCGGCTGCACCGTCTGTGCGCGCAACTGCCCGGCTGACGCCATTACTGGCGCGAAGAACCAGCCCCACACCATTGATCCGGAGATGTGCACCCGCTGTGGCGTCTGTCAATTGCTCTGCAACTTTGATGCTATCACGGTGCATTAGGAGTTGAACATGATCTACGTCACCATAAACGGTCAAGAGATACAGACCGAAGCTGATCGCACCATTCTCCAGGTGGCGCGCGAACACGGCATCCATATTCCCACCCTCTGCTACCACGAGGCGATGGAGCCATTTGCGGCCTGTCGCCTGTGTGTGGTTGAGGTAGAGGCCGGTCGGGGCCGAAGATTGGTGGCCTCGTGCGCCTACCCTTGTACCGACGGCCTGGTCGTGTACACCGACTCAGACACGGTGTTACAGTCGCGCCGCATCGCCGTAGAGCTGCTGATGGCATCCGCCGGACACATTCCCATCATCCGGCAACTGGCCGACGAATTGGGCGTGGACGAGCCACGCTTCACGATGGAAAAGAACGACTGCATCCTTTGTGGTCTGTGCGTGCGAGCCTGCCAGGAGATCGTCGGCGTGAGCGCTATCAGTGTCATCAACCGGGGTATCGAAAAGATGGTCAGTCCACCGTTTCACATCGCCTCTAATACGTGCATCGGTTGTGGCACCTGCATATTGGTATGCCCCACTGGGGCTATCACCCTGGCCGACATCAACGGCGATGCTTGGGCGGCCCATTCGTGGGGGTCAGAGTTCGAGGCGGTGGATTGCCGGATCCGGGACCATCACCACCTAGCCCCACAATTCGCTGATGCCACTGCGCTGCTCACTGGGGAGGCAGTAGGATGAACGGCGTCAAGCTGGGCGTCTTTATCTGCGACTGCGGCGACCAAATTGCGTCCATGTTAGACATGGACGTTCTGGAAAAGGAGGCCCGCGCCCTACCAGGAGTAGCCGTTGCCCGGCGGCTGGGTCACTCCTGCTCGCCAGATGGGTTGATGACCATTCAGGCAGCTATTGCCAAGGAGGGATTGAATCGAGTACTCGTCGCTGGCTGCACACCCCGCACGCTGGAGCCTCGCTTCCACGCCGCCTGCGAGGGTATTGGACTAGACGCCAACCTTTTCGAGTTGGTGGATATCCGGGAAGGCTGCGCCTGGGTGCATCAGGATGAGCCCGAAGCGGCTACGGCCAAGGCAGTTGATCTGATCCGGATGGCAGTGGCCAGCGTCACACTGCATCAGCCACGCCAGCCAGTCAGTGCCGACGTTGTACCTGCCGCGCTAGTCATCGGCGGGGGCTTGGCAGGTATGACCGCTGCCCTGACCCTGGCCAACGCCGGCCTGCCAGTCAAGCTGGTCGAGCGAGAGGCGGCGCTGGGCGGAATGCTGCGCCATGCACACACATTGTACCCCACCCGCCAGGACGCCGCTCAGTTCCTGGCGAAGAAGGTTAGGGCCGTAACCAGCCATCCGCACATCGAGGTCATGCTGGGGAACCAGGTGATGGACGTCTCGGGGACAGCGGGGCGCTACACGGTCAGCGTCAACGGGTCGGATGGGCAGCACAACGGCCGATCGCCCTTTGACGTAGGTGCGATCATCGTCGCTACGGGAGCACGCGCTTTGCAGCCGCGAGGCCTGTTCCGCCACGATGGACAACGAGTGGTCACCCAGCTCGAGTTCGAGCGCGAGCTGCAGAATATCCAATCCACCCATATCCCAATTTCCAACGTCGTCATGATCCTCTGCGCCGGGCAGCGCAACGAGACCATCCCCTACTGCTCCGGCGTGTGTTGCATGGGCGCGCTCAAGCAGGCCCTGGAGATCAAGGCAGCCAATCCACAGGCCAATGTCACCATTCTTTTCCGCGATCTCTACCTGCTGGGCGAGGGCATCTACGAGCGAGAGGTGCTCAGGGCACGGCAAGCTGGCGTTGAATTCATTCGCTACGCCGCGTCATCCCCTCCGCTGGTGACCGACGAGGCGGTCGAGGTTCGCAACGAGCTAACTGGGACAGAGCGCTGTCTTACCTACGACCGCGCCGTTCTTGCTGTCCCGTTGATTCCGCAGCCCGATGCTGGCGTGGTAGCCCATATGCTGAACATCACCCAGGACGAGAACGGCTTTTTCCCAGAGGCGCGTTACCGGCTGCGGCCAAAGAACTATGCCGAGCGGGGGATCTATGTTTGCGGTGCGGCCCACAGCCCGACCAGTTGGACCGAGGCCGAGTTTCAGGCCACCGGCGCCGCTTTTAAGGCTCTACGGCACCTGCAGGCAGGCAAAGTCACCAGCCAGGCCCCCGTCGCCACGGTGAATGAAACGCTCTGCACCGGCTGCGGCAACTGCGTGGAGAGCTGTTCCTTTGGCGCGATCTCTATGCACGAGCGGGAGGGC
>Ga0180437_10010896_pt1 | contig 11009 bp, 9 predicted proteins | sample SS_ome_4_FD_132410 | JGI IMG/M metagenome (GOLD analysis project Ga0180437, IMG submission 132410) | Hypersaline lake sediment archaeal communities from the Salton Sea, California, USA - SS_3_D_1 metaG | ecosystem: Environmental > Aquatic > Non-marine Saline and Alkaline > Hypersaline > Sediment... | reverse complement strand
GCACATGTTTCTCATATCTGGAAATGGCGATGTGATCGAGCCGGACGAAGGGGTCCTGGGAATCGGTTCTGGAGGGGCTTATGCCCAGGCTGCGGCGACAGCCCTTATGCGACACACGGAGATGGACGCAAGGGCCATTGTGGACGGTGCCATGAAGATTGCAGCTTCGCTATGTGTCTACACCAATGAAGAGACGACCGTTGAAGAGATAAAGTGAGTTCGGGGAAAGACGTCATGTCAGAGGAGTCCCTATGAAGAAGTTGACACCCCGGGAAATTGTATCTGCCTTAGATAAGTACATCATCAGCCAGAATGATGCCAAGCGTTCTGTGGCCATTGCCCTTAGGAATCGGTGGCGCCGGCGACAAGTCCCCGAAGACTTGCGCGACGAGATCGCCCCAAAGAATATCATTCTGATTGGCCCCACAGGGGTCGGCAAGACAGAGATTGCAAGACGCTTGGCCCGCCTGGCCGATTCGCCTTTCCTAAAAATCGAGGCCTCAAAGTTTACGGAGGTGGGCTACGTAGGCCGGGACGTGGAGTCTATGATCCGCGATCTCCTGGAGTTGGCCGTTAGCATGGTAAAATCCCAGGAGCGGGAGGCCGTGAAGGTGAAGGCTCAGGGCATCGCCGAGGAGCGCATCCTTGACATTCTTCTTCCTCCCAAGAAGGAGCGGGAGGAAACAGAAGAGAGCGAAAGTGAAGACAAGCCCTTGGAATTGGTAAGGACAAATAGTCCCGAGCCGCTGTCCACCCGGGAGAAAATCCGAAGAATGCTGCATGAAGGCAAGCTTGACAATCGCTATGTAGACTTGGAAGTGGCGGAGCGGTCCATGCCGGTGGTGGAGATATTTTCCAGCGTCGGCCTTGAGGAGATGGATGTGAACCTCAAGGACATGTTCGGCAGTATGTTTCCCCAGAAGACCCAGAAACGAAAGGTCAAAGTCCCGGAAGCCATTGACATCCTTACCCAGGAAGAGGCCCAACGACTCGTAGACATGGACAAGGTGGTAAAACGGGCGATTACGAAGGTGGAACAAACAGGCATCATCTTTCTTGATGAGATAGACAAGATTACGGGAAGGGAAGGGGGCCACGGCCCAGACGTGTCGAGGGAGGGCGTGCAACGGGACCTTCTCCCTATTGTTGAGGGCTGTACCGTGACGACGAAGTACGGCATGGTGAAGACGGACCATATCCTCTTTATTGCTTCTGGGGCCTTTCACACCAGCAAGCCCTCTGACCTGGTTCCGGAGCTACAAGGCCGCTTCCCCATCAGGGTGGAATTGAAATCTCTCGGTAAAGAGGAGTTTGTAAGGATCTTGACGGAGCCCAAGAACGCCCTTGTGCTTCAATATGAGGCCTTGCTCAAGACCGAGGCTATCGATCTCATATTTAAAGACGAGGCCATCTCTGCCATTGCAGAGATTGCGACCGAGGTCAATAGCCGGACGGAGAACATAGGAGCAAGGAGACTGCACACGGTCATGGAGAGGCTCCTTGATGAGATCCTCTTTGACGCCCCTGACATGGTGCAAAGAAAGATCGCCATTGATGCGGCATACGTGTACGAAAAGCTGAAAGACATCAAAGAGGACGAGGACCTGAGCCGATACATCCTGTAAGCAAGGGAGGCGCAGGTACCAGCAACGGGTAACAGGTGACAGGCAGCGAATGAAACGCAGCGTAGCAGACATACTCATTGAGGCCCTTCCGTACATACGTCGCTTTTATGGCAAGACGATCGTGATCAAATACGGTGGCCATGCCATGGTGGACCAGGGCCTCAAAGAAGATTTCGCCCGCGATATTACTTTGCTCAAATTCGTAGGGCTTCATCCTGTGGTGGTCCACGGCGGCGGGCCGCAGATTGGATCTGTCCTGGACAAAATGGGGATGTCGTCCCAGTTTGTCAGTGGCCTGCGGGTGACGGACGGCCCCACGATGGACGTGGTGGAAATGGTGCTTGTGGGCAATGTCAACAAGGCGATCGTGGCCCAGATCATCCAACAGGGCGGCAAGGCAGTGGGCCTGAGTGGCAAAGACGGAGGGCTCATTCTTGCCAAGAAACTGCATCTCCTGCGTTCCCAGTCCCAAGACAAGCCTCCTGAAATCATAGACATCGGCATGGTGGGCGAGGTTGTGGGCGTGAACCCGGAAATCATCCGGACCCTTGAGGAGGGAGGCTTTATCCCGGTCATTGCGCCCGTCGGGGTTGGTGGTTCCGGTGAGACCTATAACATCAATGCGGACTGGGTTGCCAGTAGGATTGCCGTGGCCCTTAATGCCATCAAGCTGATCTTGCTCACAGACGTGGAGGGGGTCATGGACGAGAGCGGCACACTCATCTCTTCTGCCACGGCGGGGGCCGTGGAGAAACTCCTCGGCAACGGCGCCATTTCAGGGGGGATGATTCCCAAAATGGAATGTGCCTTGGAGGCCATTAGTAAGGGCGTTGAAAGGGTACACGTCATTGATGGCCGCAACCCCCATGCTGTGCTCCTAGAGCTTTTTACAGATAGGGGGATAGGAACGGAGGTCAGTCAGCAAATGCGTCAGCCTTAGAAAGTACCCTGACCTTTTACGGAAATCTACGGGATAGACCGGGCTTGATGAAAGATCAGAGATGATGGACGACAAGAGACAACCGATGAGAAGTGACCAGATCATGGAAAAGGCAGATCGCCTCATGGCTACCACCTATAGCCGTGTGCCCATCGTGCTCACAGAGGGCAAGGGATGTATGCTCAAAGATGCAGAGGGCCGGACCTATACGGATTTTGTTGCCGGCATTGCGGTGTGCGGCCTGGGGCACGCCCATGAGGGAATTGCCGAGGCGGTGGCAGATCAAGCACGCCGTTTGGTGCATGTGTCAAACCTTTATTACACCGAACCTCAGATCGAATTGGCCCAGTTGCTCATTGAGCATTGCTTTGCCGATAGGGTTTTCTTCTGCAACAGCGGTGCCGAGGCAAATGAGGCGGCCATCAAACTCGCACGGAAGTATTTCAAGGATCGCCAAAGCCCGGAAAAATTCCGGATCATTACCATGGCAGACTCTTTTCACGGCCGAACCATGGCGACGCTGGCGGCCACAGGTCAGGCCAAGATCCGGAAGGGATTTGATCCCCTGCTGGATGGTTTTGACATCGTGCCTTTCAATGATTTGGATGCGGTCCGTAAGGCTATTACAAAAGAGACCTGCGCGATCATGCTGGAACCGATCCAGGGGGAAGGAGGCGTCCAGTGTCCGGCCCAGGGATACCTGGGGGGTCTGCGGGAGCTTTGTGATAGTGAAGGGCTCCTTCTGATTTTTGATGAGGTTCAAACCGGGATGGGTCGGACAGGAAGGCTTTTTGCTCACGAGCACTTTGGCATGGAGCCTGACATCATGACCCTGGCAAAGGCTTTGGCTAACGGGCTTCCCATGGGGGCCATGCTGGCCAAAGAGGAGGTGGCCCGAGCCTTCACGCCGGGGTCTCATGCCTCCACCTTTGGAGGGACCCCCTTGGTTTCCGCCGCAGCCGTGAAGGTCGTCAAGACCCTTCTGCACGAAGGGGTCCTTGAAAACTGCAGGAAAGTGGGGCGATACTTCAGGGAGCGACTTCGGGGCCTGGAAGAGAAATACGACTTTGTCCGTGAGGTGAGAGGTAAGGGGCTCATGATCGGCCTAGACCTCACGTGCAATGGCGTTCCTGTGGTAAAGGGGTGCCTGAAGCGTGGTTTCTTGATCAACTGCACACAGGACCATGTCCTGCGATTTGTTCCCCCACTGATTATTCAGGAAAAAGAGATAGATTCACTCATTGCGTGCCTGGACGCACTCTTTGCGGAAATGACGGACAACAAACCATGAAGAAAGACCTTGTCACCCTCAGGGATCTAAAGGCCGGTGATTTCGAGGCCCTTTTTGCACGGTCCATGGAGTTGAAAACCCGATATCAGGCAAAGATTCCGGACCAACCCCTTGCGGGGAAAACCCTTGGCCTCATCTTTGACAAGGCCTCGACGAGGACCCGGGTCTCCTTTGAGGCGGCCATGAGCCAACTTGGAGGCGTGCCTCTTTTTCTGAATGCCAGAGACACCCAGCTGATTCGAAATGAACCTATTGCCGACACGGCCCGTGTCCTGGCCAGATACCTGGACTGCCTTGTGGTCAGAACCTATTCCCAGGATCTGCTCCAAGAATTGGCCGCAGAAGCTTCGATTCCTGTGATCAACGGACTTACTGATGTGTATCATCCCTGCCAGGTGCTCAGTGACCTGATGACGATACTGGAGAGGAAGAGTAACCTGGTGGAGCTTAAGATCGTGTGGGTGGGAGACGGCAACAACGTGGCCCACTCGTGGATCAATGCGGCCGCTATCTTAGGGCTTCACTTGGTCCTTGCATGTCCTGAAGACTACTATCCCAAAGAAGAGATCCTGGGACCTGCTCAAAGGGAGACAAAAGGCTCGATACAGGTTCTTTCTGATCCGGAGGGGGCTGTTCGTGACGCAGACGTGATCTATACAGACGTTTGGGCTAGTATGGGGCAAGAAACCGAGTCCGGGCATCGCAAGAAGGTCTTCAAGCCCTATCAGGTCAATCAAGCCCTGGTGGCGTTGGCCAAGGATGATGTCATGGTGATGCACTGCCTGCCCGCTCACAGGGGCGAGGAGATTGCAGCAGATGTGCTGGAAGGAGAGCATTCCATCGTATGGGATCAGGCGGAAAACAAGCTTCATATGCACAAGGCGATTTTGGAAAGATATATGGGTGATCGCTAGTCCGGCTTGGACTAGCCTAAGAACAGGCAGGAGGAAGCGCTTTTCATAAGGCCTTAGTAACCTTTTGGAGGTGGTGACGTCGTCTATTTCTGAATAGACAATTTCCGGACAGGGCGAATCGCTTCTCTTCGGCATCCAATGCCTTTGAGTGGCCCATGACATTGGTGTCGAGAGAAATGGCTGTATGCCTACGTTCACCGATCCTCCCTGTCCTTGTAAGTGCCCGCTATGAGGGTTTGCCTCAACATCTAAGCGTTACCAACTCCTTAGCGCGACCACACAGACAAGCGAGAAGGGGTTGTGCAGAGGTCTCGGGGAGGTTTACTTGTCAACAAAGATCAAGAAGATCGTATTGGCCTATTCAGGAGGCCTTGACACATCAGTCATCCTCAAATGGCTGGCAGAGACGTACCAGTGCCCGGTGGTGGCCTTTTCGGCAGATGTCGGCCAGGGAGAAGAGCTGGATCAGCTGGAGGAAAAGGGGCTCAGTACCGGGGCTGAAGAAGTCGTCATTGAGGACCTAAGAGAGACCTTTGTGCGGGACTATGTGTTCCCGGCCTTTCGGGCTAACGCCATCTATGAAGGTCACTATTTGTTGGGGACCTCCCTTGCCCGTCCCCTGATTGCCAAACGACAGATTGAGATTGCCCAGAGCCGGGGCGCTGATGCCGTCAGTCACGGGGCCACGGGAAAGGGCAACGATCAGGTGCGCTTTGAGTTGACCTATCAGGCCTTGGCACCGGACATAAGGATCATTGCACCATGGAGGCAATGGTCGTTGAATTCACGCCAATCCCTGATGGATTATGCCAAGGCCCACGGGATTGCAGTTCCGACCACCCCGAAAAAACCGTACAGCACGGATCGAAATCTGCTTCACATCAGCTATGAGGGGGGCATCCTGGAAGATCCATGGGCGGGCGCGCCGGATGACATGTTCACCCTTTCCGTGTCTCCTCAAGAGGCCCCTGACAGGCCGGAGGTCATAGAAATATCCTTTGCCCAGGGGAACCCGGTGGCCATCAACGATGAGAAGCTCAGCCCCGCCGACCTCCTTGCCAGGCTCAATGCCTTTGGGGGGCGAAACGGTATAGGCCGGCTCGACCTCGTGGAAAACCGGTTTGTAGGGATGAAGTCCCGCGGGGTGTATGAGACGCCAGGAGGCACGATCTTGAGACAGGCCCATATGGCCATGGAATCGATCACCATGGACCGAGAGGTCATGCATCTTCGCGATTCCTTGATCCCCAAATATGCCGAACTTGTCTATTATGGATTCTGGTTTTCTCCTGAAATGAAGGTCCTACAGACGACCATTGACGAGACGCAAAAGTCCGTGTCGGGCACGGTGCGTCTGGAGCTTTACAAGGGAAACTGTGGGGTCCTGGGCCGCAAGTCAGACATGTCCATGTACAGGAGTGATTTTGCCACCTTTGAATCAGACGAGGTGTATCGTCAGCAAGACGCAGAGGGCTTTATCCGGCTCAATGGGCTGAGGCTGCGTATTCAGGCCCTGATGAAGAATAGAGGGAAAGACTAAAAGACCAAAGACCAATGACTACTGACGAATGATGACCGAGGTGCCCTGTGTCCAAAAAGTTGTGGGACGGGAGATTTAGAGAAAAGACAGATCAAAGCGTAGAGTCTTTTACTTCTTCCATTGCTTATGATTGGCGACTCTATCGTTACGACATCGAGGGGAGCATGGCTCATTGCCGCATGCTTGCCAAGCAGTCTATTATTTCCCAGCAAGAGGCTTCCAGCATCATTGAAGGGCTCAGCGCCATAGGCAAAGAGATAGAAGCCGGCACCTTTGCATTTGACGAGGCCTTAGAAGATATCCACATGAACATAGAGGCCCGCCTGACCTCGGACATAGGTTCTGTGGCAGAAAAGCTTCATACGGCAAGGAGCCGCAACGATCAGGTGGCCTTGGACGTTCGGATGTATCTGCGCGAAGAGGCAGGCATGATCTGCCAGAGGTTGACAGCCCTGCGGGGCGCCCTGGTGGCATTGGCGGAAAAAGAGATCGATGTGATCATGCCGGGATATACGCACCTTCGTCGTGCTCAGCCGGTGCTGTTGTCTCATCACCTCATGGCCTATTACGAAATGTTCACAAGAGACAGGGGCCGGTTCGGCGATGTGTTGAAGCGCATCAATGTCATGCCTCTGGGAAGTGCCGCCTTGGCCGGCACGACCTATCCCATCGATATGGCATACACGGCAGACCTGCTCCGCTTCCCGGAGGTGTCGGCCAACAGCATGGATGCTGTAAGCGATCGCGATTTCATCGTGGAGTTTCTGGCTTGCGCCAGTATCTGCATGGTCCATTTAAGTCGCCTCTCTGAAGAGCTCATCTTGTGGTCGTCGCGGGAATTCGGCTTTATGGAGATCCCTGATGCCTTTGCTACCGGCAGCAGCATCATGCCGCAGAAGAAAAACCCCGATGTCCCGGAGTTGGTGAGAGGCAAGGCTGGGCGGGTCTTTGGAAGCTTAATGGCCCTGCTTACCATGATGAAGGGGTTGCCTCTGACCTACAATCGGGACATGCAGGAAGACAAGGAGCCTCTCTTTGATGCAGTGGACACGGTGAAGGGGGCTTTAGAGGTATACGAAAAACTGATCCCGAATCTGAAGGTAAACCGGGCGGCCATGGCAGAGGCAGTAGCAAAGGGGTGGCTGAATGCCACAGATGTGGCCGACTACCTGGTGACCAAGGGCATGGCCTTTCGGCAGGCGCACCGATGTGCCGGCAAGTTGGTCCTCCATGCCATGGAGCAAGGCAAGGAACTCCATGAGCTTCCGCTGGAGACCTTTAGGGGGGTCTCAGAACTCTTTTCAGAAGATATCTTTGGACTGCTGACACCGGAACAGATGGTCAACAGACGCCGTTCAACAGGAGGTACTGCCACAAAGAGCGTGGTCCGTGCCATCAAAGGGGCCAAGAAAATTCTTGCCAAAGAGGCGGCAGAAGGCTGATGCCATGAAAAGAGGCAGGGAGAAAGACAAGAGACTCCTTTTTGTTCTCTCTTTGGCGGCCGTGATGGTACAATGCGCGTGCGGCATAAAAGGGCCTCCAAGGTTGCCCCGGGCCCTTGTGCCCCCGCCGGTGGCAGACCTGGAAGCATCGGGTGTTGGCCATGACGTGCGGTCGGTATGGTCCGTTCCAGAAAGGGGTGACGCAGGCTTTGAAGGGATGGAGGGTTTTAAGGTCTATGGGTCCAATGCCCTTGACTTGGAGGCTCCATGCCCCGGGTGTCCGATCCCTTTTTCTGAACGCCTTGATGTGAGACTCACCGGCCCTGAGCCTATAGAAGTGGACGATGGCCGGGTCATTTGTCACGTGAAGGTGACGCCTGGCCACCGATATGCCTTTAAGGCCGTGGCTTATGATGAGAGCGGTGGCGTGAGTAAGGACTCCAACATCGTTCAGGTGACCGTGGAATGATGGTCATCCGGAAAGGTTTTGGCCATTCGAAGGGCAAAATGTTGAACAAGGAATAAGGAATGTCCAAATGGACTGTTGGTCCCTTTGCGGCTCCTTGCTCTTAATTCGATATTCAGTTTTTTTAATGCTGATAATAAGCCACCACTTCTCGTGGTGGCCCCGGAAAGGTTCTACCGTTCCGGCGAAAAAAAGCAGCTTCATAAAACCATGTAAGTAGCTAGAGAGAAATACGTGCCTAGACGTCATGCCGGACTTGATCCGGCATCCAGGAGTTTCTGGATGGCGCCAAGGGTTGCGCCTTACGGCTTGAACAGAGCCACTACGTGCCCGGCTTTCGCCGGAATGACAGTATTCAGATGTTTCACAGCACGGACAAAGTAACATCAAAAGACCTTATCTTTTTCCGCCCCCCTCTGGTGGGGCTTCCTGAGGCCTCCCGTTTTGCGGGAGGAGACTGACTATCGGAACAAGCCCGAAAGACCCCGCGTGTCAACACTGTGCTGGGGGATGGGGGCTTTGCTACTAAGGATCGAACGAGCTGACGATGCATCACTTTCACTACAAGAAGAATCAGATGTACTGCGAGGATGTCCCCGTCTCTGAGATTGGCCAAGAGGTGGGCACCCCTTTTTATTGCTACAGCCATGCCACGTTGCGGCATCATTTTCTCACCTTTAAACAGGCTTTTGAGGGCGTGGATCACCTGGTCTGCTTTTCTGCCAAGTCAAATTCAAACCTTGCGGTGTTGGGGCTTTTTGCAGGCTTAGGGGGCGGTCTGGATATTGTCTCAGGGGGGGAGCTTTTTCGCGGCCTAAAGGCAGGTATGCCTTCTAAGAAGATTGTCTTCTCTGGGGTAGGAAAGGGTGAGGAGGAAATCGCCTACGCCCTTGAGTCCGACATTCTCATGTTCAATGTGGAATCCTTTCAGGAGTTGTTGCTCATAGACCAATGCGCCGCACGGTTGAATAAAAGGGCACCGGTGGCGTTGCGTGTGAATCCCGATGTGGATCCCAAGACCCATCCCTATATCTCCACGGGGTTGAAGAAGAACAAGTTTGGTCTGAACGTGGGCGCAGTAGTAGATGCCTACAAGGCGGCCCATGACTGTGCCAACACAGAGGTCATCGGCATCAGTTGCCATATCGGTTCCCAGGTCACGGAGGTGGCCCCTTTTATCGACGCCTTGTTGCGCATCAAAGAACTGGTCGCCACGCTGGAGGCCCAGGGCATTTCCATTTCCTATCTGGACTTGGGGGGAGGCCTTGGCATTACCTATGATCAAGAGGCGCCCCCCCATCCCACGGAATATGGCAAGGCCATCATGGAGACCTTGGGCCAGGCGCCCGTGACACTCATCTTGGAGCCCGGCCGTGTCATTGTAGGCAATGCTGGCATCTTGGTGACACAGGTGCTTTATACAAAGGCCGGTGAAGAGAAGGATTTTGTAATCGTAGACGCTGCCATGAACGATCTGGTGCGGCCGTCTCTTTATAACGCCTACCACGCCATCCAGCCGGTGGTAAAGGGTCGCGAAGGTGCGGCCAAGGCCGACGTGGTGGGACCGATTTGCGAAAGCGGCGATTTTCTTGCCCGCGATCGCGAGATTCCCCAGGTCCAATCAGGGGACCTTCTGGCCATCATGAGCGCAGGCGCTTACGGATTTACCATGTCTTCCAACTACAATTCCAGACGGCGCGTTGCCGAGGTCATGGTTCGGGGGGACCAATTCTTTGTGGTGAGGAAGCGGGAGTCCTACGAAGACCTCATCAGGGGCGAATCCATCCCCCCTTTTGAGTGAAGAGACGGACCATGGCCGTCTATCCCATGCATGGTGAAGCGCCTGAAGGGATGACGGGGAACCAGTGACCCGCGACGAGTGACGAGTTGATCTAAGACGAGGAGCGTCCGGGGTAACACAGAGCAGAGATCATGACAGAAACAGATATATCCTTTTTTAAGATGAGCGGTAGTGGAAACGATTTTATCATCGTGGACAACCGTGACCGCATGGTCGGAGAAGAGGGCTTGGGCCCATGGATTGCCTCGGTCTGCAGGCGGAGGCACTCCGTTGGGGCCGATGGCGTAATCCTTATTGAAAGGGCAGAGACGGCCGATTTCAAGTGGCGTTATTTTAATGCAGACGGCGGCGAAGTCGAGATGTGCGGAAACGGAGGCCGTTGCGCGGCCAGGTTTGCCCTTTTAAAGGGGATAGCCGGCCCCCGCCTCAGTTTTGAGACCATGGCCGGCGTGATTCACGCCGAGGTCACAGGCGAGAGGGTCAAGTTGGAGATGCCTGAGCCTTCTGCTGCCCAGCTGGATTACCCCTTGAAAGTGGAAGGCGAGACCTTGACCGTGAGCAGCATCACCGTGGGCGTCCCCCACGTGGTGACTTGGGTGGAAGACCTGGAGGCAGCACCTGTTGTCCGGCTCGGAAGGGCCATCCGGTACCACGAGCACTATTTGCCGGCAGGAACGAATGCGAACTTCGTGCAGCCTTTAGATGACGGTAGTCTTGCCATCCGCACCTATGAGAGGGGCGTGGAAGACGAGACCCTTGCCTGCGGGACCGGCTCGGTGGCTTCTGCCCTCATTGCCGCTTCAAAGGGGCTGGTCACTTCTCCCGGGGTGCTCCAGACAAGGGGGGGCGAGCTCCTAAGGATCTATTTTGAAGACCAGGGCCATGGTGTTGGCCATGTCTTTTTGGAAGGAGACGCAAAGGTCATTTACGAAGGCCGGCTCTGGAAGGAAGCGGTTTCATAGACAGCCAATGTGATGGCTTCAAAAAAAG
>Ga0180437_10010890_pt1 | contig 11016 bp, 9 predicted proteins | sample SS_ome_4_FD_132410 | JGI IMG/M metagenome (GOLD analysis project Ga0180437, IMG submission 132410) | Hypersaline lake sediment archaeal communities from the Salton Sea, California, USA - SS_3_D_1 metaG | ecosystem: Environmental > Aquatic > Non-marine Saline and Alkaline > Hypersaline > Sediment... | reverse complement strand
TTTATGATTTTCTCTTCCGCTCGATATCCGAGCAGGTACAAGTAGCGATCCTTGAAACGCCAGCGGGTTTTGAACTCAATTCGGAGTGGGTGGCAGGGCAAGTGGCAGAATTCCTACAACATCGATTGCAGAACTATGAGCCTTCTGTAGCACTCGTTCCCGCGCGCAAACGCGGCACATCCTTCAGTCCGGATGACCCCGACATTGTCTCATCGCTCTTATCAGCGAATGTGATTTACATGGGCGCTGGCAGTCCAACCTATGCGGTTCGGCAGCTGCAAAATAGCCTTGCCTGGCATACCACGGTGGCGTGTCACCAGATGGGAACAAACGTCATCTGGACCAGTGCTGCTCCCCTAGCCATTAGCGCGTACACTCTTCCTGTCTACGAGATCTATAAGGTGGGTGAAGAACTTCATTGGAAAGAAGGGCTCGATTTCTTCGAGTCTTTTGGATTGTCGCTTGTCTTCGTCCCACATTGGAACAATCAGGATGGAGGATCCGTTTTGGATACCTCTCGATGTTACATGGGCGTGGAAAGATTTTCGCGCTTGGTGGAGATGCTTCCAAAGCGAGCGACAGTGGTGGGAATCGAGGAACATACGGCGCTGGTCATAGATATCCATGAAAGAACCTGCCAGACCTTGGGCAAGGGCGGTGTCATTCTTCTCCGAGATGGCGAGGAGCAACGCTATGACCGGCAAACCTTTTCTCTGGAGGAATTAGGATCCTTCCAATTACCTGTACTATCGGATGTTGTGCCACAAGAGGTTCTAACCTGGATCTCGCACACAAAAAATAAGTTAGAAACAAATCCTGTGTCAGTAGCTCCACGGGAAGTCCTTGAGCTTCTTGAAAAAAGGGAAAACGCCCGGAAGCGGGAGGAGTGGGAGGAGGCGGATCGGTTAAGACAGACGATCCAAGAGATGGGCTGGATCATCCAAGATACACAGGAGGGTCCAGATCTTGTACCTAAGGTTGATTGAGTTTTCCTTGTCAACATGATGAATGAAGGTGAGTTGCAAGGAAGGGGGAAGATATTTTCACATGACGAAGCGAAGCAGGAAGCGATTAAGTCCTGAAGAGAAGAAATCAAAGTTGCTGAATCAGCTTCTTGATGTGCGTGGGCGGATCTTAGCGAAGGCATCCAGACTGCCAGCCGATTATGCCGATGAGGTATTTCTAGGAACATGGTCCATTAAGGACCTGCTGGCCCATTTGGCGGGGTGGGATTTAACCAATCTTGATGCAGCAAAGAGCATTCTGAAGGGAGAACTTCCCAGTTTTTATGCTCATTATGATCGTGATTGGGCTACCTATAACGCCCAACTCGTTTCGAAATATCGGCAGGAAGATCTTCAAGAGCTGATCACTAGTGTCAAAGATGCACACAGGGAGCTTATCCAATTCCTGAAGTCTATTCCAGCATCCGAAATATATAAGGACAGGGGCATTCGTATCGAAGGCTATAAAGTTACGCTGGAACGGCTCCTGCAAGTCGAGAAAGAGGATGAAGAACAACATTTCCGGGAGATCAGTGCCTTTGTCGATTCTCATCCAAAAGCATGAAACGAAGAAAATTAAAACGTCGAATCAAGTGTTCGCGAAGTGAACTTTAAAATAAATGAAGTTTTTCCGGGGCGGGGTAAAGCGTTCATGTTCTATAAGAACAGCAGGAGGCAGGGATGGCTGAGATGGATCTTGTGATTCGAAAGGGTGAGGTCGTGACCTCGATTGGATCATTAGGCATTCAGGATATTGGTATAAAGGATGGGAAAATCGCGCAGATTGGCAAAGTGGGTGAGGGATCTAAAGCGGTGGATGCGGATGGTATGCTTGTCTTTCCTGGGGGTGTAGATGCTCACGTGCACCTTTCATATCCGGGAGGGGAGGACCAAGAGTTTACCTGGGTGGATGATTTCGCAAGCGGTTCATGCGCAGCATTGGCAGGTGGAATTACAACCCTGGGGAATATGACCTTTCCAGAGCCAGGTGAATCCCCAATTGAATCGATTGAGCGTGAAGGCGCCTTAGCTCGTAAGCAAGCCATTGCGGATATGTTCCTGCACCCGGTTTTATATGAAGCTCCCCGGCAGATTCTTGAGGATATCCCCCAACTGCTCGATAGGGGTTGTAATAGTATCAAGATCTTCATGGTGACCCCTTGGTTCGATGCTCAATCCCAGCGGTATTTGCAAGCCATAAAGCTTGCCGGCGAGAAAGGACTCATGACCGTCATCCATTGCGAGGACTATGTTCTGATCGAGTATGCAACCGAAAGGTTAGTTAATGAAGGAAGAACCTCCTTGCAGTATTACGCCGAAAGCCGTCCGATCATCTCGGAGGTGGTCGCGACGCAACGGGCGGTCGCTTTCGCGGAAGCTACTGGATCTCCGATGTACATTGTTCATCTTTCATCTAAACGTGCGTTGGATGTATGTAAAGAGGCACAGATGCGTGGTTTGCCGGTGTATGTTGAGACACGTCCGCTTTACCTCCATCTCACGAAAGAACGTTTTCTCGAGCAAGATGGTGCCAAATATGTGGGGCAGCCTCCCCTACGAAGCCAGGAGGATGTGGATGCTCTCTGGGAAGGTATTCAAAATGGCATCATTCAAACCGTATGTACTGACCATGCACCTTGGTCACTGGCAGCCAAGATGGATCCTAACCATACAATCACCAACCTCAGACCTGGCGTGGCAAATCTACAAACCATGATCCCGATGCTCTATTCAGAAGGGGTCCGTGCGGGTCGAATTTCCCTCAATCGATTCGTGGAGGTCTCCTCAACCAATGCAGCCAAGTTGTTCGGTCTCTATCCACGGAAAGGGGATATCATCGTTGGAAGCGATGCCGACGTGGTGATCTTTGATCCTGATCGAATGAAATCGATCGATAACAGCATGCTCCTATCGAATTCGGATTATTCCCCCTTCGAAGGATGGGAAGTAACCGGGTGGCCGGTTGTCACGTTGCGAAGAGGCGAAGTTGTTTATCAGGATGGCGAGGTGCTTGGTAGACCAGGTAGTGGAATTCTTCTAAAGAGGAGTAGAGTTAGTCATGTAAGATAGGAAATGGAGAGAAGGAGGATTGGGATGGATGCCAAATTACACGTGGTCAGTCTTTGGGCTGAGGATCTTCACCAAACAGCTCATTTTTACCGGGATGTCATCGGACTTCGGTTGATGCCACACCATGGAGATCGACCACACTTTGATCTCGGGGGAGTCTACATGGTCCTGGTGGAAGGAAAACCTGCAGTTCGAGAGGAGGGGCCATCGGATCGTTTTCCGATTCTGGCTTTTGCCGTTAAGGATCTTGAAGAGGCGATCAATCATTTGCGCGCTCATGAAGTGGATCTGCTGTGGGAGATTGAAGTAGGTCATGGAATGCGTTGGATTATGTTTAATGATCCTGCCGGGAATCTGATTGAATTCGTTGAGTTCCTATTTTAAATACAGGGTGATGGAATCCTATTTTCGCATACTGGACACATAGTCCGGTACGGGAATCCCAGCGCCTAATTGAGGGTCAGCTTCAGGTTCGAATGCCTGCAGTTTTAACGGAATCACACCCGCCCAGATGGGAAGGTCTAGGTCCTCAAGCGCATCTATGGGGGGGCCGGTCCTGATTTTTGCGGAGGCAGCTTCGATGGGAATGGACACAACTGCGGTTGCATCCAGCTCCTGCTGACTTGGTTTTCGGATATCTTTCCATCTACCTCGGACGATATGTTCGGTTAGTGCTTTCAAGGCCTCAAGTTTCTCTCCCTTTTCGTTAATTGCTACCCCTCTACCAAAGAGGACCACAGATCGATAATTCACAGAATGGTAACAGGCTGATCTAGCCAGCACAAGCCCATCCAAGATCGTTATCGCAATGCAGACTTCCTTGCCAAGTTGAAGGCACTTCATCAATCGACTGTCTTTGGCACCATGGAGGATAATGTTGCTGGTGATCCTTGTGTGCAGGGTGGGGATGACATAGGGGCTCTCACCTTCGATGAAACCGACATGACAGTAGAGCGCTTCATCAACGATGTTATAAATGGTTTCTCTGTCATAACTCGCTCGGTTGGGATTCCGCGAAACCTTGCTGCGTTTTTCTATCGGAAATTGTGGCATAAGGATTACCCCTTCCTTTCGTTATTCGCAGATCGGGTGGAATAGTCTGGGCTAGATCTACCTTCAAAAGTTACGAAGCCTTAGAGAAGATTGTTCCATGACTCGTCCATTGCTCTGGTATTTGAGAATGGAACTTTAAAATTGTCAATCGAATGGAGGGGATTTTGTCGTGATTGAGCATCCCAAAAACAAAGGGAGATTTACTGAGGATCCCAAGGGTGGTCGCCTGGAGCATGGCATCGGTCGCAATCGACTGCGAGTACGATGTTGTGTGAAACATAAGGTTCATATTCTTGGGGATGATTTGTGGCGCTTGTGCGAACGGTATCCCAGGCTTGTCGTTGCTCATTCCATGCAATCTCCGATTCATCCCCGTCATGACATGCGACACATGTGACCTCGGAGTGGGGTTTATCGTGAGTCTCAATCCGTTCACATTCTTCGGCGAAGGGTTCGTGACACGCAGATGTGCTGCAATTGGTGGTTGTACTGTGTGGGTCATGGCAATCGGTACAGATAAAGTCAGCATGGGAGCCTTTTAGTAGTAGCGGTTGGTGCAAATCATACGCGGTTTCTAAATGACACTTTTGACATAGTTGAGTGGTGGTCTCCATCTCGACATAGGTCTCAAGGGGCGCGATCTCGAGCCAGGCAAATTCTCCATCGATTTGATTTTCCTCGGAGGAGTGGCAAACTTTGCAATCCACATGGGTCCATGCCTCTTCCGAGATGTGCAGCGATGATGGCGCAGGATTCAATTGTTTCTCAACCCAACTCACAGGGATGTCTGCTTTCGTCGGACTCCAATTCAAAGGGGCGTGACACTGGGCGCAGGAGCTGTTCGTGTTGTCTTCTGAAAGAATGAAGGTGTTTGCATGGGGACTGTTATGCCACAAGGTTCGGATTTCCTCGGGGTCCTGTGGGGTGTGGCTAGCCATTGGATCAGGTACCTGTGGACCAGAATTATACCCCTGTGTTCGATTTTCAGGCTCGCAACCTTCCCTGGTGCGACTTCCACATGCGACGAGGAGGAAGGCGAGTAATAAAAATAGACCCAGCCTGCCACATCGAAAGATTTTAGCCACGATCATCTATACCACCTTACAAGTTTTAGGTTGCCAGCGTGTCTGAGACACTATATTGGAAGATCGCCACGATGTCTTTATCCGAAGTTAAATAAAACAGCCGTGACTTATAAGTCTTGGCTGTTCATTTTTGAGTTTACTTGAGGGATTTTATGGTTAAGACTCTGAAGTGATTCCAGATTGGATCAAAGTGTCAAGAATCTCTTTTAAGGGCACGGAGGAGTCGTCTTTGAATTGGGTTAGTCTGCGGTATAGGTCCGCCGCTGCGGCATGGAACTCGCCAGGCAGGCCTGCTGCCTGGAAGGTCGCGCTAATTTCCTCCATCTCTCCAGCAAAGCGCCAGGCTTTGGAGGCGCCTACTTGGACCCGACGAGTGGTTTCCTGATTGAAGTCAGGCCAATAGCGCGACCATTGATTCTCTAGCTCGCCACGTACACCCAAGGCTTCCGCGGTACCGAGGATCGCGCTTAGAAGTGCGGTCCTTCCCTTGGTATAGGCTGCGAAACACATTTTAATGGCAGAGGCTTTCCCAATTTCATCATCCATCACCTGGGTTTCAAGGGGACCGGAAGAAAAACAGGAAGCGACCTGCTCAGCCCCCTCGCCGGATAAGTACAGCCATGTCCTTCCGGGTTGCCAAGCCGGTCCCCCAATGACGCTGCCATCGACAAAGGTGATCCCTGCATCTTGCAAGCCTTTACCAATGTGAATGGCTCGTTCAGGCGAGATAGCGTTTGCGTCCACGTAAAGCCCCTCATAACCTTCAGCAATCACTTGGTTGGCGACCTCCTCAGCTGCATGAGGGGGACATATGCACAAGATCATCGAACAGGTTTTGCATAGATGTCGAAGGTTCTGGGCATCGAGAAGGTCATGTTTCGATGCGCGTTGATGGGTTTCAGGGCTCCGTCCAGCGGAAACCCAATAAACATGGTTTCCGGAGTTCTGGGCTGAAGCCGCGATGGATATGCCCATTTGGCCGGGATGAAGGATACCAATGTTTTGTTTATTCACCAAGGAATCATCTCCTACAAAAGGAATTCTAAGAATGGTAATCGTGTTGAGTGTTTTCTTCAAATGCGCCGAGAGTAAAAATCCAATAGGGACAAAGATGAATTGATAAGATCTAAGTTAAAATTCGAGGGATCCGTTTACAAAATGGATATTCAATTCCTCTCGAGATGCAGCGCAAAACAGAGCTAGATTAAAATCGCGGAATCCATTAGACCCTTAGAGCATTTTACTCAGTGAAGATGAAATGGCGACCAACGGATCGTCTTTATGAAAGACAGATATTTCTCTTAGGGTTGTAAAAGGATTTTCCCAATATTCTTACGTCCCTCCAACATGCGATGTGTTTCAGGGGCTTCTTCTAATTGAAGAACCCGGTCAACTTGGACATGAATCTCACCAGAATTTAGCCAATCCAGCACACTCTCGGCATAGGCCGCATAGCGTTCCTTGGGTCCGGCATGCTGATAGAGGCTCGGGTAGGTCAAGTAGAGGGACCCATTCCTGTTCAGAAGGACGGGTTCAATGGGATCCACAGGTCCACTGCTCTGACCAAATAAAACCATCGTTCCAAATTGTCGAAGAAGGGGGATGCTTTTCTCAAAGGTTGTTTTTCCCACCGAGTCGTAAACCACATCAACCCCCTTGTCACCGGAAATCTTTTTAACCTCTTCAACAAAGTCCGTTTCAGTATAAAGGATCATGTGATCAGCACCCAAACCCTTCGCCACTTCTGCCTTTTCTGGAGTTGAGGTAGTTCCGATAACGGTGGCACCGCGCCGCTTTGCCATCTGAACGAGCATCGAGCCGACTCCGCCAGCTGCGGCATGGATCAATACCGTATCACCCTCGCGAACGGGATAGGTGATTTCGGTCAAATAATACCCCGTCATCCCATGGCTCATCGAGCCGGCCGCGTCAAATAGGTCAACCCCTGCTGGTACAGCAGCGAGCCTTTCAGAGGGAACAGAGGAATATTCTGCATAGGCTCCCATCTGCATGGTGTAGGCCACGCGATCGCCAACCTCGAAATTTTCTACCCCTGATCCACGCGCATCCACCACACCCGCGGCTTCTGTCCCTGGGGTCAAGGGCAGGGAAAGTGGTCGCAAGCCCTTGCGAACAGCGGTATCGGAGAAGTTGATACCAATCGCTTCAATCTTAACCCGTACTTGTCCTTCTCCGGGCTCGGGTGTAGGGACCTCTTCGATTTTGAGGACCTCCGGTCCACCAAATTCCTTGATTTGAATTGCTTTCATCTGTTACATCTCCTTTGATGAGTAGATTTTAGGATCTGGGTATCGTTCTTCTTCAATGTTGCGGCTGCAAGATAATTTTTCCAATAACCTTACGGTCCATGACCAAACGGTGCGCCTGAGGAGCTTGTTCTAGAGGAAGGACTTGATCGATATGGACCTCTATCTCCCCCGATTGTACCCAATTCAAAACATCACTCGCTCGAGCTTTGTACTCCCCGGGGGTATTGGCATGGTGCCAGAGGCTTGGATAGGTCAGCTTTAGCGAACCGTGTCGATTCAACATGTGAGGCTCAAAGGAGGTTACAGCTCCGCTGGCATGTCCAAAAAGGACCATATCACCACGTTGGCGCAACACCTGCAAGCCTTTCTCGAATGTACTTTTACCCACCGGGTCATACACAACGTGTACACCCTGATCTTGGGTTAGGTGTTTTACTTCCTTCACGAAATCTTTCTCGGTATAGAGGATGATGTGATCGGCACCGGCTTCCAATGCTGCCTGGGCCTTTTCATGGGAGGAGGTTGTGCCGATCACCGTCGCACCAAGTCGTTTCGACATCTGGACAATCATCAGTCCTGTACCACTTGCCGCGGCTTGAACCAAGACAGTTTCACCCTGCTGGACAGAGTGTGAGGTATGTGTGAGGTAATGAGCAGTAAGACCCGTTGTCATCGCCCCCGCAGCTGTTTTCATGTCCATGCCTTCTGGGATGGGAGCTGCTTTAAAGTCTGGCGCGATGACAAATTCCGAGTAGGTGCTTGGCACCAAGCAGAAAGCCACGCGATCTCCAAGCTTTAATCCGGTAACATTTGTACCTGCCGCATCGACGACTCCAGCACCATCGACGCCTGGAATAACGGATGTTTGTGCGGAGCGATCCCCTCGACGTAGGACCGTGTCGGTAAAATTAACGCCAGCTGCCAGTACTTTGATCCGAACCTGCCCCTCTCCCGGCTCGGGAAGCGGGACCTCTTCTATCTTCAGCACTTCTGGCCCGCCAAATTCTTGGATAACAATCGCTTTCATCGTCTGGTATTTCCTTTCTGTGAGGTTGTTCGAAAATCAATAAACGCCAAATTCTTGAGCAGCTTCAAAGAGCGCCACGATGTTCTCGGGGGGCACTTCGGTTTGTATGTTGTGAACGGAACTGAATACGAAGCCACCGCCCGGCGCTAAATCATGGATCCTCCGTTTTACATCCTGTTTTACTTCCTCCGGCGTTCCAAAGGGAAGGATGTTTTGTGATTCACATCCAGCTCCCCAGAACACGATATCCTGGCCATATTCTCGCTTCAACTCTTTGGTATCTATACCGAAGGCAGAAATTTGAATGGGATTGAGGATGTCAATTCCCATGTCGATAAAATCTGGGATGAAAGGGTAAACAAAGCCATCTGTATGTAACATGAGATGGCCATCGAAATGGTCTTTGGCAAAAGCGTAGAGTTTCTGATGATAGGGTTTAACCAAGGTGCGGTATAAATCGGGACTTAACAAGGGTCTATCCTGCATGCCAAGGTCATCTTCAAATACGACCACTTGCACATAGGGCCCGATGGTGCTTGACCAATGTTCAAAGCGTTTTAAGTTTGCCTCTGTTAGTTTTTCCATCAAGGCTCGGGCAAGCTTGGGTTCGACAACCAAATCCATCAGGAACTGGTCCCAACCTCGCAAGAACTGAGATGCCTGGAACATACGACCAGCAAATTGGCCAACCAGTAAATAATCCGTATTTTTGTACAGCTCTCGGGCTTTCTTGGCTAATTGCTCATAGTTTTTATCGTGGTAATCCGGTGTGTCGAATTTCTCAATGGTGTCGATGTGTGTCTCGATATCACGGGGGCTGGTTGCATTCGCCAGGGGTGGAATGACGGTATCGAACCAGTGTCCACCAGCCGGTCTTTTCAGGGAGATGTTTCCCTTTGAATCCAGGATCACTTCGGATCCATCCTCCAGGCGCTTAGGCAGAAACCGGGAAGGAATTTCGATAGGGGTGCCGTCTACGAGATGTGCTTTTCTCCACTGTTGGGGTTCATGTGCGATGAACACAACATCACTCCCAAACAACTTGCGAATATCCTCTTCCATCTCAATGACAATTTGAGCAGGGCCATCCACCCGAATCCTTCCCGGATTCAGACCGAGGTGCTTACGGAGTTTGGCATAGGCTACTGCCATGATGGAAGATACTCGAGTGCCACCGAAATCGACCGGCACTCGATCCGGTTCTCGATGTCTAAGAGCTGTTAGGACCCGTTCACGCGGGGACAACATCAGGTTGTTTCTCTTTCATCTCTATTGATTACAGGCCTCCAGCGGTTCCAATTTGAGTGGAGTTTGTCGATGGACAAAGATCCCCTCTCCAAGGCTATCCGTCGTCAGAACTTGAGTGCTGCAGCCTTATTTTTGGTCTCGAAATCAAACATCCGAGAGATCTAGGATGCGATCAGCAATTCAGGATGTTCGAGATAAGCCTTCATTTTCTCGGCAAATTTCGCTCCCGGAATGCCCATCACGACCCGATGATCATAGGTGAAAAGCAGTCTCATGGAGGGTTGAATCACAATTTCACCATCGACAGGGACTACACGATCTCTTACTCTACCCATGCAGATCACTGCAACCTCAGGGGGGTTGATAACACTCGTCCCGCCATCACTGCCTAAATCAACGATTCCCATGTTCGTCAGAGTGATGGTGCTTCCGAGGAGATGGTCTAATGTCAGTTGATCCTCACGGACGAGGGTTGCCAATTCCATAGTTTCGCGTGCGATTTGAAGGAGTGTTTTGTTGATGGGCTGTCGAATTACAGGCACATAAAGTAGATCTCCTTTGGCGACCGCTACGCCAACGTGGGCAACTTTTTGTACAAGGATCTTATCCTCTCGAATGGTTGCATTAACCAGAGGTACATCATGGACAGCCATGGCCATGGCTTTGACTACAAAGGGAACATAGGTCAAGTCCACACCGTGAATGTTTTTGAAGTCGTTTTTAAGTTTGTCTCGTAAAATGACCAATTGGGTGCAGTCCACCTCAGCGTCGATGGTGTAATGTGGCGTTGTTTGCACGCTTCGGACCATGTTGTCGGCGATGACCTTACGGGTGCCAGAAAGGGGGATGATTTCTAAGATTTCATCCTCCGATACAGGATCTTCTTTTATGGAACTTGGTTGGATCGGTTGAGCAGAATCAAGATGGGCGAGGACATCTTTTTTGGAAATTCTCCCACCGGGTCCAGTGGGTGTGACTTTTGAAAGGTCAACCCCACGCTCTCGGGCGATCCTTTTCACGAGAGGGGTAGCTAATACGTTCCCGGCAGGTTTTTCTGGCTCCGGTTCTGTTCTGGGTAACGCATCGGGTTGGGATGGCTCAGGACTCTCCAATTCGGGTTGTGGCAGGTCCAATCCTTGAAGTTGATTCTGGACTTGAGCGACAAGGGTGTCGATATTCTCCCCAGGTTCACCGATGATGGCAATAGGGACTCCATCGGTCAATTGTGAGTCTTTGTCAAAGAAAATTTTCAGAAGAGA
>Ga0180437_10010889_pt1 | contig 11018 bp, 7 predicted proteins | sample SS_ome_4_FD_132410 | JGI IMG/M metagenome (GOLD analysis project Ga0180437, IMG submission 132410) | Hypersaline lake sediment archaeal communities from the Salton Sea, California, USA - SS_3_D_1 metaG | ecosystem: Environmental > Aquatic > Non-marine Saline and Alkaline > Hypersaline > Sediment... | reverse complement strand
CGGCCGAAGCCGAAGCCCTCCGCGACGCCGATTCCCATGCTGCGGCGGCTGCGTTTGCCCGGGACCAGGCCGACACGTTCGGCAAGCTGGCCCGGTATGAAGCCGCTTTGGAGCGGAGCCTCTACAAGGCGCTGCACGAGTTGCGGCGCCTCCAGGTCGCCCGAGCCGGCCAGATCGCATGGGCCCCGGTCGCCGTGGACGTGCACGTCGACACCGATTGCCCGGTGGCCTGATTGGGTTCGTTCGGCAGAATCTTGGGGCCTGGCTCGGACCAATCGCGGAACGGCCGACACGTTCGGTCCGGTGTGTCGCGGAAAGTCCTTGCTGGCAAACGACTTCGGCTGGATCAGACCACACCTGACAATCCGCCGCTCATGTCGATCGCTGGCCGAGGCGGCCTTGCGTGACCGCCATCGACGCCGCGCCCCGGCAGGCAGCGGACGGTATTCGGCCTGGGTTGGCTAGACGGAGTTTGCCGGAAGAACACGCCACGCCTCACCCGCGAGCCCCACTCCCACCGGTTCGGTTTGCCCAGGGTATTTACTGCGCGGCCGGCAACCCTTAGACTGGTTTAGTTCATCTGGTTCCACAGGAACTTACTCTGGGGGGAGTTGCGCATGGCACGTATTGAGTTGTCGGACATGATCGTGGGGCTGCGGAAGGAGTTGCAGGAGGCGCAAGCCAAGGCCGAGAAGGAAGACTTGAAGTTCAAGGTCGAGAGCATCGACGTGGAAGCTCAAGTCACGGTTGCGAAGGACTCCAAGGTTAAAGGCGGCGCCAAGTGGAAGTTTTGGATCTTCGGCGAGGTAGGAGGCGAGGTGGAGACCGGCGTCGCGAGAGAGGCCGTGCAGACCATTCGGCTGAAGCTCACGCCGGAGCAGAGTGGCAAAGTCGTCAAGGTCCGACGCTGAAAGGCCCAGCGGACGACTTGAAGGCCGTCGGTCGTTGTCGATTGAAAACGTCCAGGGGGTCGACGGATGAAGGACATCAAGAACTGCGTGGTCGGGGTGCTGGTCGACGGCGTGCTGCAGGGGACGGGGTACGTCGCGACAGACGAGCTGGTGATTACCTGTGCCCATGTTCTGACGGATGAGGCCGATCCGCCTGCAGATGGGATCTCGGTTCGCTTTCACTGCAACGGTGAAGACGTTCCCGTTGACGTGTCAACGAAATCGTGGAGTCCACGAGACGCGGACGACATCGCTGCCCTGAAGCTCCGAGGTTCGTTACCTGATGGGGTTGAGGTTGCGTCACTGGCGCCAAGCGCCGGACGGAAGAACCGGGAGTGCGAGGTCTTCGGCTATCCAGACGTAGCGAACTTCGACGGCCTGGGTGGGCGAGCGAAAGTCATCGAGGAAATACGTGAGTTTGACGGGCGCCGGCTGATTCAGCTCGAATCAAAGCAGGCTACTTGCGGCTATAGCGGATCTCCGTTACTCGATCCCGACACCGGGGAAGTCATCGGGACGGTGATGGAAATCGCGGAGCAGGCGCGGGCGCGATACGCGGAACAGCTCCACGCGCGGCTCGACAACCTCGCGTTCGCCACGCCTCTGGAGGTCATCGAGGCTCTCGTTCCCGATCTTCCTGTTGACTCGGATGAGGATCTTGATGCACACGCGAAGACCCGAGAACGCGCCCTCGAGAGCATACTCGAGATTCTGTCGATCCAAGGTGTGACGCCGTATTTGGCGGTCAGAATCGGCGGGATGGATGAGTGCAGCGAGGATGCACAGAGAGAACGTGTGGCCCAACACCTGCTTGACTCGTCTCTTGCAGATTTCCTGCCTCTGGTCATTGACGGATTCGCCAGGCATGCAAAAGAGCACGAAATTGCGGAGGCGTTCCGCGACCTCGCGACGTGCGTTCTTCCGCAAATCTATAGAGAGGACTTTTTACGGGAGATTCGCCGTCGCCTGACTTCCGGCGACAATTTCCTGGTCATTCCGGCCTCGCATAGATCGGTGATTGAGCTGCTGATCGCGGGAGCGATGGGACATAAGCTGAGCTTTGACGACACCTGGCGGTTTGACGGAGATATCCCCCGCGGCAGCCATGAGATTGTCCCCAGCGCCGAGTTGGGCATCATAGAAGATGATACCCTCAGAAAGTTCATCGACGGTTTTGAACGCGCCATCATGGTCAAGATCGGCGGCCTTCCCGCAGGAATGCCGGATCCAACCCGAGCGATTAACAGGAAGCTGGCGAAGCTCAAAATTGGCGAGCCGCCAATCCGCTACTACTATGTGTATCGAAACGGACAATCTCGCGTCGAAGAATTGGAGTCGCGCTACCCGGACGTGGTGTTCATCTGCCACGAATTGACCGGCCACGACGATGACGAGTTTGATATACTCGACTGTCTGAAAGACATGTTCTGCCCGGAAAGTGATCCATGAAACGTCAAGTCGCCCCACCCCCGGATCGTATCGAGCTGGCGCCGCTGGGCAACAAGCCGGAAGAAGTCCATGTGTTCGACCAGGAATCGGTGTGGGCGCTCAACGCGGCGTTGGCGGCTCGGCGGCCGCTGCTGGTTCGCGGTGAGCCTGGGGTAGGAAAAACCCAGCTTGCCCGGGCCGCCGCGGCGAAAGAGGTTCTCAACTGCCCGGTCGTCCCGTTCGTCGTCGACTCCAGCACGGAATCGCGCGATCTGCTCTGGACGTTCGACGCCGTGAAGCGACTGGCCGAGGCCCAAATCAGCGGCGCTCTGAACGAGCCCGACGAGCACGTGCAATCGCGGCTCGATCCGGAACGGTTCTTTCATCCCGGCCCGCTGTGGTGGGCGTTCGATTGGGAAAACGCCCGAAAGCAGGCGGAGCTGGTCCGCGACGCCACGCCGACCGTCCCTCCAGGTTGGAATCCGGGAGACGGATGCGTGGTGCTGATCGACGAAATCGACAAGGCCGAAAGCGACGTCCCCAACGGGCTGCTGGAAGCCCTCGGCGCCGGTGTGTTCCACCCCAGGGGCCGGCGGGAGCGGGTCGAAATTCGAGGCGAGCCGCCGCTGGTCGTGATCACCACGAACGAGGAACGCGTTCTGCCGGACGCGTTCGTCCGCCGCTGCCTGGTGCTCGAGATGGCCTTGCCCAAAACGGCCGAGGCATTGACCGCACTCTTGGTCGAACGGGGCCGCGCGCATTTCGGCGACCTGACCAACGACGAGGTGCTCGAATCGGGTGCCCAGATGCTGGTGCAGGACCGGTTCGCCGCGCGGAGCACGCCCGTTCCCGGCCAGGCCGAGTATCTCGATCTGATTCGGGTGGTTGCCGAACTCTGCCCGGGTGATATTGACGCGCAGAAACAGACGTTGGACCGCGTTGCGAACTTCGTGCTGAAGAAACACGTGAGTGCCCCCGAATGACACGTGCCGTGAGATCGCAAGGAATGACCTGGCGGGGCGAGCTGGCAGCCGCACTGCTCTCCGGCGACGACGACGCGGCGGCATTGGTCGCCCGGAATCTGGGCCTGGTCCGGGCGGAGCCACAACTTCTCCAGCCCGGGCGCTGTGCCGAAGTCGCCGGACCCGCCGAGGCCATCCCGTTGTCCGATCGCGTCGAGGGGGAGACCGCCGGCGACTACCCCGACAAACTGGAGTCCGGCTGCTTCTGGCAACCGTTTCGTTATCAAGCGCGCGGCGAGATGGAGTCGCCCCCCTCGGGCGAGTCCAAGTGGGAGTGGAGAAATCCGCCTCCGATGCCGCCGCAGTCGGTCCCCATGGCTGCCAAGCGCGTGGTCCACCCGCGTTTGCGCACCGGGCTAAGCAGCCTTTCTCCGGGGCGGGGTCTGGATATGCCGAAGATCATTCGCGCGTTGGCCCGCGCCGAGCCGCTGTGCGTCTTTCCCAGGAAGCGGCTCCGTCGCTGGGGGCGACGAATCCTGGTCGTGCTGGATCGAAGCGACCGGCTCGTCCCGTTCTTCACGGATCAGGAACGGTTGTGCGAGCAACTCGAAGCGCTGACTCCCCAGGACACAATTACGCAAGTGTTCGCCACCGATCCGGATGAGGAGTTTGTGTTCGTCGACGGCGCCGGCGATCTGGCCACATGGACGTTTGGCACGCCCTCGAGAGTCGTCGTGCTCGGCGACCTGGGAGTGCTTCAAAAAGGCGGCGACCGGCGTCTGCAGCAGCGATGGCGCCGGTGGGGACGTCGGCTTGCCGATCGCGGCTTCTCGCTGGTGGCGCTGGTCCCGTTTCCGGTGCACGTCGCCGGCAGCGATCTGCGCCGCGTGTTTACGGTGGTCCCCTGGCAGCGTTCGGCACGGCACTACGTGCACGACGAGCTTCGCCGAGCCGAACTGGTCGATCGGTTGCTCACCGCCGCTTCGCCGGTGGTGCGTCTCGAACCGGGCCTGCTGCGCACGCTGCGCACGTCGATCCCCGAAGCGTTGGACGCGTCGCTTGAGTCCGACGTCTGGCAGCATCCAGTGGTGACCAGCCCCCATGTCGACGCGGCCACGCTGGATCGCAGCATCATGGAGAAACGCTTCTGCCCCGCCTTCGCCGCACTGCCGCGCGACAGGCGAGCGGAACTGCTCAGCGCGATCCGGGCCTGGCGATTCGATTTCAGCAACTCACCCGAAGTGTGGTTCCAGGAGGTTCTTAACCTCGACCCCCAATCGCAGGGCATTGTCGAGAAGCTTTTCCCCGGTGATCTGCAAGACGCAATTCGGGGCCTTCACCACCTGGCGACGCAGGCGAAGTCGAGAGACGACTCTCGCTTCCTGCTCCGACTCCGTGAGTACGGCGGCCGCGCCGCCGACTGGCTGTCGCGGTCCGCTTGGGAAGACCCGCGGATTCGACAAGCGGTGCACGACTTGTGGTTTGCGGCGCCGCGGAGAATACGCCGAGAAAAGGGGGGCCTGGACCCTGCATTGATCGGCGGGCAAAGTGAGCCCGTGCACCTTACGCTGGCGCAATGCGGCGGCGATTTCCGCTTTTCCGCCCGCCAGGAAGTTGCCGGGTCATTGGTTGCCCCTTTGTGGGTCCGCAACGAATGGATCGACGTGGCATCGGTCGCGGCGGACAAAAACGCCTTCTGGAAATCGGGCCAGCCGCCGTCTTGGGCCAAGGATTGGGACCGGGACAAGTATGGGGCGTGGGTGACGATCGAGATTCCAATCGACGGCGCGGGGACTGCGTCGGGTGCCCCGGACCAGGCGGCCGGTGTGATCACGCAGAAACTGCGGTGGATGCCGCCAGGGGAGTTCCTGATGGGCTCGCCGGAGAGTGAAACAGGGCGGTGGGACGACGAGGGACCGCAACATGAGGTGACGCTGACGCATGGCTTCTGGATCTTCGACACGCCGGTGACGCAGGAATTCTGGCTGGCGGTGATGGGTGAGAATCCCAGCCACTTCAAGGGAGATCGCCGTCCGGTCGAGCGTGTCAGTTGGGACGACGTTCAGCACTTTTTGGGCCGGCTGAACGAGAGGTTGGGGGAAGCAGTGTTTGTGCTGCCCAGCGAAGCGCAGTGGGAGTACTCGTGCCGGGCCGGAACCACAACCGCGTATGCGTTTGGTGACGATCCGGCGGAGCTAGGAAATTATGCCTGGTACTCCTCCAACTCCGAGGGCGGCACGCACGAGGTGGCCAAAAAGCAAGCCAACCGTTGGGGTTTGTTCGACATGCACGGTAACGTGCGCGAGTGGTGTCAGGATTACTGGTCACGCGATTATAGCGAGGCCGCTGCTGTCGACCCTAGCGGGCCGCAGTCCGGCCGCTACCGGGTGTTGCGTGGCGGGGGCTGGTACAGCAGCGCGCAGAGCGTGCGCTCGGCGTACCGCTTCCACTTCGGGCCCGGCTACCGGGACGACGGCATCGGCTTCCGTTGTGCCCAAGTTCCAGGAGCGGCGGAGCCGACAGAGGAGGATGGCGCAGCGGCGGAGCCGCAAGCCTGTCCGACGACCGGCGGCGAAGGCGCGGCGCTGAGGATCGATGCCCAGCAGACGGTGCAGACGCCGATCCCGGCCGGCCGGGTGGTGATCGTCCGCAGCGACGTCGATTCGCTCGAGCTGCGCAGGATCACCAGGCCGGACTGGGCCACCGCAATGGGGCGAGACCGTCACGGCCTGTGGGCCGAGTTCACCATCGACGCCGTCGTCCAGCGGATGCGCTGGATTCCACCCGGCCGCTTTCAGATGGGTTCGCCGGAGAATGAGCCCGGACGGCATTCTAACGAGGGGCCGCAACATGAGGTGACTCTCAGCCACGGCTACTGGCTGTTCGACACGCCGGTGACGCAGGAACTCTGGCTGGCCGTGCAAAAAGAGAAACCTAGCCATTTCCAGGATCCGCTTCGACCGGTGGAACAAGTGTCGTGGGATAATTGCCAGACGTTTCTGCGCAAGATCAACGAAGCGGTAGCCGGGTTGAACCTCTCGCTACCCACGGAAGCGGAGTGGGAATACGCCTGCCGCGCGGGCACGGCGGAGGCGACCTACGCCGGGCCCATGGAAATCCTCGGCACTTGCAACGCTCCGATTCTCGACGACATCGCGTGGTACAGTGGAAATTCCGGCGTCGATTTCGACCTCGAGGATGGTTGGGATTCCTCAGGCTGGCCGGAGAAGCAATACGATCACCAGAACGCCGGAACGCGGAAAGTCGGCCAGAAGCTACCGAATCGGTGGGGCCTGTTCGACATGCTCGGCAACGTCTTGGAGTGGTGCCAAGATTATTGGGCAGATGATTACAGCGAGGCCACGGCGGTCGATCCGACGGGGCCGCCGGAAGGCCCCTACCGGGTGTTGCGTGGCGGGAGCTGGAACTTCCACGCGCAGTACGTGCGCTCGGCGTACCGCACCCCCGACGGGCCCGGCGACCGGGACAGCGGCGTCGGCTTCCGTTGTGCCCAAGTTCATCCAGCCAGCAGGAGGCGCGAGCGAACGAGCGAGGGGGCTGGCGAGTCGCGGGACGCGACGCCAGACCCGAGCGAGTGAAGCGAGCGCGCGAGTTCAACATGCAAATTCGGATCTTCACAATTCGTGCCTTAGGTGCCGACGAGCGAGCCGTCGAGGATCTCAACGCCTTCCTGCGATCTCATCGGGTGGCGAACGTCGACCGGCAATTCGTCGCCGACGGGGCCAACAGCTATTGGTCGGTGTACGTGACATTCGTCGACGGGCGTGCGTCAACTTACCCCGATAAACCGAAGAAACGCATAGACTATCGAGAGGTTCTCAACGAACACGATTTCGCCATCTTCGCCAGGTTGCGAACCCTTCGTAAGACGCTGGCGGAACACGAAGGAGTGCCCGCTTATGCACTGTTCACGAACGAGCAGCTTGCGGAGATGGTGCGGCGAAACGTCGACTCGAAGAAGACGCTCAGCGAGATTAGCGGCGTGGGCGAAGCGCGCGTGGAGAAATACGGCGACGCATTCCTCTCCGCCCTGAAAGAAGCGACTTCAGAATCCTCGAAGGGTACGCAGAGCAATGCCGAAACGCAGTCGGGTAACGCTTGAAGACGTGGCGGCCTGGGACAACCTGACCTGGGCAGCCTATCGTGCTGCGCGAGGCAAACGGACGCACGGCTCGGCATGCGGTTTCATGGATCGACTCGACGCGAATTTGACGGCGCTACAACGGAGCGTGCGCGACGGTTCGGTCGACATCGGCAACGCCACGTCGTTTCGCATTTTCGATCCGAAACCGCGGACGATTCACGCCCCCGTGTTTCGCGAACGCGTTTTGCATCACGCCTTGATGCGATACGTTGGCCCCGTACTGGAGCGCTCCTTGGTGGCCGATACGTTTGCCTGCCGCGTTGGAAAGGGTGCGATTGCGGTCGTCAAGCGTGCTCAGCAGCACGCCCGCAGATATCGTTGGTATGGGAAACTCGACGTTCGCCAGTACTTTGCCAGCATCCACCACGCCACGCTCTTGACCATGCTGCGGCACAAGTTCAAGGATCGTGAGTTGCTGCTGCTTCTGGAGCGGATCGTCGCTTCCTATGATACGCAGCAGGGACGCGGGCTGCCGATCGGTGCGCTCACTTCGCAGAACTTCGCGAACTTCTACCTCAACCCGTTCGATCGCTTCTTGTTGGAGCAACAGCAAGCTCGCGGCATGGTGCGCTACATGGATGACGTGATCTGGTGGTGTGACGAGAAGAACCAGGCCGTATCGATTGCAGCCGCAGCCGAGACATTTCTGGAGGAGCGGCTGTCGCTGCAGATTCGGCCGCCCATGGAAATCAATCGCTCCGACCGGGGCATTCTTATTTGCGGGTACCGCGTGTTTCCGGGCGTGATTCGGCTCTCGCGGCGCCGCCGCCGGCTGTATCAACTGGGCCGTCGCAAGTGGGAGAGCCGATTTCGCCGCGGGCTCATTGACGAAACCCAGTTGCAGGCGGGCTATGCCGCAACCCTGGGCATCACACTGCACGCAGAGTCGACCCAGTGGCGAAGACGGCAACTCGAATTGTATCCACCATTGGAATCTTGTGAGCAGATTTGATAGATTGTGTGAGGTTACGGGTTGCACGGCCACAACCGGGTGTTGCGTGGCGGGAGCTGGAACAACAACGCGCAGAACGTGCGCTCGGCGTACCGCAACCACAACGAGCCCGGCAACCGGAACAACAACATCGGCTTCCGTTGTGCCCAAGCTCAGGACCGAGCCGGATGGCTCGGATTTGAACAGACCCGTGTCCAGTCCGCCGTGAGGCGGCGAAAAGAAATCGGCGTCCGGTGTGTTAGTAGCGGTCCAGCAGAAGCGGCGCGAACGCTCACCGGAACGCTTTTTATTCCCCGATTTTCCAACTTTATGACCGACGCCATAATGGACTCGACGACTCGTATTCGGCATCCGCTCGTGGATGGCTGCCCGCCGGAGTGGGCCTCCGGCTGGGGGCAGGACGAATTCGGCATCTTTGCCGAGTTCAGTCTGCCGGAAGGTGGCGGCCGCTGGGTGACTCAGCGGATGCGCTGGATTCCGGCCGGGAGGTTTCTGATGGGGTCGCCGGAGGACGAGCCGGGGCGGGATTCTGACGAAGGCCCCCAACGCGGGGTGATGATCAGCAAAGCCCTCTGGATCTTCGACACGCCGTGTACCCAGGCGCTTTGGCGAGCCGTCATGGGAGACAACCCGAGCCGCTTCGTCGATCCGGACCGGCCCGTGGAGCAGGTCAGTTGGGACGATACGAATGCCTTCATCGCGAAGCTGAATTCCGCGGTTGGCGGCCTGGCCCTTCGCTTGCCCACGGAGGCCGAGTGGGAATACGCTTGCCGCGCGGGCACGACCGAGGCGACCTACGCCGGGCCCATGGAAATCCTTGGCAACCGCAACGCGCCGGTTCTGGATGAGATCGCGTGGTACGGGGGAAACTCCGGCGTCGATTTCGACCTTGAGGATGGCTGGGATTCCTCGAACTGGCCGGAGAAGCAATACGATCACCAGAAGGCCGGAACGAGAAAAGTCGGCGAGAAGCTGCCCAATCGCTGGGGGCTGTTCGACATGCTCGGCAACGTGTGGGAGTGGTGTTCGGATTGGTACGATGCCGGGGCTTACCGGGCATCGGCGTCGGTCGATCCAACGGGGCCAACTGATGGCCACTACCGGGTGTTGCGTGGCGGGGGCTGGAGCGACTCCGCGCAGGGCGTGCGCTCGGCGTACCGCTACCACTACGAGCCCGGCGGCCGGGACGGCAACTTCGGCTTCCGTTGTGCCCAAGTTCAAGGAGCCTAGCCGGTTGCGAGGAGCGGACGTAGCGACCAAGCAAGCGGAGCGCCAGCGGGTCGCCCGTCCCGCGACGAGCGCGCCGCCTCGGGACCGGCTGCCGACCGTTGGGCGGATGGGAAGGGGGCCGAATCTCTGCAAATCCGAAGTCCGGACCGGGCGGCCAGGCGTGCGCGTTTTTTGGCGACACCGATAGACGAACCGCTGCCGGCTGGACGGGAAAGGGGGTGGAAATCGCTGGAGGCGACGGTTCGGACACCGGGGGCCCGGGGCGTTGTTTCATGCGCAGGTTTTTGGGAATTACTGGCCGGGGGCGGCACGATGTCAGAGCGGGAGACGGCGGTCGGGAAGTCCGCAACGGTCTGCACCTCCTTAGGGATGCCTCAACGGGAAGCCCCGTAAACCCCTGTGATACGCTGCGTTGTGACAGCCGGCGGCGGCCACGACGCTGCGGTCGGCCCCCAGAATTGATGGCGGTCTGCATTTCGGGTCCGATCCGCCCGATTCTCCGAACACCGGGGGCGGGTGCCCATGCTTCGGTGCGCGACCGCGCGTGAGGGATAGGGGGTGGATATCGCTGGAGGCTCAAGGGTGTAGACCGTCCGGCCCGGGGCGTGTTCTTGTGCGCAGGTTTTCTGGGGGCACCCCCTTTGCGAATACGACAGAATCCGACACCCTAAAAAGACGCCGGGATTGCCGTTCGGGTCCTTCCGATGGAGCGGTTACTGGACGGTTTCCCACCTCTATCATCCGCCCCAGACACACACTCCATCCGTCCGAATTCTGCCATCGGACGGCCAACGGGGGACAGCTCTCTGAGAATGCGGCAGGATCCGATACATTGAGAAGAGGCCACAATCGGCAATCGGGTCCTTCCCGTCTAACAGACGGCGCGGTCGAAAGTAGGGCGCAGATCGGACAGGTGCCGGCGCTTCAACGTACCCCCACACCCCCAAAGCCCTTGGGGGCCGGGGGGCGTTTCATCCAATCCGGTAGACTACCGGATTCCTCCAGCCGGATACCGCAATTCCTCGGGAAAAACGGCTATTCTTCACTACTGCTTGCAAACGGTGCCGAAGAAGGTAGAATCGACGAAAACCCCGGGGAAAACAGGCTTTTTGGCAGGTAGCCCCAGTTTTTTCGGGACGCAGAGGTCGCTGGTTCAAATCCAGTCGCCCCGACTATTCCGTAAAAAGGGCCGTTCGGCGAAAATGTCGAACGGCTTTCTCCTTTCTATCACTAGACTTACGTCGCTTAATGTGCGGTTCAAACTCACGCAATCCAGCAACTCGCGTCTGACGGCCGAGTTTGAACCGCGCCAGATTTTCACCAGATTCTGG
>Ga0180437_10010888_pt1 | contig 11019 bp, 10 predicted proteins | sample SS_ome_4_FD_132410 | JGI IMG/M metagenome (GOLD analysis project Ga0180437, IMG submission 132410) | Hypersaline lake sediment archaeal communities from the Salton Sea, California, USA - SS_3_D_1 metaG | ecosystem: Environmental > Aquatic > Non-marine Saline and Alkaline > Hypersaline >... | reverse complement strand
ATTTATCAGAGTGCCCCCATCGTCTAGAGGCCTAGGACGCTAGCCTTTCAAGCTGGAAACAGCGATTCGAATTCGCTTGGGGGCACCAAAGTACTGTTTCACGAGCGAGCGCCGCAGATGAATAAGCAGGTTCGTAAACGCCCTGCTTACTACCATTTCGAATCTCCGCGATCGCTAGATTGAATCTGCTCCTCCTTGAAGTACGGATCTATCTTGGCCAATCGAGCGATACATGGCATTACGCAGAGCGACGTCTCTTGGATCCTCCAAGTATGTACCCATTCCATTTAGGACATATCCGTATCCTATCTCGGCTTGCGGGTCAGCGAATCCAAATGATCCTCCCATTCCCTGAGATCCAAACGAACTCGGATGACCAAATGGTTTCTTCGGGTTGGGCTTGAATAAGCCGAGTGAGAAACGAGGACTATACTTAGGGAATCCACGCAGCGGTGCAACCGGTGGTGCCATAAGTTGCTGAAGTGTCTCCTTTCTCAGCCCAAGTTCTTTTCCTCCAGTCGCAAATACGCTGTATGCGTAGGCTATGGCACGAGCAGTTCCCACACCTCCTCCCGAAGGGACTTCGAAATTCCGGGCATAGACACGTTCTTTGTCCAAGGGAAATAGCGATCCGACAAGTGATCTGCGGAGAGCTGAACGTGGTTTTATCGCAGCGAGAATTATGGGAAATGGCACTTTGAAAATCGCGGACACGCCAATCCTGGCTTGTCGGAGCGTAGCTAGCCTACTATTGAGAACTTCTTCCGGGAGTCGAATATAGAAATCAAGTCCGAGCGGAGTGGCTATCTCATCCTGAAAGTACTGCCCTATACTTCGGTGCTTTGGGTCTACCCGGCGCAGGAGCTCGCTTTCATAGAACCCAAGAGTCAGAGCGTGGTAATCCAGCCGCGTTCCTGGCTGATAAGCCGGTCTCTGCCGTGCCAGAACCACGGCCAGACGGTCAAGGTCTGCAATGATGCTCCTATCGCCAAGTTCATTGAATGCGTAGAGCCCTGCCTGGTGGGCCAGCAGTTGCCTGATGGTGATCTTTTCCTTACCTTGTTGGGCAAACTCAGGCCAGTACTTAGAGATACGTTCATCATAGTCAAACAACCCCTGCGAATGAGCAAGCGCCATGGCCAAACCGGCCAACCCTTTCGTGGTTGAGAATACGATGACCATCGTATCTTCTTCCCATGGTTCTCCGGTAGACTCGTTTCTTACTCCACCCCACAGGTCAACTACTTTCTCACCGCGGTGGTAGATACAACAGGCGGCGCCAAGTTCATGGCGGCGCTCAAAGTTCTCAATAAACGCCTCCCGCACAGCCTCAAATCCTGGCTTGACAAAACCTGATATTGCATTGCTTTTTATCACTTTACTTAACTCCAAAGTGGTTTCACATATTTACTATATTCTTTTTAGATCGACGTGGTCAACTAACAATTAGTTTTACGCCATTGGGGGCACCAGTATAACCCCTGTTAGCCCAGTGTAGCGTGGAAGGTTCTGTCCCCCAATCATCGGTTGCTTATTAGGCTTGCGATTCTGACTCCAAACTCTTTGCATTTTGGAAGCTCTCCTTCCGCGATTGGGCCCTTCATCCCTTCAACCCTTATTGATAAGCTGGGAGCCACTAGTTGCAATTCAGGAACCTTTTCGCTTATTTGTCTCTCCATCTTCTTCACCGCTTTTTCATAATCTTTGCCAAGGTAAGTGTCAAAAACAGCGGCTAGTTTCCCCTTTAAGTCGAGCTTTCCAAGTTGATCAATAAACTTCCTTGTGTTCCTAGTTGGTCTACCTATATGATTTGGACAACCTATCAGAATCGCATCGAACTCAATGAGCTGGTTTAAGTCAACCTTCTTAAGCTCACTGAGCATGATTTCTGTTCCTGAGACCTCTCTCATTCCCTCAACGATTGATTCGGCTGCGAGCTTGGTGTTTCCATACTTTGACTCATAAGCTACCATAATCTTTGCCACTGTATGCCTCCCCTCAAATTACTCCTTTTTGACCACCAACATTAGTTGCCTTTCTAGCTCGTTGTAGGTTTCATCAGCCCTGCCGCTAATGTCGAGTTTCTCATTTCCTAATCGTCAGCTGAGCTGATCCGGGTCAGCGCCACACCGATTCCTCCGGTTCCACAGCCTGAGGTTCGTCTTGTGCCTCCAATGACGATATCTTGAAACCATATGATGGGCTCTATTCAGTACTTCCGACTCCTTCTGCTACTCCCCCTGGCCTTCCTGCAGATAGCGATAGCGATTACTGATAACCGCCTTCTAGCTGACCGTCAAGCCACAGCCATTCGCTGTAGTTCTGTGCCCCATCCCCTTCTTTTAGCTCCGGATGCCATGCTAAATTACCTTTTGTTATCCTTCTAAATGTATTTCTCCTTGGCAGCAGTACCTCCTTTGTTCTAATTCATCACATAGTTCGCAAAACGCGATGCCAGAGCCTTTTCTGCACTCTGTGGTCATGTTAAGCACCTGTTTGCTGGCTGTCAAGTCATGCTCTACCCACCTTGACAGTTAGTAAGCGGGGTTTTAACATGGCAACAGTAGTTGATACCAGAAATGCCGTAGAAAAGGAGGGTTAAATGGGACAAGCAGGTTACAACACTATTATCTATGAGAAAGACAGGGAAGAGCCTCAAATTGCTTACGTAATATTGAACAGACCAGATAAGACCAATGCTATAAGCATTGGTCCCGCAGAGGTGACCGGAGAGATTATAGATGCTATTAATCGAGCCGGTGATGACGATAAGGTGAAAGTGGTTATTCTAAAAGCCAATGGGGATAACTTCTCTGCTGGTTTTGACTTGTCTGTCGTTTATAGAGTCTACGGAGGGCGTCCCGGTGTGCGCCCCCAACAAGCCAGAAGGCTACAGACGGATAATGACCACATTGTTGGGATGCCCCGAGCAATACTCAATTGCAATAAAGTGACCATTGCTCAGGTACAAGGGTGGTGCGTTGAGGCCGGAATTTGGATAGTAGAGTGCTGTGATATCGCTATAGCGGCTAAGAATGCTAGGTTTGCCCATAGGGGACAGAGGCTTGGTTTCGGCGGCATGCCTCTGATGCCTTTAGCATTGCTCCAGGGTCATACCAAGAAATTGACTGAGCGGCTGATAACAGGGAGGACATTCAATGGTGAAGAAGCGGAGCAGGAGGGGGTGATCACTAAAGCTGTAGAATCGGAAGAACTGGAGAGCGAGGTTTACAATTTAGCCAAGTCGATATGTCTTTTACCCCGTGATGCCATAGTTATGGGTAAGACCTGTCGCCGGCTGGTGTATGAGGCCACAGGAATGAATAGCGTCATGGCTCAGATGGTCTTCCATACCCTGGGCACCAACATAGTCTATGCTGAAGATGAGAAGGAGATTGTCTTCATCAGGGACAGGGAAAAGATGGGAGAAAAGGAAGCTTTCCACAAGCTTCATCAATCCTTTGAGGAGGCGTTAGGCAAGACCAAATACTTTAAGAGCTACTCACCTCCTAAATGAGATTCTAAACATAGTAGAAAGTCCATTTTGAAGAGAACCGGGCTCTGTAACCTCCTGGGGATTGATTATCCCATATTGCCGACCACGCGCAGGTGCGCTTGCGGGATGAAGTCGTGAAAAAGTAACCGGAGGTACGATAACAGTGCAATTCGAAGATATTTTGTGTGAAAAGAAAGAGGGCATAGCCACAATAACCATCAACCGTGCTAAGGTCTACAATGCCTTTCGCTCCCAGACAATAGCTGAACTCATTGCCGCCTTCGAAGACGCTGAGGATGACCAGAGCGTGGGTGTTGTCGTTTTGACCGGGGCTGGGGATAGGGCATTTTGCTCCGGTGGAGACGTGGCCGAAATGGGAGACCTCAGCCCTGAATCGGGGCGGCGGTTTACCAGGGAAGTAATGAGATTAATACTGGCTATAAGAGGCACCGGTAAGCCAGTCATAGCTCGGGTGAACGGCTACTGTCTGGGTGGTGGCAATGAGCTAAATCTGGCCTGTGACTTGACCATCGCCTCGGAGAACTCGAGGTTTGGCCAAGTAGGGCCTATTGTGGGTAGCGTGCCCATTATGGAGGGAACTCAAATGCTACCCAGGCTTGTCGGGGAGAAAAGGGCCAGGGAGATTGTGTTCCTCTGTCAGCAGTACACCGCCCATGAAGCAGCCGAGATGGGCTGGATAAACAAGGTGGTGCCCCAAGACAAGCTTGATGAGGAGGTGGATAGGTGGTGTAAGAGGATTATGGAGCTCAGCCCTCAGGCGCTTCGCATCGCCAAGACCTCACTCAATTTCGAATCGGACATGCTCTTTCCCTCTTTGGTTCACGGTCGCCAGATGCTGTGCCAGATATACGGAGGGGAGGAGATTAAGGAAGGAATGAATGCCTTTCTAGAGAAGAGACAGGCGGATTTTGGCAAATTCAGGAAATGAGCCTGGGCATGAGTCCCAAGTTTCTTAGATTTCCGAATTCCGCAAGTGTTAAGAAGGGGGGTAATCCTTATGGCTGTCAACGTAGAGAAGTTAACCGAAGCTTACTTTGAAAAGCCGAAGAAGACGGAGACTTGGTCTGGTTTCCCCCTTAAGGAGGTCTATACGCCTGCGGATGTAAGGCATATCAGTTACCGGAGGGAAATAGGCGACCCAGGGCAATTTCCTTACACCAGAGGGGTATATCGGGATATGTTTCGGGGGCGTTACTGGACCAGACGCGAGGTCTGCGGCTACGGCACCGCAGCAGATACCAATGAGAGGCTCAAGTTTCACATCGAAGAGGGGGCCAGCGGATTGAGCGTCATACCTGATGTTCCCAGCCACATAGGGGTTGATGGTGACCACCCCCTGGCCATGGATGAGGTGGGGCTTCAGGGAGCACCTTTCACGTCCCTCAGCGATATGGAGGACTTGGTAGCCGGGATCCCGCTGGACAAGATAACCATGTCCTTTAACGAATCAGCCTCTACTTGCCCGGTAACCCTAGCCCAGTATATCGTTGCCGCGCAAAAACAGGGGGTGGACCAGGCAAAGCTCAGGGGTACGATGCAGAATGACCCCCTCCATGCCCGTTACTGTGGCTATCGGCCAAATAATCCCATAGACTTAAGCGTTAGAACATCCACTGACATCATCGAATACTGCACTAAGAACATGCCGCTATGGACCTCGGGGAATGTGAACCTCTATGACTGGCGCGAGATGGGCATCAATGCCCCTCAAGAGGTCGCCTTCGGCTTTTCCGTGGCCATGGCCTACATCGATGCCGCACTGCGGAGGGGGCTGGATATTGACGAATTCGCTCCAAGGAGAGCCTTTTACTGCTCTGCTCACATCGACTTCTTTGAGGAGATAGCCAAGCTTCGGGCGGCAAGGAGACTCTGGGCCCGGATCATGAAGGAGAAGTACGGGGCTAAGGACCCGCGCTCCCTGGTGTTTCGCTTCGGTGTCCACACCGCTGGCTGCTCCCTTTTCCCGCAGCAGCCCCTGAACAATATCATACGCATCGCCTACGAGGCTCTGGCTGCAGTACTGGGGGGAGTGCAGTCGCTCCATTGCTGCTCCTACGATGAGCCTATAGCCCTGCCCACGGAAGAAGCCCATCGGATTGCCATCAGGACGCAGCAGGTCCTGGCCTATGAAACCGGGGTGGCCAATGTTACCGACCCATTGGGAGGGTCCTACTATGTGGAGAGCCTCACCAATAGGATAGAGGAGGAGGCTGTCAGTGTGATTGGGGAGATCGAGAAGGCAGGGGGTGCTCTGGAAGCGATGAGGACAGGCTGGTTTGACCGGGAGGTGGAAAAGGCAGCCATCAAATATCAGCGGGAGATCGACAGCGGAGAGCGGATCATAGTCGGCGTCAATGCCTTCACTATAGAAAGGGAGGAGGAGACTCCAGGGGGAGTGCACCGGGTAGACCTGCAGTCCCAAAGAATACAACTGGAAAAGGTGAGCGAACTGAAGAAGACGCGCGATAACAGTAAAGTCAGGAAAGCCGTGGCGAAGTTGCGGAGCGAGGCTGAAAAGGGGGAGCAGGTGAATCTGATGCCGGCCATAATCGAAGCGGTCTCAGCCTATGCCACCAGGGCTGAGATAATGGGAACTATCCGCCAGGTCTACGGCTACAGCTATGATCCTCTAGAGGTCATCGAGTCACCTTTTTAAGCGAGGTGTTGCCTTGAGTGGAAAGAAGAGTAAGACGAGTCGGCCGATAAGGGTCTTAATGGCTAAGGCTGGTCTGGATGGCCATGACCGGGGGGCCAGGGTAGTCTCTGCCCTCCTCAGGGAAGCAGGCATGGAGGTGATCTATGTTGGCATGTACCAAACGCCCCAGATGATTGTGCAAGCCGCCCTTGAGGAGGATGTGGATGTGGTGGGGCTGAGCTCCCTTTCTGGGGAGCACCTATCCTTCACTCCCAAGGTAGTGGAGCTACTCAAGGAAAAGAGGCTGGGTGATACACTGCTCATCATGGGAGGTGTGATCCCCACTGAGGATATCCCCAGGCTCAAAGAAATGGGGGTAGCCGAGGTCTTCACCGCGGGCAGCCTCACCAAATCCATCGTCGAATTCATCAGGAACAGGGTGAGGCAGAGCTAGCCAGTCTAATACGGCAAATAATCCCTTCCCATGATCTCCCTGACGATGATCATCTTCATCACCTCACCACTTCCATCCCCGGTCTCGAGAGCGATGACATCTCTCAACCGCTGCTCCTGAGGCACTTCATCGGTATACCCACGCCAGCCGTGAACCAGCATTGAATGATGGATGACATCGGCTGCCAGCTTGGGGGCCCACCACTTGCACATGGCCGCCTCCTTGGTGTGTGGCAGGTTTTGGTCCCTGAGCCACAGGGCTTTGTAGCAGAGCAACCTTGCCGCCTCTATCAACGTGGCGTTTTCCACTAGGGGGAAGGAAATGCCCTCGAATTTTCCTATTGGTTTGCCGAAGGCGGTTCGGGCCTTGGCATAGGATATGGCATCCTCTAAGGCTGCCTGAGCGGCACCGAGGCACCAGAGCCCCATCAGCACCCTACTATAGTCGAAGGATCGCATTACCATGTAGAACCCCTTATTCTCTTCCCCCAGGAGGTTGCTTGCCGGTATCCTGACGTTGTCGATGACGATATTTCCCAGCCTGGCCCCCTTGCTGCCCATGGTGCGCAGGGGGGTGCGGGCGAATCCAGGGGTATCGCCGGGAACGATGAAAGCGCTCATGCCCCTCGCCCCGGCGCTGGGGTCGGTTTTGGCCCATATGACCACGGCGTCGGAGATGCAGAGGTCTATCGCCGCCTTCCTCCCATTGAGAATGTAGTGATCCCCATCCCTAACTGCGGTGGTGCTGATAGCAGCGGCATCAGAGCCAGCGTGGGGCTCGGTCAAGGCCAGGGTTATGGTTATCTCCCCTCGTATCATGGGAGGGAGCCACTGCTCCTTCTGCTGCTCCGTGCCGTAATTGGCGATGATGCTCCCTACCAGCTCGGATAGGGTAACAGGATAGCCACAGGAGAAGTCGCCTCTTCCTACCTCCTCCAACACTATCCCAGCGCTCACGCAGTCGGCCTCTTTGCCGCCGTATTTTGCCGGCAGATGCATGCCGATGATGCCCAGCTTGGCCATCTTCAATAGCTGTTCCTTGGGGAATTCCTCCACCTTGTCCCAATGGGAGTACTTTGGTGCCAGCTCCTTCTTAGCGAACTCCCTGACTGTCTCCCTGAGCTTTTCCTGCTCCGGAGTGAAAGCAAAGTCAAGCATACAATCCTCCACTTTAGATTAGCTGAGGCGAAATCAACTATATAGAAACTCTAAACGTCGGTCAACCGTGTGCGTGCCATTTGAAGGCTCTGTTGACGCCCGTTGGGATGAAATGCTAATATTGCCGAGCACTGATTCTGCGAGTGACATGGAGACGTTATAGGCAACACGGGTTTACGGTGGAGGATGGGATAAAGCCTGAGAAGCATATTTAAGCACGGGGGTTTCGGATATGGGAAGTGAAAGAGGAGAAATTAAATGTCCTTGGTGTGATGGGGTGATACCGATGGCTGAGGTCAAGGTGGGGCGTCGTAAGAATGATTACGCAACTGTGATAGAAAGGAGATGCCCCAAATGTAGTAGCGTGCTTGCCGCTTACCTTGATGAAGAGGTGGATTTTCTCCCCAGAATACGCACATTTTAACGTCCTAAGAAAGGATCTCGCATGGCAGAGAAATCGGAAACAGAAGTTGCTGGGTTATCTGAGGCTGTCCTCGATGACAGCGCATTGACCGATTGGCAGAGAAGGATTGGCCTCGAATTGCGCGTAAGCAATGTTTTCAACCGCACGGTCTCGTATGAGGCGATAAGGAATTTCTCTAATGGCATAGGTGATGCCAATCCGCTATATCTAGATGAGGAATATGCGAAGGAGACCATGTATGGGGCGTTAGTAGCTTCCCCCGCCTGGACGGCGAGCGTCTTCCCTCACTGGGTGTTACAGGGTCTTCCCGGAATCCACGCCGATCACTCAGCTTCAGATTGGGAGTTCCTCAAGCCAATCTATATCAATGATAAAATCACCCCTAAGTGCTATTTCGTCGGCTATGATGTGAAGACCAGCAAGTTCGCAGGCAAAACCGTGTTCGAATATCAAAGGTTTGAATACTGGAACCAGCGGGACGAGTTGGTAAGCCGAGGTCATAGCCTGCTTGTAAGATACGAGAGGCAGGCGGCGAGGGGGAAGTCAGTGCAGGGGGAGGGGAAGTATGATTATATCAAGTTGCCTCACCCCTGGACCAAGAAAGAAGTGGAAAAGGTTGATGAGGATGTTTTGGCGGAAGAGATACGCGGTTCGGAGATAAGGTATTGGGATGATGTGAATGTGGGAGATGAGCTGCAGCCGGTGGTAAAGGGTCCATACGGAATGACGGATATAATTGCCTTCTGCGTTGGGGCAGCTCCGGTGCAACTGGCCGCTCACGGTGTTCAGCTTAGGCGATATAAGCAACATCCTGCCTGGGCATTCCGTGATCCGGTGACTCATGCGTGGGAGCCAGTCTATGGGGTCCATTACTCCGCTGCGGCAGCGCAGGGCGCCGGCGCCCGCAATGCCTATGACGTAGGGATTCAGAGGCACTGCTGGCTGGTCAATCTGCTCACCAACTGGATAGGCGATGATGGCTGGCTGAAACGGTGCTATGCCGAATACCGCCAGTTTGTATATCACTCAGATGTGGTGTGGCTCAAGGGTAAAGTAACCGGGAAATATATTGATGAGGATGGCGAATATTGCGTGGATATCGAGACTCATGGCATTAACCAGAGAGGGGCGGATACTATGCCCGGTCAGGCTACAGTCGCTCTTCCTTGCCGCGAAGCTCGAACCTGGCCTGTAGAGAAGAGATTGCCGCCGAAGGAATACCGCGGCACGGGCAAGGGAGTTTACTTCGCGTAGCTTTAGAGGCTTTACGAATTCCTTAGATAGAGGTTTGGATGAGCTGGAAAGAGGAGTATGAAAAGAAACTGATCTCCCCCGAAGATGCGGTCAAACTGATACGATCAGGTGACTGTGTCGCCTTTGCCTATGGGCTGGAGCCCAATGATGTGGCTCTGGCACTCCTGGCGAGGGCAGGAGATCTCAAAGATATTCGACTCTACGTTCCTGCCCCGGGAAGGGATTTCCCGTGGTACGAACCTGGCTGGGAGGAAGCCTTCAGCGTGAGCGTGGGTTACGTCCTGCCTGTGGCGAGAAGGATGATAGAGGAACGAAGAGGAGATTACATGGTGAGTGGTCTCCTTTGGGCTGAAGACCCGTCGCTGAGGGAACCAGTAGATGTCCTCCTCATCTATCTTTCGACCCCCGATGAAAATGGCTATTGCAGCTTTGGTGGTTCCCTATGGGACAAGAAAAGGGCTGTCCGGGCAGCTAAGCTGGTTTTAGCAGAGGTTAGTCCTGATCTCATCCGAACCTACGGGGATAATTACATTCATGTTTCTGAAATTGATTATTTCGTGCCTCACACCCCGACTGGGAGGGCTCCGGGGACAACGGACATATTGGGGCGGAAAACCGCCGGTCCCGGTGAAGCGGAAAAGACCATCGCCGAATACGTAGCTAGCCTTATCCGGGATGGCGATACTATAGAGGTTGGTGTCGGGGGAGCAGCTGAGTGGGTCCTGCAACTAGGTGTTCTGGAGAGTAAGCACGACCTGGGAGTTCATTCAGAGAATCTGCCTCGGGGCACCGCCTCTCTGGTGATGAAGGGAGTAATCACAGGCAAGTTCAAGAGCACTAACCCAGGCAAAGTAGTCTCCACAGCTTGTGGAGGTGGCACGAAAGAGGAGATGGACTTTATCAATATGAACCCTATCTTTGAGCTTTATGGCTCGGACTACGTGCTCGATCCAGGAGTGATCGCGGCTCACGACAACATGGTTGCCATCAACGCTGCGCTGGCAGTGGACTTGACCGGTCAGATAGCTGCCGAGTCCATTGGTCCGACTATGGTCAGTGGCACGGGAGGACAGCTTGCCTTCGCCATCGGAGCTGCCCTCTCCAAAGGGGGACGCAACATTACGGTCCTTCCTTCGACTGCCCGCGAGGGCAAGGTCTCCCGGATCGTGCCTCAGCTGGAACCTGGTACAGTGGTGACCGTTCCTCGAAACCTGGCTGACATAGTGGTTACTGAATATGGGATTGGCAGGCTCAAAGGAAAGACGCAACGCCAGAGAGCCGAGGAGCTAATCAATATTGCCCATCCTGATTTTCGGGCTGGGCTAAGAAACCAGGCCCAGCGCCTCTTTTGGCGATAGCGCCTGCTCTTCCGTGCCTTCCCTTACTGGGCTGCCCCCCAGAAATCGGTCCAGGTAGAATGTTAGACTTTGGACTGAAAGAAAGAGGGCTAGCTCTCTGAGGTACCGACCTCCAGCTTCTGAGGCTATACAGCCGGCTCTAATACCTTCAACTCTAACTCAACAAGTGGTACAATTACTGGGGGCAGGTCATAGGTCAAGTTTCCGGCAAAGATATTTT
>Ga0180437_10010886_pt1 | contig 11019 bp, 20 predicted proteins | sample SS_ome_4_FD_132410 | JGI IMG/M metagenome (GOLD analysis project Ga0180437, IMG submission 132410) | Hypersaline lake sediment archaeal communities from the Salton Sea, California, USA - SS_3_D_1 metaG | ecosystem: Environmental > Aquatic > Non-marine Saline and Alkaline > Hypersaline >... | reverse complement strand
AATGATTGAGGGAATTGTGGGAACCTCTAAGGGATATTACATTGCCCGTAACAGGGACGAGTGGGTGAGTTATTTGAAAAGCATAAATGAACGGCTTGCTCATATCCAGAGTTTACGGGATGCACTTGCAGACCAATTCGATAATTGGGAAAGAATAAATCAGTAAAAACCAAAATTCAAGCGAATGAGAAAAAGCAGAATTATTAGAAAGAACACCGGGAATCAGGTGAGCAGATTGCCCCTGATCGGTAACATCCGCATCGGAGAGAAGCGGAAGAACTCAGCAGGGAAAGAATACCCTGTATCACTGGATTATTTCAAGGCGACCGGAGATTATGCCGGGAAGTTTGAAGAGGCGTACCCCGGACAGGCAAGCAAGATTCAGATTGTTTTTATATCTGATGACGATTTCCAGAGTTGCTACGAGGAGTGGGATGCGAGAGATGGAGAAGGACGCAGGGCAGGCTATGGTGACGGGCAAACTTGGTGGCTATGGAATGGTAAGGACTATGAGCCGACGGAAGACGAGGAGAAGGTGAAGAAGTGGAGCAAATCGAATGGCGTGAAGTGGAAACCTATTCTGACGTTACATTTCGTTATCCCGGCTATTCGTGGGGTGTTCGGCTGTTGGAGGTTCCAGACCTCCGGTGACAAGTCGAGCATGGTAGCGATCCGGGAGATGTATGACGAAATCAAGGCACAGGCAGGGACAGTGGTAAACATTCCCTTTGACCTGACGGTGAAGAAGGTGAAGAGTCAAAAACCGGAGCAGAAAAGCGTTTTCCCGGTGGTCAACCTTGTACCGAATATTTCGGCTGAAAACATGGAAGTGCTTCGGACATTCCTGATGGAAGGGACGAACATCAAGCAGTTGGGTATGCTGACGGAGGAGAAGCTGAGTGCTTTACCTCACAAGTCTGATGATCTGGAAACACTTTCACCGAAGGAGGAGAAGATACTTGAAGAGGAGAGGCGAAAGGATTTCGGAGATCAGGCGTTACCGGAGGGAACTTTATTTGAAGTTAAACCCGGAGATGAGGAGGACGATGGCTAAAAGGTTCACCGATACCCAGAAATGGGAAGACGACTGGTACATGAATTTGTCGAATGATTTCAAGCTGTTATACCAATACATTTTGGATAAATGTGATGCGGTCGGGGTCTGGAAACCCAACAGGAGGCTCGCAGAGTTTCATGTGGGCAACGAGATCGATTGGAACCAGTTCATGCTTGAGATGGATGACAGATTGGACACTACCAAAAAAGGTTACTGGTGGCTGACTAAGTTCGTGGAATTTCAGTACGGTACGTTGGATGAGGGGAGCGGAAGCAAACCAATTCAATCGTATATTAAATTACTGAAAAAACATGAAGTATGGGAAGACTACCGAAAGGGTATCAATAGCCTTAAAGAAAAGGAAAAGGTAAAAGTAAAGGATAAGGAAAAGGTAAAAGAAAAGAAGGGAGATGAATTGACTCCATACCGAGACTTTTATTTCCCTGAGTTTGCTCAGGCGAGGGAATCTGATAATAAAAGTGCTGTACAAGGATATTTCCGATTTGTCGGCATGATTTTCAATACGGAAGATTACCCGAATGCTTTGAACAAGCCTGCCTTTCATATCCTGAAGATTCCGAACCAAATGAAGTTTACGGATTACCTGAAGTTATCAAGTGAGGCGAAGAGGAGGGGCGTGAACATTATCGACCTTCTGAACTCAATGATAAATAACAGGAAGTATGCTGAAGGAAAACAATCACTTTACCTTACTCTCTTGAATTGGGTCAAAAAGGAACCCGTAAAAGGAACAAATCTTTAACAAAGGACGGGCAAACCTCCCGATTTGAGGCGGTTTACTATGACGGTGGTATGTAGGTATCACTGGAAAAGAGATCACCGAAATTTGGGAGGCTTTCGCCTATCCTGAAATTTGAAACAAATGAGAAATACGAGAATTGTAGCAAAAACCCGGAATGGGATGACGGTCGAGTTCAAGCGGAAGGATGTTCGAGGGATCGGAACGAAGCTGAATGATGGGACGTACCTTGATGTGGAACTGGTCGGAGGGTGGAAGATACCTATACATCCTGAATCTGGTAGAAGTGTAATTTTAAAGCTGTACGATTATGAGTGAGATAATGTACAGCAAGGCAGACCTCTTCGGATTCGCTGAGTATTATTTGAGGCTCCACCATCGAAAGATGACAATGGAGGAAATATTATTCAATTATCTGAAGGGACACATTAAACCGCAGGATTTGGTGGAGGATGACATTTTACCTATCAAGGACGTAAACGAGAAAGTTATCATACCACCGGATTATGTTTTAATTAATGTGAGGGATATGGCGTGCAAATTATCAGGGGTGACAGTGAAGGATGTAAACAGCAAGAAGCGTAACCGGGAATTTGTTGAGGTAAGGCAGATGACTTGTTGGATAGCCGTACAGATGGGATATGCTCCGAGGGATATTACACGCATTCTGAAATGGGACAGATCAGTGACGTACCAGAGAGTTGAAAAAGCCGAGGAACTGGCTTCCACGATTAAGGAATACAGGTGGCGGTTGAACGAACTGGCGAAAAGATTTGGACTGAATGGATTTATTGCATAGATTTACGTAAATTTAATCGATTGAAATTTGCGAGACTTGTGCGTTATGAATCTTTGTACATAGGTTCTATTATTCATGGCTTGGGGTGGCTCCGGGAGGGGTTGCCCCTTTTTTTTGCGGTAAACAATTATGAAATCTGAAGAGAACGAACAGTTATTGTTGACAACTGAGTTATGGGTTCACCGTCAGGTAGATACGATGCTGACCTATGCGGATGACTATTCTTTCAATGTATTCGGGTTCGATCACATGGGAAGGGCAGACTGTATTATGCGGACAGCGAACTTCGCTGCGGCCCTGCAGGATTGGGATTTGCTGCTGAATTGTATGATGCTGTTGAAGGAGTATAAAAGGTGGCCTGATTGGTTAGAACTGGACAGGAAGCAGAAGAAGATTTTGAAGGAGAAAGGCTATAAAAAGTTCAGGAGCCAGAGGAGTATGACGAGAGACCCTTATAAGTACACCCTGACCTCCATCTGCTTGATGGAAGGACTGAACGAGGATCAGCGGAAGGAATGGATCAGACAGGTACGCATACCGTTTTGGATGAATCGGAGCGGATTGTGGTTGTGGAAAAGGGCGTTACTGAATAAGAAATACCAACGGGCCTTTGAGTGGGTGCTGATGAGGGAAATGGACTGGAGGCTGTGGACGGAAAAATACCGGGATGGATGGAAGGAAAAGGAGAAGACCGAAAAGGGATTGCGGAGGTATTTTTATGACCGATTGGTGAACAACTTAGGTTATCCGGGGTACGTCAAGCACCTTCATGGTTGTATGATCTATGTTACAGGATCGGAAAGGCTCGGAGATAGGTTACTGAAATACACTCCACAGTGGAACCATGTTTTAAAGATATTGTGCGGAAGTAAACTGGTGCATCTGGAAATCGATTTCATTGAAAATTACCGTAACAAGAAGGGGTTCCAATGGAACGGGGAGGCATGGAGGTCTGAGGAGTGGAGGAAATTACCCGAGACGGAAAAATATAAATGGGACAAGGATTGGCTTGATATGTTGTATAACCGATGGAAAAAACAAAGGAATGGATAAGATTCAGCAGGAAGTACAGGACATAGTTTTTCAGCATCTGGACAGGTTCCAGAAAGCTGTACTGATTGGGAGCCATGCTATCTCTGGTGGAAGGAAAGTACACAAAGATGTGGTGACATTGATGGCAGGGGAAGCCATGTTGCCTGTGGATGGAAGTGTACCGAATGATTTTGCTCAGGCGTTCAACAATACACTGGCTGTTCTGGTTAAAACAGTAGTAGCAAATTCAGACGGTCGTGGAATGGTCAAGCGATCGGCATTCAAATCATACATAATTACCATAAAAACATCATTTAAAGAGGGACAGAATGAAAATAACCGAACTGAAGGTGAATGAGCGGAACCCCCGGTACATCACCAAGACGAGCATGGAGAGATTGAAGGAAAGAATACAGGATTTTCCGAAGATGATGAAGCTACGGCCTATCGTAGTGGATCAGGATAACACGATATTGGGAGGAAATATGCGGTACAGGGCATTGGTGGAATTGGGGTACAAGGAAATACCTGAAGATTGGGTGAAGAGGGCCGAGGAGTTGACGGAGGAGGAGCAGCGAAAGTTCATTATTGGTGACAACGTGGGATTCGGTGAATGGGACATGGACACATTGGCAAACGAGTGGGAGGTTGACGAACTGGATGATTGGGGAATTGAAACTTTTGTGGGTGAGGAAGAGGAAGAAATAAAAGAGCCAGAGGTAAAGTTCAGCGAGTTTCTGGACGAGGAGCATAATTACGTTGTATTGTATTTCGACAATAGGATTGATTGGCTTCAGGCATTGACGGAGTTCAACCTTGAGGCGGTAAGCGCAAAGCGGTCGAATGGGAAGGAATGGAGCAAGGGAGTTGGAAGAGTGGTAAACGGCACACAATATCTGAAAAGCAAGAAAAAATGAAAGGCAGGAATGTGAGGGAAAGGATTTACCTGACGGGTGAAGAGTTGGACAGGATGGAATTGGACATAATGAATCGCAGACATATTGAACGGTATGGAATAATAAGACAATATTGCTCCGGGGTTGTGATGGATGTGGCTTGCGGATGTGGCTATGGCTCATATCTGATCAGTAAAAACCCGGATGTTGAGGACGTTATTGCTTTCGATCAGGAACAGGAAGCAATCGAATGGGCTCAGGTCAATTTCGGGCATGGCAAGGTTCAGTTCAAACAGTCAACGATCAAACAGTTCAACATGGAAGCTGACATGGTAGTAGCTTTTGAAATTATTGAACATCTTCATAAACCAAAACAGCTGATCGATTTGATTGAAAGGTCAAATGCTATAAAGGCATTGATCAGTTTTCCAACGAAAAAGACCACACATTACAATCCTCACCATTATCACGATTTTGACAAATGTGACATTATCGGAATGTTTAGCAGGGAATGGAGGGAAAAGGATTTCATTGAATTACACAGGGAACACGGCATATTATGGATGGAAAGGGATTAAAATACAGGATCTACGTTGCTTCATATAAACGGCCTCAGTTGGCTAAGACACATAAATACCTCCGGGAGATTGTTTACGTTGTGATGGAAAGCGAAGAGGAGGAGTACAAAAAACTTGGGGTGAAGGTCTGGGCGATTCCTGATGAAGTACAAGGAAATCTGGCGAGGGTCTGGAATTATATACTGGATAACGCAAAGGAGAAGAACATTGTTCTGATGGACGATGACATTAATTATTTTGGAAGGTGGAACGGGAATAAGGATAAAAGGCTGAAGGAGGAAGATGTTTACCAGATGATACAGGAGGGAATGTTACTGGCGACCGATTTGGGCGTGAAATATTGGGGCGTGAATTGCCTGAAGGATAAAGGGGCGTACAGAGAATACACTCCATTTGGCACGGTGCATTATATCGGTGGCCCGTTTCAAGCTCACATGGACAATCCATTGAGATATGACGAAGCATTATTTCTGAAGGAAGATTACGACATGACGTTACAGGTATTGAATGAATACAGAAAGAACCTTCGATTGAATATGTACCATTACGTTTGTGAGCAGAACACCTTGCATGGAGGGGTGGCAGCGTATCGAAATGTGGACACGGAAATGGAACAGAATAAAAGGTTGCAGAGGAAGTGGGGCAAGAGAATAATTGCTTTTGACAAATCGAACAAATCAGGAAAGGAAAAGGAATACGACATAAACCCTATCCTGAAAATACCAATAAAAGGAGTATGAAAGAAAAAGACTCATTCACAGAACTAATGGGGTATCTCAGGAAATTGAAAAGGGAAGGGGCCACGATCACCAGTTGGCTCCCACACTATGAAAGCCTGAACGGAAAACATACAGGTAAATTTTGGATTGACATTGAAGGAGAGGAAAAAATATAAAAACTATGGCAGACGGAGAACTTTGGGAATTATCCTGCCCGAATTGTGACGGCAGTGGATTCATCGTAGCAACAGACATCCCGGTCGAAGTGATTCCAGAGAAACCAGACCCCGGAGATGCGGAACAAGTCAAAGGGGAAGGAGAAAGGTACAGAACCGTGAGGAGGAAACCACGATGGAAAGATTCAGAAGGAGTGGAAAGGATGGAATGCCCTGACCATTTCCCGACTCAGATTGTGAGAATGAAAAAAATAACACCTGCACCATGAAACGGAAATTTTTGGGAATGGAACTGACTATCCATCCACGGGACAGAAGACCTGTGCGAATGAATTATTTCAGAGAGTTGAGAAAGGAAGAAGATGGCGTACAAAAAAGACAAACTGCTTGATCAAAGCATTGATGCGGTCAGGAAGCACAAGCTGTTTTTCATCGAGGACATAATAGGATTCGTGCCTTGTAACAGATCGACATGGTACAATCTTTTCCCGGCAGGATCGGATGAAATGGATGCTATAAAAGAGGAGCTTGAAAAGAACAAAATCAGCATCAAGGTATCACTGAGGAAGAGGTTTTACGATGGAGATAGGACGGCAGAATTATTGGCTTTGTACAAGCTGATCTGTACCCCGGAGGAGAGGGCAATGCTTTCCATGAGCGGGGAGGTCAATGTGAACGTAAACACGACCGGGGAACAGCTATTCAATCTGGGATTATTAACGGAAGGGGAGAGAAAGCTGTGGTACAAATTGTATGACAAGGCTTGTGGGAAGGTGGAAACAATCGACATAGACTATGAAGAAATTAACAGCATGCGGAATGCCCTGGGGCAAGGAGGAGGAACCGGACCCGATGGTTGAGGCGGTTGAGGAAGTGAAGAGATTGCTTGAAGCTGCTCGAATGGAGGGAATGAGCAGGGAAGAGTTGGAGAAGACAATACGGGATAGGATGGAACAGGAGTTCGGGCCGGGAGATTGGAAAGCGGAAGTGGCTTTGAAATCCTTTTTACAACTGATTGAGAGGGTTGAAAGTGGCGAATTTGAATAAGTGTACAATTTCCACTTATCGCTCAGCAATCCCAATGTGGCCAACTGATACAGAGATCAGAACGACAGTGGACGGATGGTATTACTACGGACGAGAAAACAGGTAGCCGCTCAGCTTATACGGCATGCCGCTTATTTTAAGGATATGGCGAAAATGATCAAAAAAGAGGAACCAACAAAGGTGCTTGGTGTGACGGTGAACCCCCCGAAATGGTACAAGGGAAAGGAAGCACCAGACGATAACCGGGACATTCTGGCATTGATACGAAAGCCAGTGTGGGTTGAGGCAAAGAAGAGGGTTGAACTAATGGAGGCGATGGAGGTAATACACCGGGAGTTCAATGGACATTATTTCTTCATGGGAAAACCTTTACCGAATAAGAACGTAATACTATGGACCGAGATACCGGACGGATGGCAGTGATCTGGGAAACATATATCAGTGGGAACGTGGTGGACATTGTTATCTGGCTTTTGGCCTTATTCATGGCGGTGCGGTACGGGGTTTATTATTGGAGGGATCGAGTACGGGCCACGTTGGGGTTGTTCGTTCTGCTGCTGTGCTTTTACGGGTTCTGGCTTATTGTGCGGTTAGGTCGGATGCAGTGGACGATAGGGGAATTGATTAGGAGATGTAACGAGGCCGGGGTCAGTCTGGAAGGAATAATACCGGAGTAATGCAGAAGCACGTTAGGGTTTACCTGAAGCATTTCGGGTACGGGGAACAGGATTGGATAGCATGCGAGAGATGTGGAGGCACGGCTGTGGACATTCATCACATCGATGGAAGGGGGCCGGGGAAGGACGTAATAAACAATCTGGTGGCGTTATGTAGGAAGTGCCACAAGGCGGTACACGATGATCCGAAGCGGAATGCAATATTGAAAAGAAATTTACGACCATGATTAGAATGGATGGCGAATACCCGACAGAAGAATATTTGGAATACATTGAAAATTACGATACCATTGAGGGGAGCGGATTCGATTTATTAATGGACGTTCTGGATAATTGGTGGATGGATTACGGGGTGAAGGTTCAGCGTAAATACAGGGGAGAGATAAAGGTATTTCTAAGCACCGGGGGGTGGAGTGGTAACGAAAGCATGATTTATGCCCTGAGAGCAAATAAATTGTTTTGGATGAGATACTATTACAGCCATCGGGTGGGAGGGCATTACGTATTTATATTCCATGAATGAGATTGATTTACATACGGCAGAGTGGAGATTCCGGGACAGCTTTGAGGACTTTTTCCGGGAGGCGTGGAAGGTGATTGAACCAGAAACCAAGCTCGTATGGAATTGGCATCATTCGTATTTATGCGAGCAGTTGAAAACAATCAGGGATCAGGTGGCAGGGAAGGAACTCAGGGAGCATGACACGATTATCAACGTACCTCCCGGGACGATGAAGAGTTCACTGATCACGATAGCATTTCCGGTCTGGTGCTGGATTAGTCACCCATGGATGAAGTTTCTCACCATGAGTTACAATGCTGATCTGGCTATCAAGCATGCAGTGATGAGCCGGGACATCATTGAATCGGACTGGTTCAGGGATCACTTCGGGCATTTGTGGCGGTTGAAATATGATGTAAACAAAAAGAGTGAGTACGCCAACAATAAAGGAGGGAACAGGATCGCTTTCGGGGTGAAGGGAGGAGCGACAGGGAAGCATGGCGACATTTTGATTTGTGACGATCCGATGAATCCGAAGATGGCTAACAGTCAGGTGCAGTACGAGGAGGTTAACAGATGGTGGGACAATACGATTTATAATAGGATGACGAACCCGGAGGTCAGCCATAAAGTGATTGTAATGCAGAGGCTGAGCGTGAATGATTTGACGGGGCATTGTATGAAGAAGCAGGACGAGGGAATGAGGTTGTACAGACAGATTTGCCTTCCTGCACAATTTAGTTCATTAATCAAACCGGAGAGGTTGAAAGATATGTACACGGATGGTTTATTAGACCGTATTCGATTGACTGCCAATGTATTGAAACGTGCAAGGGTATCACTTGGCTCTAACGACTATTCCGGTCAGTATCAGCAGAATCCGATTGCTGAGGAAGGGAACCTTGTACGTCCTGAGTGGTTCAAGCGGTTCAGGCTGAAGGAGTTGGAAGAGCGAGCCTATCAGGAGAACGAACAGATTGTTTGGAACGTGTTCATAGATGGAGCCTATACGGAAGATCGGTTGAACGATCCTACGGCATTATTGTGTGCCGGGGTGTGGGAGAATGATTTGTACATCCGGGACGTGGACAGGGTGTGGATGGAATTGCCTGAATTGATCAAGCACGTACCGGGATTTTTGGGACGGAATAAGATGAACGGAGAAAGTGCTATTGTAATCGAGCCGAAAGCGTCCGGGCATTCGATTGCTCAGATGCTGAAGAGGTACACGGATTTGAACGTAGTGATTGACAAACCACCGAAGGATGGAAAGACAGAGCGGATGAAGTCAGTGCTGCCCTTTATTGAATCTGGACGGGTGTATCTGGAAGAGTCAAGCGGATGGGTTCCAATGTTGGTAGATGAATTGAAAGCATTTCCCTTTGGGGAGCATGACGATATAGCGGACACTCTGGTGATGGCGATTACGAGGATGGGGCAGATGAAGCACCGCAGTTCAGTGTTAGGAATGAAAAGCTTTTAAGATATGACAGTAGCATTGGTTGACATGATCAGTATTTTGATTCAGGTGGCGATATTCGGTCTGGCGGTCGGCTTCCTGATGGGAATGGCTTACGGGAAATCGGACAAGTGACTCTTTTATTGCTGATAGGGTGGATCGGGGCGAGGACTCTGGCGAAGGTCTGGAAGTACGATGACTTTGGATATTTTGTATTCTGGAAAGCGTTGGAATGGCTATTTGCTATCTATCTGATTATTAATATTATAAGTAAATTAATTAAAAAGGGTTAGGAAAGGGTATCTATACCCTATGGAAAGGGATAAAGAAAAAGAAAAAGAAAAAGATAAGGATAAAGAAATGGATAAAGAAAAGGAAAAACAACTGTACAAGATTACTCAGGCATTGGAGAAATCAATTTTTGCAAAGATACCTCAGCTGAATGGACAGAGGGAAGTGTATCTGCCGAAAGTGTATTTTGAGAACCTGACGGATGAGGAGTTTATTGTCTTATGGAGGTTGCCGAAGTTAAGGATCAGGTGCAGCGCAGAGACAGGGAACTATATCGAGGAAAGGCGCAAGCTGTTGGGATTAAAGAGGTCGTATGGGTCTGAAGTGATTGACGGAGATAGTACGTAAAAATTTTACGTGAGCATATAGGCAGAAATATACTAACTTGTGAAGGTTTATAATTCATAAAATCAAAATCAAATGGCAACAGCACAGAAAAAAAGTTCAACAGGAACCGCTTCAGTGAAGAAAGCAGCACCGAAGAAAGCGGCTCCAAAAAAGGAGAAGGAAGAGAAGCCGAGCATAAAGGTGAATGAGAAACTGGCTGACCCTTCTGTTATCCTGAAGAGTTACGAGCAGCTAATCGACAATTTAGCCGCAGTCGAAGCGGCCCAGAGAATGAAGAACAAACCGTACAGGATTTATTTCGTTCACAGGAAGAGGGCCGAAGTGATGAAACTCAACTTCATTAAAAGCATGAGATGATCAAGCTGACAATTCGAGGGAAGGAATATACGGCCCCGCAGAATTGGAAGGAAATCACTCTACAAAAGTTCATTGAACTGTGCGACATTGAAATTCCAGAAAAGTTACGGCAACTGTGGGTGGCCTCAGCCGGGGAATCTGATGAGGATTACAAAAAGGCTGACGAGGCTATTGGAGTGGTGGAAATTGAAAAGACTTTCCCTGAGTATTATGGGAAAGTGATAAAGTGCCTGACGGACATCCCGGAGGACGTTATTGATCTGATCCACGGCTCGCTGAGGGAACAATTTTTCAATAAGCATCTACGGCATTACATTTATT
>Ga0180437_10010883_pt1 | contig 11020 bp, 6 predicted proteins | sample SS_ome_4_FD_132410 | JGI IMG/M metagenome (GOLD analysis project Ga0180437, IMG submission 132410) | Hypersaline lake sediment archaeal communities from the Salton Sea, California, USA - SS_3_D_1 metaG | ecosystem: Environmental > Aquatic > Non-marine Saline and Alkaline > Hypersaline > Sediment... | reverse complement strand
CACATTTTAGGTGATATTGCTATCAAAATGTGTCGCAATGAAAAGATTACAGATAGTAGAGAGTACTTAAAAAAAGCTACAGAAACACTAGGTGAAAATAAAATAGTGCATGTAGCCCTTTCAATTGAGGCCTATCGGCCACGGCTACAAACATCTATCGATCAAATGCGAACTAATATTGCAAAAGAATTGTCCATTGAAGTGGGTCAAGTAGGAATCACGTGTACATCAGGAGATGGATTAACAGAATTTGGCAAGGGTCTTGGGTGTCAATGCTTTTGCATCCTAACAGTTGCTTAGAAAAATATTGTAATCATTTTAAAGTTAAATAACTATACGTTAAGTTAGTAGACATCTAAGAGGAGGCGCTTGTCTTTTCGGAGTTGTTTTATAAAAGATTTAGCATTTTCTTTAGATAGATTGCCTCTAATTTCTGCGATAGTAATAAGAGTTGATTGAACGTCTTTGGCCATCTTTTTGGCATCTCCACAAATATATATGCTGGCATTTTTATTATTGAGCCAGTCCCAAAGCTCTTCTGAATGTTTTAACATTTCATCTTGGACGTAGACTTTTTCTGGACCATCTCTTGAAAATGCAGTAGATAGTTTTAAGAGACCCTTTTTTTCAAAAAAGGAGAGCTCCTCTTCATAATGAAAATCATATTTACGTTCTCGGTCACCTGTAAAAAGCCAGTTTTTTCCAGGGGCATTGGTTTCAATACGCTCTTGTAAAAAACCACGAAAAACAGCTAAGCCTGTGCCTGGTCCAATCATAATAATGGGTGTTGATGGATCTTCTGGCAGTGTAAAATTGAGGTTTTCTTGTAAAAATAGGGAAACCTTACTTTTCATAGGGGTGCAATGGGTCTTAAAAAAATCAGATGTAACGCTTTGTTTTACTTTGCCAGCATGGTTGTATTTAAAAGAGGCAACCATAAAGTGTGCTTTGGATCCAACTTTAGACATGGCAGATGCAATTGAATAGTAGCGGGGTAGTAGGGGTGATAATAAATCACAAAATTCTTGTAAGGGAATGCCCGGTCTCCAAAATTCGTTTAAAAAAGAGATAAGATCATTTTGAGAAATATACGTTTTTGTTTCTTCTTTGTTTTCTATTAAATTGAGAAGGGGTTGGTTTTGCGTATGTTTGAAAAAGAATCTAAATAATGAAGAAGTGAGCTGTGAGAGGTTTATTTTTTTTGTGAAAAAATCATTGATTGAAAGTTCAGTTTGGCTCCTTTTATCATAAATTTTTTGTTCTTGATCATAATTTAATAGTTCTAGGATCTCTTGAACATATTGTGGGTGATTTTCTGGATAAATACCAAAGCTGGAGCCAACTTTGTAAGTTATATTAGAATCTTTTAGGTCTACGACTACGTGGAGATTTTCTTTTGAGGATCCTGTTTTATTTAAGTATCGACATTCTAATAGGGTAGCGGGATAGGGGTTTTTTCTGTCATGTGTTACTTTGCTTTTTTTTTCAAAATCAGTTAGAGTCATAATTTATGAAGGCCTTATTATTTTTATTGATGATCTTTTTCATCGTTGGTTGTGGAGCTGAAGGAAGTCGACGCAACTACATTATCACCGAAGGTGAAAAAACAGAGGTTGTTGAGGAAGACGACTCTCCAGTTCATAAGTAATTATAACATTTTAAATGTTATTTTGGGAGGTTAGATTGCATATCGCTTGTAATCAGCGGCTTGCAGTCTTGAAGCCGCCAAGCTTCTTCAGTAATCTTCAATTTTTTATTTGAAAGACCCCCTAAAAAACTTATGGCGTTGAGGATACGTGCTCGCGCTATATGTTGCCCCAAAAGATCTACTGAATCAAATAAAGGTGGCCCGTGATGTTTACCCATAAATGTTGTAAAAAGTAGAGGAATAATAATTTTTTTGAAGTGAACACCAAAGATTTCAGAAAGGTTTCGAGCGGCAAGTTCAAAACCGTCTTTTTTCCAGTCTTCCCTTGCATCTAGATCCCACAACAGAACTTGCAAAATCATTGCAGCTTGTTCTTTTGTTATTTTATTTAGTGTAAAAAGTTCTTCTTTATAGTGGAGATGATTTACGAAGAAAAATCCACAAAGGTCCATAAAATCGCCGAAAGTTTTGATTCGGGTATTGATTAGGGGCATAAGTTTTTTCATAAAGTCATCGTTAAATCCCCAGTCGCGAATTCTAGGCCATAGATCATCAACAGCAATTGAATTGATTAAATATTGTTGATTGATCCACTCTAATTTTTTAATATCGAATACAGCACCTGATAAACCAATTCTTTTTAAATCAAAATCTTTGGTAATCTCATCTAGAGAGTAGATTTCTTTATCACCTGGCATGCTATATCCCATTAAAGTAAGGAAATTCCGGAATGCTTCTGGAAGAAAACCACTATCTCGATAATAAAAAGCAGAGGTGGGATTTTTTCTTTTTGAAAGTTTTTTCCCTTCTGTACCGAGTAAAAGAGGCATGTGAAGAAACGTTGGAGGTGCCCATCCAAAAGCTTCATAGAGGAGTATATGTTTTGGTGTAGAGCTAAGCCATTCATCTCCACGAATAACATGGCTAATTTTCATTTCATGATCATCGACAATATTTGCAAGATGATAAGTAGGAAATCCATCTGATTTTAAAAGGATTTGATCATCAATATCAGCACATGGTGAGGAAATTCGCCCTTTTACAGCGTCTTCAAAGACAACATCTCCGCTGAGTGGAACTTTAAGTCGAACAACATAAGGCCTGTTTTGCTCTTCAAATGCAGCAATTTCATCTGCGCTAAGATTCCGATGTCTTCTATCATAGCCCTGTCTCTTACCCGTTTTTTGATTTACAAGGCGCATTTGAGCTAACTCTTCTGGAGTGGTGAAGCATTTATATGCCTTACCAGTATTGAGAAGTTGCTCAACTGCTTTTTTGTAAATTTCAGTTCGTTCAGATTGACGATAGGGTCCATAAGATCCCCCTACATCTGGACCTTCATCCCATTTAATATCTAGCCATTTCAACGAATCATAAATGCTTTCTTCATATTCTCTGCGACTGCGCGTTTGATCTGTATCTTCGATGCGCATAATAAAATCGCCCCCATGATGGTGCGCAAAGATTTGATTAAAAAGGGCCATATAGAGAGTTCCTACATGGGGGTGGCCTGTAGGAGAAGGTGCAATACGTGTTCTGACTTTCATATTTAACGAGTATAGCTTATCTACACTTTAGAGTGAAAGAGAAAATCAGGATTTTGCAGTTAGGAGTATGAGTTCTTTCATAGCATTAAAAGTTTCTTCAAGTTGAAGGTCATTTTGGCCGAGACTATTATGGTCAAGTTCGTAGTAGTTTTTATTTTTAAGTTCATTTAGAAAATATTGATAATTATGATTTTTCTTAATTCGTTCCTGACTATTTTGGGTTAAAGTAGGAATATAAAGAGAAAGGGTAGTGCTTCGTTGTTCAGTTTCTTGACTTAATAATTTACGCATACGCATACGGTATAATGGATGTACATCAGATAGATCATCATGAAAGAGAGGGGAGATTTGGTCGTTGGATAATGGATATTTATTGTGTTTTTCCCCAACTTCCATTTGAGATAAAATACCAGGAATTTCAATGTCTGATTTAACACCTACTAGTTGTGGTGAACCACCACCTGCTGTATAATAAGTTCCACGGGTAACTTTGTACTCTCCTTTTGGGTTTATTCTATCAGGATTTGCACTTTCTAAAGTGAAGGTTTGATAGGATCCCTTGCCATAAGTAGTTTCATCACCTACGATTAAGGCTCTTCCATAATCAGAGAGGGCCAAAGCAACAATTTCAGAAGCAGAAGCGCTGCTTTTATTTGTTAATACAATAAGAGGTCCATCCCAAATTTGATTGTTTGTAAGATTTCGAAGTCTTTGATGGCGCCCGGAGTGGTCTTTAATTGAAGCGACAACACCTTTTTTGATAAAGAGTCCTGTCACCTGAACAGCTTGAGGTAATAGACCTCCTGAATTATGTCTGAGATCAAATATAATGCCGAGGAGATTATGGTTTTTTTTCATATCAGTAATGGCATTTTTAATGTCGATGGTGGAAGATGTGTTAGGGTCTTGATAAAATGAATGAAGGGCTATATACCCTATTACGCCGTTGCCAAAAGGCTCTACATAACTGTTATAACGGGTTTCTTTTAGAATTACTTCATCTCTGACTATTTCTATATCAAATTTTTCGTTTTGCCCTTCTACATCCCTTAATATAGTTAAAATAACTCGGCTACCCTGGGGCCCCCTTATACGATCTACAGCTTCAATAATATCCATTCCGACTATAGGCTCTTGATTGACTGCAATTATCTTATCATCGATGTGTAGGCCACCGTTTAATGCTGCTGGACCTCCTTCGACAATATTTACAATGGTAAATCCATTTAAATCATCTCTTAATTGAGCTCCTATTCCAAATAAACGCTGCTGTACTTGCACCAAAAAATGTTTTGCCTCAGAGGGGGTGAAATACATTGTATGGGTGTCTAAAGAAGCAGATAAACTTTTCAAAAAATAAGTAAGCATCTTCTTTTCTTGGTGACGTTTTGAATCACCAATAAAGTCTTTTTCATGGTTAAGTCTACGTTTTGCGACACGCTGAAAGAATAAATCATATTGTTCATCGGTAGAAAGTTTGTCTGCAGCCTCTTCTTGTAGAGCTTTGATCATAACTAATTTCTCGAGTAGTTCTTCGGGGTTATTTGCCCATGGAGCGTCATGAATTTTTTTGGAATCTAAGTCATTTGCCTTTATGTTTGCGCCTACTTTACTTTCTAGTAGATTGCGTCTTTCTATTGCCTGAAGGAAGATTTTATAAATCCTTTCGAAAGAGTAAAAGTGTGAATGTTGATAATCGTTAGCAATTTTGTCTAAGAGCTCATTTGAAGGGTCAGTAAATTGAGTGATTTCAGAGCTGATGAAATAAGTTTTTAAAGGATCGAGTTCTTCTATGAAATTTAGAAGGGTCCTCCGGGCTATTTCTGGGGAGAATTTTTTATAGCGAATATGTGCTTGAAAAATTTCTTCAGCTTTAAATACAGCTTCTTTAGGGGTGATATCTGGAGGGATAACATTTGCGCTAATCTCGCAAGTAATTGATAATAATAGAGATATAAATAAAACAAGTGGTTTAGAGCGCATTGAATTCTCCTGAGTATTAAATCGTATCGTACCGGAAGGGGAATGTTAATCTCTATAAAAAAATTTAATTTACCCTATTAATCCAATTTTTGTTAAAATTTTCCAAAAATTATGGATTTTTAGCTTGTTTTAGGAAATTTTATTGCTATCAATTCATTTTTATGTAACAATTACTTATCTTAAAGGGCAGAAACGTAATAAAAATGAACAAATCTGGCTAATAAAGGATCAATTTAATTAAGTGACTACTTAAAATTAATTTGACTTGAATATTTGAAGGGTTTGTGGATGAAGGAGGAAAAAATAATGGATATGACAGAAGATGCTCCCCAGCAAATTGAAGGAGAGCACCAAGAGTCATCGCAAAAAAGGGTTGTATCCATAACCGAAGCCGCCAGGATCAATAACGTCACACGTCAAGCAATATATGTGGCGATTAAGCAAAAGAAACTGAAGGCTTACAAGGATTCAACCAGATGGACCATAGATCTAGACGATTTAGAAGAATACCGTCGTCAAAAATATTCCAGATCAAAATCCGTCTATAATGGTGAGCTACTTTTTGATAATGACAAAGGATTTTTTTCCGTGAATCAAGTTGCTAAGATGTTAGGCGTACCTGCGCAAAAGATCTATTATGCAACTAGGATTGGTATGCTAAAGGCAACCAGACGCGGAGCTGCTTGGGTCGTTTATCAAAATGACATGAAGGAATACCAAGAAAAGTATCTAAATAGAAAAGTGCATAATACATCGTCAGAAGCGATGTAATTTTTTTACTTAGATTTTTTGACACAGTAAAATCAATTCGTAAGTAGTATGTTGCAATATTTTACGAGGTGATGAGTTAGTTGTGCAAGAGTCTAAACAATTATGTTTTTTCGCATTTAGAAGCATTTGATTTATCAGAGCATTTTATTAATTTTTAATGCACTGGTAATTTTCTTGAATTTTTTTTGTATCTCCATGCGTTAGTACTTATTAGCCTCCCATAGATATGGGGGGTTTTTTTTTACAAAGTAGCGACTTTCTAAACAGGTCCATAAATTTTGTGCTAATTTTAAAGTTCAATCACTATCTATTGAAAATAGACATTTTTAGAAATAATAGAATGGGCTTATGGAGAGCTGACTTACTATGAACTAGGTTTCTAATATTTGAAAATCTTTAATTTGGAGCTGTATAGAAGATTTGTTTAGATAGATATTTACATGAGGGGTAAAAGCTAAAAGTAATTTGAGATTTTTTTTCATTAGAAGTGGTTTGTGGTGGGCCATATTAAATCCGATCCCTTCTAAAAATCTATCAGAATCTTCTAAAGATAACTTAATGTGATTTTTTCCAATTATTTTAGGTGGTAGGACTTGTTTAACAATGGTATATAGAATTACTTGTGGATTTTCTGTCCCATAGGGCTCTAATAGATTTAATGATTCTAAGAATTCAAAAGTAAGATCTTTAAAGGTGACTTTGGCATCTATATAGAGTTTTGGAGAGACATCTTTTTCTTTTAATTTTTGGTTGGCAGCTTTGATAAATTGCTTTCTAAATTCTGGAATATTTTTATTTTCTATTGTTAGACCAGCTGCAAAGTCATGGCCGCCGTAGTTTTGTAGAAGAGAGGCATTTTCTTTGAGGCAGTTTAAAATTGGAAATTCTGGAATAGTACGAATTGAACCTTTTCCAACATCACCATCTTTACTAATAATAATTGTGGGGCGATTATATTGTTTCGCAATTCTAGCTGAAATGATGGCTATGATGCCAGGATGCCACTTATCAGAGTCTAATATAATTGCTTTTTCATCGACAACATCTGGATGCTTTGCAAGATATTTTTCTATATCTTCTGAATCTCTTCGTTCGATTTTTTGACGTTTTTGATTCATTATATCAAGCTCTTGCGCGAGAGATTCTGCCTCTTGCACATCACGTAATAAAAGGAGTGAAACGCCTTTTCTGGGATCATCAATTCTTCCTAGGCTGTTTAGGCGGGGAGCGACTTTAGAGGCAACATCTATAGTTGTAATTTCTTCTGGATTAACCTCAGATACATGAATTAGCTTAAGTAGACCGATCCTTTGTGTTTTTTGTAATTGCTGAAGTCCATACTTAACAAGTATACGATTTTCCCCTGTAAGGGCTCCCATGTCTGCGATGGTACCTAGGGCAACTAAATCTAGATAGCGCTTTAAATCGATTAGATCTGCTTGAACTTTCCCCTTAGAAACTAAATAATTGATCATGGCATGGGCAAGTTTGAAGGCAACACCTACTCCAGTTAAGTCGCGGTTTGGGTATGTGCTATTAAATAGTTTGGGGTTTAAAGTTGCTACACAATGCGGTAATTTGTCTGTTGGCTCATGGTGATCGGTGATAATAACATCGATGTCCTTCTTGGCAACCTGACTAATTTCAGTAGCAGCGGTAATTCCACAATCAACAGTGATTAATAGTTTACAGCCTTGCTCTTTTGCATAGTCAGAGGCTTCAAGCATAATGCTATCTCTGTTGAGACTTCTACTTGGAATAAAAAATAAGACATTTGCCCCTAAGGTTCTGAAAAAATCCACTAATAATGTAGTTCCTGTAATTCCATCTACATCATTATCTCCAAAAATTAAGATTTTTTCATTTAATTCTAGGGCTTTGTTAATGCGTTTTGTAGCTTTATCTATATCAGATAAAAGGGAGGGGGAATGAAGTTGGGGTAATTTTGCATATAAAAATCTATGAACATCACCCTTTTTTTTGTAACCTCTAGATACTAATACTTGTGCAGTCACCGGATGTATATGAAATTCATTTACAAAAGTATTCACTAGATTTGGATCTTCCTTAGGATAGATCCATAAAAGGTTTGCTGAGTCTTGCTTCACCGACATGTATTATTTACTATGATATCCGTATATCTACCCTCCAAATTGATGGAGGCTTTAAAAATTTATTATGAAATTTATATCTTTAAAATACAAATCAAAAGAGTAAAAGTGGTAATTTAATTTTTCAACTAAAAATTTTTACCATGGTCTGCATTTCATAATCCATTTTTGGATTATTCGTTGTATAAGGCCATATCATTATTTTCAATGGCATTTTTATCTTCTCTTTTCTGAAAGAAAAGTAGTAGCGTTGTGGCTATGAAAAAGGTTGAAAGGGTCCCAACAATTACTCCAATGGCCATTATTAATGAAAATCCAAATATAGTACTTCCACCTAAAAGAACTAGAGAGATCAGCACAAGAAGTGTAGTTCCAGAGGTTAAAATAGTTCGACTTAAAGTTACATTTAACGCGTGATTTATGATTTCTTTAAATGAATTTCTTTTCATGATTTTTGAATCTTCTCTAATTCTATCAAATACAATGATTGTATCATTTAATGAATATCCAATAATTGTCATTAGCGCGGCGATTGTATTTAAATCTATTTGTACTGGAACATGCGATAGATGCAGCAAAGCTAATAATCCGAGTGTGATAAATACATCAAAGGCCAATCCAAGAGTTGCACTTATAGCAAAAGCAAATTCAAATCTTAATGTTATATAAATAAGAATACATATCAATGCTAAAATCAATCCCACTATAGCTTGATGGCGCATAGTGTCAGACATTTGTCCACTAACACTTTTCCAGTTTTGATCTAGATTGTCTAAAGATTTATCAGTTAATTCAAGGTGAGCTTTATTTAGGGTATCAACTAACCAAATAAGACGTGGATTGGTTTCATATGAACTTGCTGTATTTTCTTGTTGAATAGCAAATGGTAGATCATAGAAGGGATTTCCAATATTATCTAAGTTTTTACTTAAAAATATCCTTACTTGGTTATTTGGGTAAAGCTCCCGTACTTGCATTTCTTGTTTAGAAACACCACTTTTTTGCAGGGCATCTTCAACTTCTGCTCTATAGTTTATACCGGGTAGTTGCTTAAGCTCGATATTTACTGAATATCCACCTGTAAAATCCATTCCAAAAATAGTTTGTCTATCTTTAACTAAGCTGTATCCACCACCGATGATAAGAGCAAGACTTATCCATATAGCCAACTTACCATACTTTAGGAAATTCCAATTACAAGCTTTAATTAGGTTTGCCATCTTTAGTGTTTTATGTTTTGGATTCTGTACCCAACGACTAAAAAAGAACCGTGTCATAAATAATGCTGTAAACATAGAAGAGACAATACCGATGATTAAGGTCACTGCAAATCCTTTAATCGGTCCAGAGTCAAAATTTAACAAAATTAGAGCTGCTATAATTGTTGTGACATTTGAGTCAATAATGGCAGAATATGCCTTTTTGTAACCTATTTGCACAGCTGATTTTATTTTTTGTGTCTTGTTAAACTCTTCTCGAATTCTTTCAAATACTAACACATTTGCATCTACCGCCATTCCCACGGTTAGGATAATTCCCGCGATACCTGCTAAAGTAATTGTTGCACCGATATTTTGCAGCGTTGCCCAGATAATAATGATATTAAAAATGACTGCAATCGATGCTATTGTCCCTGCAAAGCGATAGTAGGATATCATTAATATGATGACGGCAATTAATGCTATTGCGGTTGCTGTAATTCCTTGCATCCTTTCCTTAAGGCCAAGATCAGGGCTTATGCTTTGTTCTGAAAGAATTTGAGGAGTAAAGGTTAGTGATCCTGCTTTAAGGTCTGCTACAAGTTTATTGATTTCTCTACCTGAAAATTGTCCTGTAATCATCCCACTGTCTTTTAGCGGGGATTCGAGGTGAGGAGAGCTCACTACATAACCATTTAAAATAACCGCCATTCTCCAACCTCGTCCGTTGGTGAATTTTTCATAGGGACTTCCTGTAATTGTTTCTTTTGCAAATAAAGATGTCCATGCATAGAGATCATTTCGTGGTGATCTTTTTTCACCTGCTGTGGTTACTTGAGATGATTTGATTTGAAAGGATAGGTAGTTGCCTTTTGTTGGGTCATATCCTGCTTGTACATTTTCTAAATTAGATCCTTCAAGTGCATAATTTTTGAAAACAAATAGTAAGGGGTGTGTCTGCCCATACCAATCAGAAAAATTATCTCCACGATATGTTGCAATTTTACTTGTTGTGTCATCGAGTGTATTAGAAATATCTGGATCATTTGGGTTTGTTAAGCGTAAACCATTTTCAAATAGTGCTTTGGCAGCTGGGCTCCTTGGTTGAGGCGTTTCTCCTGAGAGTGAGTTGCCATTAAGGTGTGTCCAGGCAATTAAGTTGATATTGTCTAAATCTTTCTTGTTAGTGACAACAGCTTCATTCCAAACTTCTTGTAAAAATTGGTTGACTTCGTGACTAAGAGAGTCACCAGCCACTGAGAATTTTTCATTTACAATATTAAAAGTCATTGAAGAGGCTTTTATCAAGTCAACTGCTGAAATATCCTGAGAACCTGGGAAATCTAGGGTGATGTTAGTTCCCTCTTGGCGGATATTAACATCTGAAACCCCCATTTTATTCACGCGGTTATATAATTCATTTACACCTTGCTTGATATCTGCTTCGTCTTTGACGGTTTTGTTATTGCTGTCTTTTAGAGCAAGTTGAACCGTTTTTCCACCTGATAAATCAAGTCCCCAATGAAGAATCTTCCTTTCGTCTCCACGAAAGTACTTTTTTGTGCTCAAAACGATATTATTCCAATAGACATTTTGGGTGGGTTTTGGGACATCCAAGCGAGAATTTAAATCAGGATTGACTTGTGCTGCATTGTAATCATCCCTCCAGCGTAATAGATCTTCATGTTCTTCTGTTTCGATTGTATTCAATGTTAGAATTCTTTCTTGTAGAGTACTAAGCTCTAAAATAGCAGTCCTTCT
>Ga0180437_10010882_pt1 | contig 11021 bp, 9 predicted proteins | sample SS_ome_4_FD_132410 | JGI IMG/M metagenome (GOLD analysis project Ga0180437, IMG submission 132410) | Hypersaline lake sediment archaeal communities from the Salton Sea, California, USA - SS_3_D_1 metaG | ecosystem: Environmental > Aquatic > Non-marine Saline and Alkaline > Hypersaline > Sediment... | reverse complement strand
GTCTTATGTCCTGGTCCCCTTTATGCCAAGGCTGGGGGTTGAGAGAAAAAGTTTATCCGAATTAATGAGATTTGTTCTCGGTTTGCTTGGTTCACCTGTTCTGGTTGCCATTGCCGTTCGAGCCGTTTTCGCAGGGATTTGCGGGCTTTGGGCGAACAGTATCTTCTGGCTGTACCTTCGAACACCGGCATTCGAGACCTTGATAGTCCACCTCCTGCTTATGGTGGTCGTGGCCAGCCTCCGAAACAACCCTTTAACCGTGTTGATAAATGGCGTGGTTTGTTGGGCGATGATGCCTGGAGTCAAATCGATGTTCGAGATGGTGAAAAAGGCCCGCTTGTTATGGAGATTGTTACTTGTCGTGTTGTTGCTCGAACCGAGCGAAGTTGGCGTGAGCTTGTAGAAGAACTTTTGGTAGTTACGCGTACGCCTGGCGGAGACGGCAAGGTAAAGTACGATTACTATCTTTCCAATGCACCTGCGGATACAGCTTTGCAAGAGTTGGCTCGTGTTATCAAGGCTGAACATCGCATAGAAGACAGTCTCAAGCGAGCCAAGAGCGAGGCCGGGCTTTCGGATTATGAAGTTCGTACGTGGACAGGCTGGTATCATCATCAAACGCTCTCGCTTATTGCGACATGGTTTTTAATTCGTGAAACACGCCGGGGGGAAAAAATATACGCCGGCGCTGACGGTTCCACAGGTTCGCACTCTGCTGTACTTGCTGTTGCGTCAAGCTTGCGACCGCAGGTATCCCGGCTGGGCAATACGTTTTGTAAAGCGAAAAAGCAAGCGGAGGGAGTTGGCTCGTTTTCATCATTATAAACGACATAAGTTATTGGCTCCGTTAAGGGTTAAAGAACGAAAATGAAATTAGACAGTACAGCTAAGAAGTTTTAAAAGAATCCTACCCATTTTACCAAGTATGCCTCAGATTTTTCATAAAACCATGTAAAGATAATCATATTTGCATGGGTACAGAGATAGCAAACAGCAAAGAAAACCGCGAGGAGAAAGTGTATTAAACTTCTATCCCTTCAAGGATATGCATAAAACCATTTTAGAAATGATAGGCAAGTTCCGAGGTGATAACCTGACGGCCAAAAGTGTCCGTAGTATGGTAGTTTTGACTGTTGGTACGTTCACAGAAAGAATTATCCGCCTTATTCGAAATATGCTTTTAGCCAGACTTCTGGCACCGGATGATTTAGGTCTGATGGGTTTGATATTTGCAGTCTTGCTTTTTGTGGAATGTGTAACTTCAGTTGGTATTCCCCAAGCGGTAATACATAGCAAGGAAGGACACAACAAAGAATACCTTAATATTGTATGGTGGTTTCAATCAGTAAGGGGATTTTGTCTGTTTGCATTTGGCTACTTTGCCACGCCTTTGATTTGCAACTTTTATGCAAAGCCGGAGCTGCAAAGTTTGTTAAAAGTATCGTTTGTATATATTTTGTTTAACGGCTTTGTGAGTCCTCGTATAGCTACTCTTGAAAAGGAATTCCAGTTTGTCAAATCAATATTTCTGAGGCAGGGATGCGACTTAATCGGCAACTTAGTCACTATTGCTCTTGCTTTTTACATCCAAAACGCGTGGGTTTTGGTAATAGGACACATATGCGTATCTCTAACACGACTCTTTTTATCCTATGTTTTTTGTCCGTTCAAGCCGACTTTTCATTTTAACAGCAAACATCTGCAGGATATCTTCAAATTTTCACGTGGTATGTTTGGCCTTCCTATTTTATTCATAGTCTCAACCCAGGCGGATATTTTCGTACTGTCCAAGTTGATGCTATCTAAAGAAGTAGGGCTTTATGTTATGGCCCTTGCGCTGGCACAACAGCCGGCAACGATGTTTGGCAGCATTGTTTGCAAAGTATTGCTCCCGGCCTTTGCAAAAAAACAAGATAACAAGCAAATTCTTTGTGAGGTCGTTTTGAAGATAACCGGGATTATATATCAAATAGGTATTCCAATAATAATTTTAATAACAGTTTTTGCTGAATCTATTTTGTCATTAATATATGGGAAAACCTACGAAGCCGTAGCGGTACCATTTTCGATATTATGTGCTGCTATGCTGTTTCGTATCCAGGCATCTGTTTTAGCTATGGTTTATATAAGCATTGGAAAACCTCATCTACAGAGAAGCCATGCGGTGCCATTGGCGGTTTTAATTGTGGCTCTGTTATATCCTGGTGTAAAAGTATTTGGCCTTGAAGGTGCTGCGGGTGCTCTTCTTGTTTCGTATATCATTTCTTTGTTTATTCAAGTTGCCTGGATGAAGAAAGCTATCGGCCTAAATATTGCAGACTATGCATTGTCCTGGATGCCTAAAAAGTATAAACATTATCTGCTGAATATTTGACCTTGACATTCGTAGGGAAGCACGGGATTTAAACAGACCATGGAAACTATTACCTTTATCGTATCGCTCGTGGCAGGCATTCTGGTTCTGTGTAGTTCGCCGATTCATGGGATTGTTATTTATTTTGCATTGCTTGCCTGGTATCCTTCTTACCTTACCGTTACTTTGGGAAATGTGGATTTTTCTGTATGCAGAATCCTAATTTTTGTTTTGTTTGTCAAATTCTGTTGTATGGAAGATTTGCGCCGGCAATTCAAGTTATCCGCCCTCGATACATGTGTGATTTTTTCCTTTGTAGCACAGAGCATAGCGGCTGGTATAACCGAGCCTTTTAATATTATCATCCCACTGCACGGCGCGGCGTTGTTGGAAACCGTGTTGCCGTATTTTTCGGTCAGGTTGGCAGTGACGCATAGAAAGCGATATTTAAGCTTTCTTAAAAGCATACTTTTGATAACCGCACCATTAGCGATAGTTGGTGTTTATCAATGTTTTAGCGGACACAATTTGTTGGTTTTTTTCGAGGCTTATTATGCTTGGGCTCAAAAGATCGACAAATCTGCAGCAAGATTTGGTTTAACACGAGCATATGTAACTTTTTCCCACTCAATCATGTACGGGCTGTTTTTTGCCATGCTTTGGCCGATATGTTTTGGAATAAGCAATAACTTAAAATACAACAAGCACATTTTTTTTCTTGGGATTAGTATAATGATAGCTGGAATGCTATCTTCGATGTCCAGCGGTCCTTTGCTTACGGCTTTTTTGACTACAGGTTTCATATGTTTATTTCGCTGGCGATCCCATTGGAAACCAATAGTTACGGCGGTTATATTTGTATGTCTACTTTTGGAGATAATAAGCAATCGTCATTTTTATGATCTTGTAGACTATTTTACTTTCAGCGGTGCCACAGCTTGGTACCGAAGCAGATTGATTGATATTGCTTTGTTTAAAGGTGGTATGTCGGGTCATTGGTTGGTTGGTTATGGATATGCCGAGCCTGGGTGGGGCTATTTGATTGATCAGCGAAATTACACAGATATGGTAAATCATTATATTCTGATTCTGAGCAGGTACGGCATAGTTGGTTTTTTGCCGTTTTTTCTGATGCTAATAATGGCAATAAAAAGTTTGATACGGGCGTATAAGGCAAGCATTGATGAGTCAAGCCAATGGCTTGTATGGTGTATATCAGGGGCGTTGTTTGGTATATTAGGTACATTTAATTCTGTATCCTTGTTTGGTCAAACCGCTACTGTTTTTTATATGATTCTCGGATTATGTGGTGCTATGCCTGCGGTTGTGAGAAGCGCACACAAGAAACTTCAGAGAAATTAACTAATTCAAAGAGAGCGTTTCCTGTTTTCATGCTGAGTGAAACAAAGGATTCTGTTTAAAAAAAGAACCAAGAATTTTTTGTTTTTTTCCGAATGGTAACATTGCTTATGACTTTCCATCTAAGTCACTTGAAAATGTCCGGTTCAGGTCGTTCATTTCGAGTGAATTGATTATCCGAATGTAACTGTGGGGATAATATTATGACTGCGTTTGCAGCCTGTATTAGTCAGAACCAGATTGCCCAGGCTAATCGGGTTCTGTTTCACAATTTGACAGAAAAACTGAAGTCACAAATAGAAGGACTTAGTGAAGACAGCTTCAGTTCTGACGAGATACTCGCAACGAAACTGTGGATGTCGCATGCACGCACGCACGGAATAGTCCGGGATGAAAAGACAAAAAGTTGGTTGGTGTGTATAGGTAATCCGACCATTGAACGGTATGCTGATATCAAAGGAACCGACTACTCACAACATCTTTTGCGTGATTATTTAGAAAAAGGCTCAGATGTAATCACTTCATTAAGTGCACCTTTTGTGTTGGTAATATTTGACGGCCGCAAAAGAAAGATTAATATTTTTACTGATAAAGTGGGGCTTCAACATCTATATATGGCAAAAATATCAGACTCATATATTCTGTCCACATCATCACTGGCCTTGGCATCGGTGATGAAGATTCATATCGACAGGAACGCAGTAGTTAGTTACTTCACGTCCGGCTATTTACTGGGGCAGAGAACCTTTTATGAAGAGATAAAAAAGATAAATGGTGGAATGTGGATTAGTTTTGTTGACGGCTGTATTAAAGAGGAGCGTTACTGGTTTACACCTACTGAGGAACGAAAAGTTGTTCCGATTAACCGGGTAGCCGGAGAACTTGCTGAAAAATTAAAGAAGGCTGTATCTTTGAGGTTGGACCAAGATTGTCGTACTTCTATTGAGACAACCGGAGGGATGGATTCCCGCCTTAATCTGGCATGTGCTTTGGGAGCCGGAAGGGAATTTATGGCATTGACAATTGGCAATGCCGGCAGCAGGGAACTACGCATAGCTGAGCAATTGAAAGAAGTTGAAGACTTCCGACATTATGTGCTTTCGCCGGCTCAGGATATGAAAGAGCTATTCCTGGATGATTTGAAATTAATACATGTTTTGACAGATGGTGAGACGGACTGCCTGAACTTAATAGCGTCCCCTTCATGTAATCGACAGATGGCTCATCTTCGGGAGGCTTCTATATCGGGCACGGGCGGGGAAATTCTGAGGGGCTTCTTTTACATCTCACACAAAGGTATCTCAAATAAACAAAGAGAGGTTAAAGTGGATCGGCTCATCACTATGAAAATGCTTCCTAACATAGGTGTGAAACCGAAAATATTTTCAAGTTTTTTTCCCAAAAATTATTATGAAATTTTGAGGCGGTTGGTAAATACATTTTTTTCAGAAACATCGGGCAACACCTTGTTTTGGCGTCTTGACGATTTTTATCTGAGAGCGCGAGAACAACGTTTCGCTGGTCGAAGCTGTACCTTTAACAACTACTTTTATCGCCAGGAGTTGCCTTACTTTGATAATCAGATTATCGATATGGCTTTTCGTATGCCCTGGAAATATAAAAAAAATTCCCGAATTGGCAAACACGCATTGGTTATATGCCATCCCGGTTATGCTGCAGTATTAATGTCTAACGGTCTGCCAGGAAGACCTGTGAATATAAAGGATATTCCTTTGCTGTTTTGTTACTATACCGGTTTTGCAAAGAAAATTTTATCCAAACTCCAGATGACTTTTTTTGGAAGATCGGTTCGTGGTATGGATGACGTGGGGTTAGAAAAAATAATCAATAATGAGCTTGCTTCGAAACAAACTCTTGCACTATTGGAGCCTGATAATATGGCGAGCGCCTTTCTTTATGATTCTGACAGACTCAGGGAGTTCGTAAAATATAATTGTAACAATCAGTTCAGAGATCGCGTGCAAATGGGATTAATATTGTCGTTTGAGCTTACATGCAGATATATCGGTGGTTCACTAAGTTTTTGAGCGTAATACCTGCCGTCATAATATAGGCTTACATTAGATTCGTATATGATATATTTTACTTTTCATGGTATTGGGAAGCCGTTGCAATATCTGCAACCGGATGAAAATCAAACGTGGCTAAGCATTGCCGTCTTTGAATCTCTTCTGAATGAGATTCATGGCCGATCTAATGTCGAAGTTACATTTGATGATGGAAATTATTCCGATATCGACATTGCTCTGCCAGCCCTTTTGAGATATGGAATGAAGGCAAGCTTTTTTGTTCCGGCTGGACAGCTTGATGTTTCCGGGTATCTGAGTAAATCAGATGTCAGAGAACTGGCTCACGCGGGCATGAAGATAGGCTCGCATGGAATGTACCATCGAGATTGGACGAAACTTAACGATGAGGAATTAAAGGATGAAATATACACATCCAAAGAACTATTAGGAGATATACTAAATCGTCCAATAAATGAAACTGCTTGCCCTTTCGGATTTTATAATCGTCGTGTATTGTACCATTTGCGAAAAGCCGGTTACCGGAAGGTTTATACAAGTGACAGGGGATTAGCTCGATCGGATGCCTGGATTCAGCCTCGTAATACCCTTTTCTCTTTCAACTCGCCGGAATCGGTAAAGTCGATTATTAAACAGAAAAAATTTGGAACAAAAGAGTTAATCAGAAACGTGAAACTGTTGTGGAAACGCTGGAGATAGACTAGCGGCATGAAAAACAGTCATAAACGTGATTCTTCGAGAATATTAATCGGTTTTGGGGAATCCCTTGCTGCCCCCGAGGTCGCATGGTGTCTGTTGGGAGCGGGCTTTTATGTTTCTGCTTTTACACGGTGGGAATCGTGCCCTTCGATCCGTAAGTGTAGAGAAATTGAGTTGCTTGGTGTCGGTTCACCTGAGACAAATGTCCAAAGGTCTGTTGACGATCTTATTAAATATTGGGATACAAAACGCTTTGCGGCGATTATGCCTTTAGACGACGTATCGTTGTGGGTATGCAATCAAGCCAGCCGAAGCAGAAATATGACTATTGTTGGTGCAACACAGATATGCGCGGATTTTGCATTGAACAAAAAACTTCAGTTAGAGAAAGCATCAAAGGCCGGTTTTTCCGTTCCACCAACAAAGTTTTTTAACACAATCGAGAAAGCGGATGAATTAGACAATTTTCCTATGATATTAAAACCGGCAGAAGCAGTTAATTTGCAACTCGGAAAACTTGATAAAAGCAAGTTTTATATTTGCGCCAACTGCGAAGAGCTAAAGACAGGAATTGAGTCTTGGGAAAGGAATACGCCATTACTTGCACAATCTTTGATTTCAGGTACAGGAGAAGGTATATTTGGTTTTGCGGTGGAGGGTGGGGTTAAAGAGTGGAGTGCGCACCGACGGATTAGAATGATGAATCCTTCGGGCTCAGGTTCCAGTGCATGTATGAGCATAGCAGTGGACGAACGTTTAAAGGAAGTTTCGGAAAGATTAGTTACCGATGTTGGGTGGCGGGGAATGTTTATGATTGAACTACTGCGTGACAAGTCGGGAAAAGCCTGGTTTATGGAATTTAATGGCAGGCCGTGGGGAAGTATTGCTTTATCACGAAGGATGGGCTTTGAATATCCGGTATGGGCCTGTCGTCAGGTTTTTGATGCAACCTTTGTCCCCCCCAAAGTGCCACATCATCCTGCTGTGGTATGCAGACATCTCGGACGGGAAATTTTGCATATATTAATGGTCATACGTGGCCCCAAATCGAAAGCATTAACGGAGTGGCCTTCAACATGGAAAACCCTTTGTGACGTACTACACTTTAAGTTGAGCGATTGCTGGTACAACTGGCAACCGGGTTGTACAAAAGTTTTTTGGGATGATACCTACCAAACCTTGCGTAACGCTGTTTTGCCTCGGGTAAAATCATCATGACAAAGGTCAAGGCGGTATGTCATGTTCACTCAGATTGGTCATATGATGGAACATGGCCTCTCGAAAAATTAGTCAAAGTTTTCGGTCGATTGGGAATTGGAGCTATTCTGACGACCGAACACGAACGTGGATTCGATGAGACCAGATGGGCGAATTATCGAAACGCATGTAGAGAAGCGAGCAATGACAAAGTGAAGGTGGTCCCCGGCTTGGAATATAGCGATAAGACAAATACCGTGCACATATTAACTTGGGGTGCTGTTCCGTTTTTAGGAGTAGAACAAGAAACGGGTGAATTGCTTAAGGGTGTTTCTAAGTTTGGAGGTGTGGCGGTACTTGCACACCCTGATTGCAGAGAGGCATGGGAAAAATTTGAACTATCGTGGGCAAAACATCTTCGGTACATAGAAGTATGGAATCGAAAGTTTGATGGTTTTTCACCATCTCAAAAAGGACTTGAATTGCTTTCTGCATACAATCAGATATCACCTTTAGTGGGGATGGATTTTCATTGCGGCAAGCAGTTATTCCCACTTTCAATGATTGTAAAGTTAAACGGGACGATAAACGAGCAAGCGGTGTTTAAATCATTTTTTGAAGGGCGGGTTTGCCCATCAGTTTGGGGGTTGCCGTTGTCCTGTTTTACAGGGCGCACAGGAATAAAGGCAACAAAATGGATAGAGTGCTCCCGTAGAAATCTGCTCAGGGTAATCCGAGAAATCAAAAGAGATGTTAAAATCGTCTGACACTTTATTTGTCGGATGCAACAAAATCTCACTGGTTATTTATCTTACCGCGTTTTGCGACATTTTGGATCGCGCTGTGAAGGAAATTGTTGAAATAAATTTCCGGCTTGTGCTTCTTAGTCGATACTTATCGGGACAGAGATAGCAAGCGATTCTTTCATTTTCTATTAGTTCTGTTTATAGGTTTTTGGGATAGGGTTTAACGGGCTCGATTTTTGTGTGTATTGACGTTTCAATTATTATAGTCAACTGGAATACTCATGAAATTACGCAAGGTTGTTTGGAGTCGGTCTATGAACAAACTGAAAATATCCGGTTTGAGGTTATTGTGGTTGACAACGCTTCAAGCGACGGCTCGGTTGAAATGGTTCAAACCCTGTTTCCGCAAGTTGCTCTGATAAAAAATAAAGAAAATCGAGGCTTTGCGGCGGCGAACAATCAAGGTATGACGATTGCCAAAGGCCGCTACATTTTACTTTTGAATAGTGATACATTAATACTGGATAACGCTATTGAGAAAAGCATTTCTTTTGCTGATGCACATCCTGAAACGGCGATAGTCGGCTGTCGGGTACTTAATCCTGACAGGACACTACAACCTACCTGTGGTATGTTTCCTTCTTTACTCAACCAATTGCTCTTCTGTACCTACCTGTATAAACTTTTTCCGAAAAGTAAATTCTTTGGGCGTGCCAAAATGAGCTGGTGGGATAGAGATGATGTTAGAGAGGTGGAGGTTGTTTCCGGATGTTTCATGCTTATAAGGCGAAAAGCAATAAAAGAAACAGGTATGTTTGATGAGCAGTTTTTTATGTATTCCGAAGAGAATGACTTATGCTATCGTATGCGTAAAGCAGGTTGGAGGAATATGTTTACTCCGCAGGCACAAATTATACATCTTGGAGGCTCAAGTGCGGTTTTGTATAGTCAAAAGCGAGCAGTTATTAAGGATTCATCTACGATTAAAATGATGTTCAAACACTGGCCTTTATGGCAGGCAAGACTGGGTATTTTGTGCATGGTGATATTCTATGCTTCGCGGCTCCTGGGCGTGGGTATTTACTATTTCCTGAGGCCCAAAGAGCAGATACGCAAACTTTTGGCAAATCATATTGCCGGCTTAAAAGGAGTGCTGGGATACAGACACTATTTGGAAACATTACATGAGTTTTCAAGAACAAAAGAGACTTAACGTTTTGGCCTGTGCTTACGGATTAGCCAAAAACGATGTCGGTGAATCCAGGATGGCATTTGAATGGATAAACCGCTTATCCGAATTTGTTAATTTCCAGGTTATAACCACAGGCAGCAGATTGCATTCTGTTTGCGGTCTGGAAGATAACAAGCATGTAAAGCTGATAATTCTTAAGCCACATATCAGTTTCAAGCGGTGGGATACTTTTGACAGAATAGTTCACCCGGGATATATAGAGTTTTTCCTAAGGGCATATATAGTTGCAAGAAAACTAGCAAGCCAATTATCTTTCGATTTGTGTCACCACTTTACTCCGAGATCTTTGCGGTACCCCTCCCCCCTGCTGAACACAGGCTTTCCATTTATTATTGGTCCGATACATGGAGGATTGAAGCCTCCATCGGTTATGAGAGAATTGGAAGGCAAAGAAGAAGGCTTTTTGAAGTTGCGTTTATTCGATGAATTACGATTACGATATGATATGTTACTCAGGAGGCATTATGACAAGACAAAACGGATAATCGTATCCGCGCCTTACGTCCAAGATATTTTACCTCTTCAATATCGCGGTAAATGCATGGTTATCTCACCACCTCCGCCTTACGATATCGAAATTAGGAGTCACAAAGCCGGCAAGCCCGGGGGCAGAGTTAATATACTGCAGATGATATACGTTGGTCGTCTGGTTCCCAGTAAAGGTTTGGAGTTGCTGCTTTTGGCTATGGCGAAGTGTCAAAGTCGGAATATCAAATTAATCATATTTGGTCGGGGGTCTCAGGAAGAATGCTATCGTAAGATGGTTCAGCGATTAGGGATAAATGATAAAGTTGTATGGAAAGGATTTGTTCCGCACGAGAAGGTTGTAAAGGCATATATTGACGCAGACATTTTTGCGTTCCCCAGCGTAAAAGAGCCAACAGGAATAGCCCTTACCGAAGCGATGGCGAGTGGATTACCAATTCTATGTGTTGATTCGGGAGGCCCGGCATATATAGTTACTGATGGCTGTGGGGTCAAGGTTGCTTTGAGCACTAAAGACAAGATGGTTGCTGATTTCGCAAAAGCAATTGACGTCTTAACCAATGACCCCGCCTTAAGAGAAGGTATGGGAAAAAAGGCTCGAAATAGAATCAGGCAGGAATTTACCTGGGATTTTGCCATTGACAAAATGAGAAAACTTTATGACGAAATCGGAATTGAAAAACAACAGCAAGAATGACCTAACCTTTCTTTGCTTTGGTGATAGCGACTGGTGGTATCATAATCATGGTCACATGGACATTCAACTGATGCGTCGTTTCGCAAAATCAGGACGGGTCCTGTACGTCAACTCGATAGTGGTTCGTAAATTCAATGTTGGGGAGGGGACGATGTTTCTAAGGCGCTTCAAGCGCAAGTTGCAT
>Ga0180437_10010881_pt1 | contig 11022 bp, 8 predicted proteins | sample SS_ome_4_FD_132410 | JGI IMG/M metagenome (GOLD analysis project Ga0180437, IMG submission 132410) | Hypersaline lake sediment archaeal communities from the Salton Sea, California, USA - SS_3_D_1 metaG | ecosystem: Environmental > Aquatic > Non-marine Saline and Alkaline > Hypersaline > Sediment... | reverse complement strand
CGGAGGGGGCAGAACTCCCCCACAGATAAGTCGCTGAAAAGACCAGGCCGGGAGCCTCGGAACGTAAGAAAAGCCCCCTGACCCGTAGAAATGTAAACAATATTTTGCTCTCCTTAATAAAAGCATAAAGCTTAAGGATCGAGGCAAATCCATAAACCCAACTGAATTCTATTTATCCCTTCCGCCTTAAGCCTTCTGGAGCTTTTTCGCAACGTCCTCCTGCAGTGATTTCTTATCCATTTTTTGTGCGCCCGTATAGGGCATGGCATCGATGAACTCAATCCGCTCCGGAAGTTGAAGCACGGAGGCCTTCTGCCCTCTCAAAAAGGAGATGACCCCGTCAAAGGTCAACTGGGCCCCGGGTTTGGGCTGAATATAGGCACATACCCTTTCGCCCATAACCGGATCGGGCATGGGGATGACAGCCACGGCCGCCACATCCGGGTGACGGGTGATCAGTCTTTCGATTTCCGTGGCACTAATACTCTCACCCCCCCGGTTGATCATCTCTTTAATGCGACCGGTGATCGTGATGTAGCCCTTTTCATCGATTTTGGCCACGTCTCCGGTTCTGAAAAACCCGTCCGCAGTAAAGGCCTTTTCATTTTCCTCTGGATTTTGATAATATCCTGTAAAGACACCGGGCCCTTTAAGAACCAGCTCACCCTGTGTGTTTGGAGGAAGTTCATTCCCCTCTCGATCAATGACCTTGTAGGTATCATAAGGGCATGTGGGCCTCCCCACAGTCCTGCATATGGTATCCAAGTCATCCCTGGCGCGCGTGATGGTCGTCATCCCTTCTGTCGCCCCATACCCATTGTAAAACGTCATTCCTAATCTCTCCACGACCTCTTTGACAAGATCCGGGTGGCTTGCCCCCCCTGCGCTGTGCATCTTTTTTAGGGAAGTCAAATCGTATCTGTCGAGGTCCTCGTATTGAAGCAGTCTTTGCCCCAAGGTGGGAACCCAGATGATGGAAGTGACTTTTTCTCTTTCAATGGCCTCACATATGTCTTTGTTGTCTGTCGAATCCAGGAATACGACCTTTCCCAGCGTAATAATGCTTCCGACAAAGCCCTTGCTGAACGTCAGATCATGGCCGATCGGACCAGCCAGCAGGTTAATATCCTCGACGCTCTGCTCCCACGACTTGGAGCAATATTCAATGCCGTTGATAAGGCTGTTGTGGGTCCGGGGAACAATCTTAGGGGCTCCCGTCGTTCCCCCGGTGGGTCCCATATGGGCCACCTGCGTGGGGTCCGGGCGTCGATCAGCGAGCCGGGCCAGATTCTCCTCCGTCAACTCAGCTTGCTCGATTAGTCTTTCCAGGCTTGAATAGGGCTGCGGATCACCCTCTCCCCGGACCGTAATGACATTCTTGATTTCTGGATGTTCCTTCAAGACGTCATGGACGATGGGAATGTAATCTGTCTTTCCATATTTGGAGGCGACAATCCAGGATGTGGCCCCTGAAAGGCTAACCAGGTGGTTGATTTCAAACTGGCGATATCGGTCGATCAACAAGACCGTTATGGCCCCGATCTTTTGGAGGGCAAAGTAAGCAAAAACAAATTCGTTCCAGTTGGGAAGTTGAACCAGGACCCGTTCCAAGGGCTGGATACCCAAATCCATTAGGCCTATGGCTAGCTTGTTCGTTTTTTCCCGAGCCTCCGCATAGGTAAGGCGCGTCTTCCCATCCGCAAAGGCCCCTTTATCCGGGTGAATATCCGCAGCCCTGTCAAGGACATCCCCGAATGTCAACCCGGCCCACCAACGATACTTGTCGTACGCCTCAGCGTCTTCTTTTTTGTAGGGTGTAACCCCCTCGAGTAGATTCACCATAACCGCGCCCTCCATTTCACGAATAGGTTTCAGGGAAAAGGGGCTGGCGAGCAGGGTTCATTCTAGAGAAAAGCGGGTCTCGATCTTCTTAGCCGTATCCTGGAGCTTGGACCGGTACAAAGGGATCATCTCGTCTTTGATCTGGCTTTTGAGACCCACGACCCAAATCGCCGCCTTCAAATGGCCTCTGTTGAGTCTCAGAGGTACGGCAAGGGCCCGTATCCCCTCAATATACTCTTCATCATCTATGGCAAACTGTTCTTTGCGGGCCTTTCTAATCATTTTTTTATACAGTCCCTTTTGGGTGCATGAAAAAGGCGTGAACTTGCTGAGTTTGTTCTCGGATAGGATCTTGTCGATCTCCCCATCAGAGAGCTGGGACAGCAGCACCTTTCCCCCGGCACCGGCCAGAAGAGGAATTCTTATTCCCACTTCGGCAGCAATCTTAATGTCGAAGGAGGTGTCCACCTTGTCCAAGATAACAGCCCTGTGTTCCGAACGAATCCCCAGAAAAACAGACAATTTGGTCTCGGCGTTGATTTCCTCCAAATAGGGCCGCACGGTCTGCACCCACCCGGAAGCGCCTCCTGCGGCTTTTCCTAAGGCATAAAGTTGTAAGCCAAATCGAAATTTGTTATCCGGCCCCTGTTCCAGAATTCCCAAATCGGTCAACGTGTAGACCAGGTTAAAGACCGTGCTCTTGTGATAGCCAAGGGCTTTGGATATGTCGCTGATGCCGAGAGGCTTATTGGAAGCAGCCAAAAATTCCAAAATCGAGAAGCCCTTGTCCAAGGCCGGGACCCTCTTGAATTCCACCTTCATACCAACCCTTGCTACATGAGGAAGATATTCTCTATAGAGAACAGCCGGCTTCCATATAGAATGATGGCCGTTATTTGTCAAGAAAAAAATGGGATTCAGAAAAAAAAGGAAGCCTGGATACAGGTTGACAGGCAAAACTATTTGATATATTGACATTCTAGACTTTGAGTAAGTTCAGATCCGCACTTTTTCCTTTTCTTTTACCTCAAGGACAGTGGCCCTTGCGAGCGCATCAAATTAACAGGCTCACCTCACAAATTCGGTTACTTAGACAACGTATCAGAAATATAACATCTTGATCATAGAACCAGCAATCGTTTTGAAGAGGTCCGGAGTCAAACGCGAAGAAGGGAACACCCATGACGGAATCGTTGATCCAAGCTCTGGTGGAAATGCAGGAAGCTGAGGCACTGCGGGAGACAAGAAAACTGCTGGATGAAGAGACTGATCCCATAAGCATTATAGAAGCCTGCTCCAGGGCCATGGAAGCTGTGGGAAAGCGCTTTGAGACAGGGGAATACTTCCTTCCCCATCTGATGATGGCAGGCGAGATGTTGAGGCAGATCTCTGAAATAATCAAGCCCATGATGGGCGCGGACAAGACTCACAAGGACAGAGGCAGGGTCCTTATGGGAACTGTAAAGGGCGATATCCATGATATCGGTAAGAACATCGTCACCTTTCTTTTAGAGACCAACGATTTCGAGGTGCTGGACATCGGTATCGATCAGTCGCCGCAGAGATTCGTGGAGGCCATCCGGGAGTTTCAACCCCAGGTTGTGGGCATGAGTGGACTGCTCACGCTTGCTTTTGATTCCATGAAGGAGACAGTCCAGGCTATTGAAGATGCCGGGCTGCGAAGCAGGGTTCATATCATGATCGGTGGGGGCCAAATCACCGAGAAAGTGAAAGACTATACTGGAGCCGATGCCTTCGGTCCGGACGCTGTGGCAGGTGTCAGACTCGCAAAGGAGTGGATCGGAGGGAACTAGCATGAAGGAGCGGTTTCTCGAAGTCTCGGGAGATGCGGAAAGCAAGCAGGAAGAGCGATTCGGCATCTGGCTTTCAGGGAAAGGCATCCCTTTTGCCGATCCTGACGCGGAGTCGGCCTATCGGGAGCGGGTGACCCTGATCAAAGAGGCCATCCAGCTCCGCCGGAAGCCCAGCCGCATTCCAGTGTGCCCATCGGCGGGCTTTTTCCCGGTCCAGTATGCAGGGATCACCTTGCATGAGGCCATGTATGACTACGAGGCTCTCAAGAGAGCCTGCGAAAAATATCACCAAGACTTTTCGCCGGATGCCCACAACAGCCCTGTAAATATCGTTCCCGGTAAAGTCATGGACATTTTGGATTTGAGGCTCTATAAGTGGCCGGGACACGGTGTCTCCAAAGACGGGGAATACCAGTTCGTGGAGAAGGAGTACATGAAGGCCGAGGAATACCAGGACCTGATTGATGATCCTACAGGCTTTTTCCTCAATGCCTACTTCCCGCGAATCTTCGGTTCCCTGGAACCTTTTTCAGCCATTCCCCTTCTTCCTCCGATTCACGAGATGCCCCCGATGCCGACAGCCTTTATGCATTTTGGGACGGAGACTATGCGCAATGCCATTGAGGCCCTGGTACAAGCCGGAGAGGAGGCGCTTCGTTGGAGAGCGGTTGTCGGGGAGATCAATGGGCACATCATGGGAAAGGGATACCCGGCTTTTTCGGGCGGCTTCACTAAGGCCCCCTTTGACACGATCGGCGACAGCCTTCGCGGAACCAAGGGGGTTATGCTGGATATGTTCCGGCATCCGGATGAACTCAAAGAGGCCTGCGAACGACTGACGCCCTTCATGGTCAAATCTGGTGCGGCGGGTTGTCGGGCGACAGGACACATCATGCCTTTTATCCCGCTTCACAAGGGTGCGGACGGCTTTATGTCCGAGGAACAGTTCGCCACCTTTTACTGGCCCAGCCTCAGAAAACTCATCATCGGCTTAACCAACGAGGGGCTGGTGCCCCTCCTTTTCGCCGAGGGGGGCTATAACGACCGGCTTGAGGTGATTGGCGATATTCCCAAGGGCAAGGCCGTGTGGTGGTTCGACCGAGTCGATATGAAAAAGGCCAAGGACACAGTTGGGCGGGTGGCCTGCTTGGCCGGAAACGTGCCTCTGGATCTTTTGTGTACGGGCACACCGGGAGAGGTCGAAACCTATTGCAGACAGCTTATCGACGATGCAGGCAGAGATGGGGGGTTTATTCTTTCCTCCGGTGCGGGCATCCAGGGATCCAAGCCCGCGAATGTGAAGGCCATGATTGATTTTTCAAAACAGTACGGCGTGTATGGTTGATCAAGGGAGAGAAAGGCTTTAAGGGGTAAAAGCAGGCTTCTTAGAGTGAGGTGACCACCTTGGTGCGTCAAAATACTAACCTTAAATAGAAAAGGAGGTTTAACCATGAAGAAATTGATGGTTCCATTTCTAGCAGCGGTTCTCTGCGCGGGATTCATGATGACTGTCTTACCATCCGGAGATGCCCATGCAAAGGAGATCAGGCTAAAAGTGGCTCAGTACTTTCCTCCCCCGACTTTCCAATCCAAAGTGCTGGAAGAATTTTGTCGCGAGTTAGAAAAGCGCACCGCTGGTGCAGTGAAGGTTGATTACTATACGGGCGGCTCATTGCTTAAAGCTCCGGCCATGTTTGATGGGGTGGTGAGCGGAATTGCGGATATCGGTTACTCCCATGTGTATTACACCGCAGGCCGCATGCCGGTTACCGAAGCCGCCGGTTTGCCTCTCGGCTATCCCAGTGCCTGGGTGGCGAGTCAAGCTCTCAATGATTTCTACCAAGAATTTAAGCCCAAAGAATTTGATCAGGTGAAAGTCCTCTGGATGAATACTTCACCCAACAGTGCCATAGCAACGGCTAGCAAGCCAATACGCAAGCTGGAAGACCTCAAGGGGCTCATCATAAGAGCACCCGGGCAGGCTGGCGAGGTTATTAAAGCCCTGGGTGGAACCCCGGCCCCCACACCGATGATTGAAGTGTATGATGCGATCTCCAAAGGCGTCATTGATGGGGAGGCTTCAAACTTTGAAACCCTTTTCGCGTTCAAGTTTGCTGAAGTTGTAAAATATACCACGTCAGTCTGGGAGGTCAACAATCCCTTCCCCTTTTACCTGGCCATGAACAAGAACAGCTATGGGAAGTTACCGCCAGACATTAGAGGCATCTTTGATACCCTCGTTGGAGAGTACAAGGAGCGATATATCTTGACCTGGAATTCCATAGATTTCGTGGGCAAAGAGTTTGGTTTGTCAAAGGGGGTGGAGTTTATTGATCTGCCCCGGTATGAGCTTCCAAAGTTGCAGGCAGCTGTCCAACCGGTCATCGATGATTATGTGAAAAGGCTGGTCGGTAAAGGGTATTCCGAGGCAGAGGTGAGAGGTTGGGTTACATTCCTGCGGGAGCGAAGTAATTACTGGACTGAAAAGCAGATATTATTGCGCATCCCGTCAGCAGCCGGGCCTCCAGAGATAAGACCCGAGGCTTATACAATAAAATAAACAGGCTGACCCCCTGAGCGAGCCCCCTCCACACTTGGGGGAACAAGGCTCGCGAACGCACGGGCTGAAACCGGATAGCCCGGGATTGCTTATCATTCCATTTTGCCGATCTTCGGTGGGTGCGGGGGTGTTACTCCCGCACACCCTGAAGATGGTGAGGAGAGATCCGTGTTAGGAAAATTTGAAAGGTTTAATCATCGGTTAAGTGGCTGGTGTGAGTGGTTAGGGATTGTGGCGATGCTACTGATGATGGTGATTACTTGCATCGATGTGGTGGGGGCTAAGGTCTTTAAGTGGCCTCTCTTGGGTGCCCTTGACATCGTGATGCTTTCCCAGATCGTGGCCATTTCCTTTGCTGCCAGCGTGACGCTGATTGCAGGCCGCCATATTCAAGTAGAATTTCTTTTCAATCTGCTGCCACGGCGTGCCAGGGCCGTGATCAACAGCATTGTTCTTCTTCTTGGCTTAGGACTCTTCATCCTGATTATTTGGCGCCTTTGTGTGCTTGGTTATGCCTTTCAAACCTCGGGCGAGTACAGTCCAACGGCCTACATCCCCTTGTATCCTTTTGCCTATGCTATTGCCCTTGCCAGTATTCCTGTCTGTTTAGTACTGTTACTGGAGTTTCTTAAATCCCTGACAAAAAGGGGGCAGCAATGAGTCCAGCGACTGCAGGCATTATCGGTATCATTTTTCTCGTTGTTCTCTTTCTCCTCAGAATGCCGGTTGCCTTTGCCATGGCCCTGGTTGGATTTGGTGGTTTTGCTTATTTAACAAGCCCAGAGGCGGCACTTGGTCTTTTAGGCCGCGATATCTTTGACCAATTTTCATCTTACCCGTTAAGCGTTATCCCCATGTTTATCCTTATGGGAACCTTTGCCTTTGCTTCGGGAATTAGCCAAAGGCTTTACAGGACGGCCTATGCCTGGATAGGGCACCGCCGGGGCGGCCTGACCGTAGCCACCGTATTTGCCTGTGCCGGGTTTGGAGCGATTTGCGGGTCGAGCACGGCTACGGCAGCCACCATGGGGAAAATAGCACTTCCCGAGATGAAGAAGTACAACTACGATGACACACTGGCCAGCGGTACTGTGGCCGCTGCCGGCACCCTTGGCATCCTTATCCCGCCGAGCACCGTCCTTATTGTCTATGGCATATTGACCGAGCAATCCATCGGCAAACTTTTCGTGGCCGGGGTGTTGCCGGGGATCATTTTGAGCATCTTTTTTGCCGCAACAGTGGCTCTTCTGTGCTGGCGCAACCCCGCTATCGGTCCCCCCGGGACCCCATCCAGCTGGAGGGAAAAGTGGGAAGCACTTACGGGAATTGTTGAGGCCTTCCTTCTCTTCCTTCTGGCCATTGGGGGGCTTTTCCTCGGGTGGTTCAGTCCCACTCAGGCCGGAGCAATCGGAGCCGGTGGCGCTTTGGTCATCGGCTTGACCCGACGCCAACTGAGCTGGGAGACATTTATTGAGGCCTGCAAGGATGGCTTGCGAACATCCTGTATGGTGATATTCATTATTACCGGGGCTGTCATCTTTGGTCATTTTATGGCCGTATCGAGAATACCCTTCATGTTGGCTGAATGGCTCGGAGGGCTTCCCATACACCCCATGGCTGTCATGGCAGTCATTGCATTCATTTACTTTATAGGCGGCTTCTTCATGGATGCTATGGGTCTCATTGTGGTCACCATCCCCATCTTCTTCCCCATCGTTGAGAAGCTCGGCTTTGACCCGATCTGGTTTGGGGTCATCATTGTGCTCGTAGGCGAGATGGGGGTCATTACCCCGCCGGTCGGGGTCAATGTATTTGTGATCAAAGGGATTGCTCCTGATATTCCCCTTGAGAATATTTTCAGAGGCATCCTGCCTTTCTTAGTCGCGCTGATCCTTTTTACGGCGTTACTGATGGTCTTTCCTCAGATTGCCACCTTTCTGCCGAGTTTGGTAAGCTACTAATATGAACGCAACAATTCCCGTGACACTCCATTGAGCCCCCTCACCCTTACCCTCTCCCCCACTGGGGGAGAGGGATGGGGTGAGTGGGAGCCAATGTCACTCAGCAAAGTGCGTTTGTATTAGGACAATGGGGTCAAGAGGCGTACGAAGAACGCCAAGCCGACACTCTGTACATCAGGTTCATCCAGGCGCCGGAGTCATTTATGACACCGCATCATCCCTGATTCTCGGCCAGGTTTTCAAAAAGGATTAAGGTGTAGAGAAAAATACATGAACAAGAAAAAAGAGAAAGAGAGAGAGAAAATATGCCTTACCGTTAATGGAGAATCCCATGAACTGGAAGTGGGAACCCACGCCTATCAGGTTGCACCGTGGCAAACCCTTGCGCAAACCCTCAGAGAAACGCTCGGTTTGACCGGTACCAAGGCCGGTTGCGATCATGGTGCTTGTGGATCCTGCACGATTCTCATGGATGGTAAGGCGATCCTTTCTTGCATGACCCTTACAGTGGAATGCGACGGAAAATCCATCACCACCATCGAGGGGCTGGGACAACCCCAAGCCGGCAACCTGGATCCCCTTCAACAGGCCTTTATCAACAATACCGCGTTTCAGTGCGGATTCTGCACGCCCGGCATGATTATGGCCTCCAGGGCGCTTTTGGATGAAAAATCCTCTCCCGATGAATCAGAAGTAAAGGAGGCCCTTTCAGGACATTTTTGCCGATGCATAAGCCACTATCATGTGGTCAGGGCGGTCCTGGAAGCGGCCAAGAAAGGGAGCTGACGGACATGGCAACAACATACAGGTTCATTGGCAAATCAACACCCAGGAAAGATGCCCTGGAAATTGTAACCGGTAGAGCGGAGTTCATTGATGATGTAAAACGGCCGGGCATGCTTTACGGAAAGGTCTTGAGGAGCCCTTACCCACACGCCAACATCGTGGATATAGATACCACCAACGCAGAAGCCCTCCCTGGAGTTAAGGCCGTCTTGACCTATGAGAACGTGCCCGCCTGGAAAGGCGGACTTCCCAGACACGTTCGTGTTCTAGACCGGAAAGTCCGTTTTGTGGGGGACGCGGTGGCCCTGGTTGCCGCAGAGACAGAGGAAAGAGCCGATGAGGCGCTGGGGCTGATCAAAGTGGAATACGAAAAACTTTCTGCCGTGTACGATGTGGAACAAGCCATGGAACCTGATGCGCCTCAATTATACGAGGAGTTCCCCGGCAACCTCATCCCCCTTGATGTGAAGGTCTTCGGGCCCAAAAGCCTTTCAGGCGTTCATTTGGGAGACGTGGAAAAGGGATTCGCCGAAGCGGATTACATTGGAGAGGGAACCTATGGTTACGAAAACCTTGCAAACCCCTTGCCTCTGGAACCCCCCGGCGTGATTGCTGAATGGGAAGGACCCGGGAAACTGACCGTCTGGTCCGCCACGCAAAGTGCATCTTGGCACCGCTTTATCATGCTCTCTAAAATGGGTTTTCCCGATATACGGGCTATCAGCACCCACTGCGGTGGGAGTTTTGGATCAAAGAATTATTCCGCCCAGCCCCTCTTTTATGCAGCGGCCCTGGCAAAGGCCACGGGAAAAGCGGTTAAGGTCATGTACACCAAGGAAGAGCATTTCGGTGCTTTTGCTTGGCGCCTCGGATCCCGCTTCAGAGGAAAGGTGGGCATCAAGAAAGACGGCACTGTAACGGCCGTGTCAGGAGAGTGGTTTGTTGACACCGGCGCCTTTTCGGATATGGCACAGGCCCAGATCGCTGTGGGTTGCGGAGAAGCACAACTTATGCTCAGGTGCCCGAACTGGGATCTAAAAACCAAACTGGTGTGCACCAATCATAACGCCGCAGGGGTCGTCCGGGGATTCGGAGGCCAGGAACTGGAGAGCGCTTTTCACCCCGTTATTTCAATCGCTCTGGAGCAGGCTGGCTTGGATCCTGTGGAGTTCTTCAAGAAGAACTACGTCAAACCCGGTGACGGGTACTACTGGCGGGAGGGGAATTGGTGGGTTAGCCGCGGCAGGGATTATTCAAAGGCCATGATGGCCGGAGCCAAGGCCTTTCACTGGAAAGAAAAATGGAAAGGCTGGCTCAAGCCCTCGGCCGTTAAAGGACCGAAACGAATAGGCGTGGGCGTGGGCGTTCACGGCAATGCCGATGTGGGCGAGGACGAGACAGAGGCATATGTCAGACTCAATCCCGACGCGACTGCGGCCGTCCATGTGCTGGTATCGGAATCTGGAATGGGACAGAGGAGCAGCCTGTGTAAAATGGTGGCAGAGGTTCTCCAATTGCCCCTTGAGCGGGTCGCCATGACACCTCCTGACAGCCTCATCAATCCTTTTGATTTCGGACTGGTCGGTTCCAGAGGGACCTACGCCGTCGGTTCGGCCGTCATTGCCGCGGCCGAGGATGCCACGAGAAAGCTTTTTGACCTTGCGGCCCCCATGCTTGACGCGTCCCCAGAGGAACTGGAAACCCGGGATGGCAAGGTTTTTGTCAAGGCAAGGCCTGAAACCGGCATCCCCTGGAACAGGATTACAGGGATCATGCGCACGTGTACGGGTTTCGGGCGATTTGAGCCGGACTATTCGGTGCCGAATTTCCTTGTTTTGTTTGTGGAAGTGGAAGTGGACACAGAGACCGGACAGGTGGCCTTGCTCAATGTGGTTGCCGCTACGGACGTGGGACAGATCATCGACCCCCTCAGCCTTGAGGGCCAGATCTATGGAAGTCTCGGTGCTGCGGGAACGGACACAGCCCTTTTTGAAGAATGCATCATGGATAGGAAGCACGGGCATATGCTCAACATCAACATGATAGACTACAAATGGCG
>Ga0180437_10010880_pt1 | contig 11022 bp, 12 predicted proteins | sample SS_ome_4_FD_132410 | JGI IMG/M metagenome (GOLD analysis project Ga0180437, IMG submission 132410) | Hypersaline lake sediment archaeal communities from the Salton Sea, California, USA - SS_3_D_1 metaG | ecosystem: Environmental > Aquatic > Non-marine Saline and Alkaline > Hypersaline >... | reverse complement strand
TTGAATAAAAAAGTTTCGCAGTTTTTCATAACAATATAAAGCAATCGATGAGTGGGTACCAATTGTTTGTAAAGACCCTAACTGGTAAAACCATTACCCTGGATGTCGACTCTGCTGATACCATTGAGAATGTGAAGCAGAAGATTCAGGACAAGGAAGGGATTCCTCCCGATCAACAGCGGCTCATCTTTGCCGGCAAGCAACTTGAAGATGGACGTACCTTGGCCGACTACAACATTAATTTGGGTGTTGAAAAGCACAGTGCTGAACTAGTCATTCAGGTATAAACACTATTGTGCTAGTGTCATTCCTCTATTCTCCCTATGTACTTGTAGATGGACAATTATCAAGGAAATGATGCGAAATGCCTTGTTGCGGGAACCGCTTTAGAGTCTTCGATACTTCTAATCTTTTGGAAACATTGGATTATACCCGGGGTAATGACCTAGGGCACCCCATGGAACAATTCCATGGACCAGTAAAAACTCGAAGAATTAGCCGATCCGCAGGCTTACTTCCTAAGTGCGCTCTACACGATTTTCAAACTGAGTTGTAGAACTGATAAGTATATGGAAGGGTCTCAACGACTGAACGGGCATTGGTTGGCAATGAAGATTTGATCAATCTGAGCTGGCTTGAGATACAGTCTGGCCCCATGGGAGACTATGGGGATTACTCTCACTGTCAAAAAGAGAGTACCTTGCATCTAGTGCTACGTTTAAGAGGTTAACTCTTAGACTACTGCGTTCAAGATGCATTTACAAATAAAAAGGTTTAAAAGAAAAATGTTGTCTAAATTTCATAAACAGATAGAGTTCAACGAGTGTAAATATTGTTCCAAATGTGAGAATTGGAAGCCTCTCGATGCATATAACAAGAATAGGACAATTTGGGATGGATTGGAGCGACGGTGTCGAGCATGTGCGAAACTCTATCGTAACGATACATATACCCGTGCTCAGCAGGCCAAAACGACCCATCTGAACCGGAAGCCTCATAGAATACGAGAAGAGGAGGAAAAGCACTGCTTCACCTGTAAGAGATGGAAAGGGTTGGATAAATTTGCACACAATAGAACTATCTGGGATGGCCTAGATCGCAAGTGTCGCGACTGTACCCGTGAGTATCGCGTAAAAAATAAAGCAAAACTAGCTCTTGCACAGAAAGAGTATCGAGAGACGCATAAACAAGAGCGCAAGATTTGGCTCGAGGCGAATGCAAGCGGTCTGAAATTATACAATCAAGACTACGGAAAAGCATATCGCAAAGACAATCAAGAAGTATTGAAGAGTTACTTTGCCAAACACTTTCAGGAAAACAAAGCGACTATTTATGCCAAGGCAAAAGAAAGGCGCGACAACGATCCTACTCTATGCCTTTTATACAACCTTCGATGTCGAATTAATAAGGCGTTAAAATACGACATCAAATCTGCACGAACAAAAGAACTGTTAGCCTGTTCAATTGACAACTTAAAAACTCATCTCGAGTCTCAATTTGAAGAAGGAATGACCTTTGAAAATAACACCCTTGACGGCTGGCATGTGGATCACATTATTCCCTGTGCGTATTTCGATATGAGCAATCCTGTTCACCAACTTCGCTGTTTTAACTACCGGAATTTGCAACCCTTGTGGGTAAAAGATAATCTAAGTAAATCGTCAAAAATGTCACCAGAAGCCGATACCCTGTTAAAAGAGTTGGAAGTGTTATTCCCAACCTTAAATTATAAAGATGGCCAATAACTTAATATTGGAGTCTTCGGACACACTGGCTTTTTGGGGTCTCTGTACCTATATTTGACTATTATATTTGACTATTAAAAAATTTTTATTAAGATTGAGACGAACGGAGAGTTGCACGGCGAGAGGCGCATGCGACTTCACGACGTAAAATTTCCCTGGCGCGCACAGCCATTGCGTCTTGAGAGGTGGCCGTCCGGGGCATCACGGCCGTTGGCCAGTAAGTGGGGCTTGTGGGCGAGTAGGAGGGGCTCGTAGGCGAGTAGGAAGGGCTCGTGGGCGAGTAGGAAGGGCTCGTGGGCGAGTAGGAGGTGATGATTGGTGTGAGGGATGCGAGTCCTGTAGACATTGGGTTGAGGGGAAAAAAGGAGATGTTTTTTGTGGCTGCCATGCGGCATGAAAAGGTGGCTGCCATGCGGTTGCTGCCATGCGGAATGCCATGCGGCACGAAAGTTTTGCCACGTGGTATATCCTTAACAAGAAAGTCAAAATCCACGTGGTATATCCTTAAGAAGAAAGTCAAAATCTTCTGTTTCGAGAGTCTTAGACGATTAATGGTTTCCAACTCAAACTATGTGGAAAAAAGTTAAGAGGTATTTTCGGCTTGGCAAAATAAAAAATTTTGGTCTCTCATTTTAGCCTGGGGCAATGGCAGAGAATGATTCAGTATTAAAGTCTCTAATTTTTGTGAATGCAAAAAATGAGTCCGTACGGGATTCAAACCGGGCCCGAACCAGGAGATTAAGAGTCTCTCACTCTACCATTGTAGTTACACAGACGATAAAAAGCCAACTGCTCTGCCATTAAGAGCTACACCGGCATTTGCATTTGTTATCTATGTATTGGAATTTTTGAGTACTTATTTGGTACGTATTTGGATAGGAAGACAAATTCCCAAAATAATCTAGTTTCCGAGAAATCCAGTTTCCGAGTTTCTTCAAAATATGAGCTTAAAGCGCAAGGCATCATCCCTTACCGACTTGCCCACTACCGCCTCGCCCATTACCGCCTCGCCCATTACCGCCTCGCCCACTACCGACACTTCCGACGAGCCAACCCTCAAGTCTTCTCCTGCCGAACTCAACTTGCAAAAGGTCTGTCCTCCGATTCGCACAACGATTGCCGAAGTAAAACACGACCTTGACAGCCTTGGATACTCCGTTGTTGAAGGGGTTGAAGAGGAGGAAACAAAAGAGTTACATAATCTCTTTTGGGCGTATTTGATTAAAAATTTTGGCTTGGATCCGCATGACCCGAGGACCTGGAACAAGGACAAGACCTGGCCAGACCAAGTCCATGGAATTATCAAGTCGTATGGGGTTGGGCAATCCGAAGTACTCTGGCGCGGTCGGACGCATCCGAAGATTGTCAAACTGTGGTCAGAACTTTTCGGCATCCCAGCGGGCCGTCTCATTACCTCTTTTGATGGTGCTGGCTACTATCCGAAGGGAGGACTCTTAACACCTTCTCCCTCGAAAAAATCCAATTGGTGGTTACATAAGGACCAAAGTCCTCATCGTCTGGCACACGAGTGCTGGCAGTCAATTCTGCAACTGACCGATACCACAACGCAAGGCTCTGGCGGCTTTGTCTGTGTCCCGGGAACGCACAAGCTTAATTTAGCTCGGTATTTCCCTGAAGAGGTCAAGGCTGCTAGCAAGACGAAGAACTGGTTCAAGATTCCGTCACCGGGCTGCAAGGAGATCAACATGAAAAAGGCTATTTGTCTGGGTGTTCCCCCTGGTAAAGTGGTGTTGTGGGACTCGCGACTCCCACACGCAAATTGTCCGCCGTCTGACAAGACTGCGGAGCGCATGGTGTTGTATATTTGTATGAAACCAGCCAAGACCGCCACTCTGGCCATTCACAAGAAACGAGCCAAGTATTTTCTTGCCAATCGCACCACTTCACATTGGCCTGATAAGGTCTCTGTCAATCCGGATGCCAAGGGCTTTCGAAGCAAAAACCAAGTGGACCCCAAGGAGGTGCTTAAGAAGGCGGCTCCTTTCCGATTTTCAGTCGAGAAGGAACCGGAGCTGGCGGCGCTGCAAAAATCCTTAATTTCTCCGTTTAGTTCTATTTAAAAATTTATAAACTCGCGTCTAGAGATGTAAGAGAAAATTATCTCTTTTTTATTAAAAACATTATTCAACACGCTTTCGTTTGAGCGAACCGACTTTTGGTGGGGCATAGTAATCCGAGGGAGAAGTGTCACCAAAATAGACAGCGTGTGTGCCCGTGTAGGGGGGAGGTGATGTGGGAGCGGTGGAAGAATGCGTGGGAGAGTATTCCGGGGAATAGGGTGGAGGGACCGGGGAGGTGGGAGAATAAGAGGGCGAAGTGGGCGAATACAGGGGCGAGGTGGGAGAATACAGGGGCGAAGTGGGCGAATACAGGGGCGAGGTGGGAGAATAGGCCGGCGAGGTGGGAGCATACAGGGGCGAGGTGGGAGAATACAGGGGCGAGGTGGGAGAATACAGGGGCGAGGTGGGAGAATACGCCGGCGAAGTAGGAGAATACAGGGGCGAGGTGGGAGGTGGTGCGTAGGCCAGAAAACCGGGATGTTCACGAACAATGTTGGGAATAACCTCCTCCATCACGGCGGTAGCCATGACCTTGGAAAGGGTGGAAGGGTCGACAAAGATGGATGTCTCGCGCCACACACGCTCGATCTCGTGCAAATCTTCCACTTTGGCAGCATTCGGATCCGGCCCATCGTTGCCCTCAATGTCTAGATGATTTGTCAAGGTTAGGTATCCGCAAATGAGGTCAATCAGCTCCCTAGGCGCAGTAGTCGCCTCATACAGCACCTTGTGCCAAAAGACTTGATTGGTCGCATCAATGGAGCGACACCACTGGGCCACAAACCGGGAACTTGGGTCAGTGGTCGGACCGAGAAGTGGCAGGTCGACGGAGAGGCAACGTTCGCGAATCGTGGTCAAATGCTTATCCAGGCCAGCCCACGGGAGGGAACTCCGTGCCAACAGGGCAAAGGGATGAAAACCATTGAGAGCCGCATGTTGAAGCAACAGTTGGCAACACTCGCTCAGAGCACCACCACCTTGGATTTGCACAATAGTATTGACAAGATCAACAATGTCGTCGACATTCTCCGACTCGCGTAGGTTCTTGACTTTCGCATTGAAGAAGGTTCGCATACACAAGTTGAAGCCTTGAATCCACCCTTTTCGGAAGCACGCCTCGGCCGCAGCTTTGATTCCTTCCCGTTCCTTGCGGTCGAACCGAGTTGGCATCGACGCCAGTCGCGTTCGATGAAGTAGGGCCTTGACGCAATCCTCATCATTGGTCCCGGTGATCACGGGGAGGAGCAAACGTTGTCCAAGGACGCGGAAGGCGGCAGGGGTCAGTTTGGTTGCAAAGGTATCCACCACATCAAAAGGTGTCACCGTCGGCGACGTATTTTGGAGATAGCACATTAAGGTATTTCCAAGCTCGTGAAGCTTCGCAGCATTCTGGACGCCCACGCGAGCCGGCCTCTTGACTTCGTTCAGGGAGAGCATTTTTTTTGTGCGGAAACTAGCCACGTGGCAACCAAAAAAAAATTTGTGGTAACCTTTTTGAAGCCACGTGGCAGAACGTGAACCTTTTTGTCATCCTTGGTTACGGCATTGGGACGATTTATGACCAAGATCATTCATTGGTTGGCCTGTTTACATTCACACCCAACTCGACCCAGGTGAATCAAGTGTTTGGAAGCATAAGCTAAAGGTAGTCTGGGGGTACATTTACCCAGATCATACCATAATATGTATATCACAGTTGAGTGGTGTAGCTGTCACCTTGTCCTTGTACTAACGTCGTTGGTCAGAAGTTCGAGTCACAGTGTGAATCGTTTTCCCTAAAAAAAGTGCTGTTGTGCTCCGGCAGTCCTCACCTCCCCATGGGTGTTGGATAGCTACAGTTTTCGTGCCGATAAGGTGTTAAAACAACAGCATATCGATTCCCTTTTTGCATATTTTGGTTTCAAAGCTTAGAGACTTTATCACAGACATTGCAAGACGTATTTCAGTCGGCTACCATGTAGTAGCTTCTTTCCACATGGTAGCTGCTAATCCCCGCATTTTTATTTTCGGGAATAAAAAGATCAATGGTTGTGAAACAGCATGGGGAATCCCAAACTTGAACCTCCCAAAAGGTGAACTCCACATGGCAAGAATCGCAAATCTGAAACTTGAACCGCCGAAAAGGTTGGCCCCACATGGCAAGAATTGCAAATCTGAAACTTGAAGGCTTCAAAAAATCGTCTCCATGGCTCCAAAACAATGCGCTCACCTTTCGAAAAGGAAAGAGACTAAGCTATTGGGGCCACGTTCGGACCGATGGAGAAAAGTACAACTCTTAACGCTGGCGCTGAGCACCAGAGATGTGGATGCGGAGTTCTATGCGGAGTTCTTAAAATACGCTGTTGAAGAAGGGGATGTTTATCTTATGGAGTGTCTCCACCATGTCTATGGCTTAGATGCTGACGATGCTCGTGCTGGCAATAACTATGCCTTCAGCTTTGCCATCAAAGCGAAAGATGTCGCGGTGCTAACATGTCTACATGATGTCTATGGCTTAGATGCTGACGATGCGCGTATCGAGGATAATCATGCCTTAAAGTCGGCGGCGTACAAGGGCGATGTTGCACTGTTAAAATGTCTGCATGATGTCTATGGCTTAGATGCTGACGATGCTCGAGCGAACAACAACCAAGCTTTACTATTAGCTATTTCGGAGGGTCATGTGGAAGTTGTAAAAGCCTTACATGGTGTGTTTGGCTTAGACGCTAGCGATATGCGCGAAAACAATTATAATGCGTTTTTCCATGCCGCTGAGAACAGGAGTGTGGACATGCTCAAGTGCTTGCATGATGTGTATGGCTTAGGTCCTGAAGATGCGCGTGTGCAGAACAACAAGGCCTTGAAATATGCGACATATGAGTATGATGTTGACATGTTGGAATGCTTGCGCGATGTGTATCACTTGACTAGACAAGACGCAATAGATGTGCTCGAAGGTCCGGTGCACTACTTTAGCGATGAGGCGCTGCAATGTTTATCCAAGATGTATCAGTGCGATTTACAAATCTGATCTTGCAACTGGGTGAATAATATTTTTTGGATTTGGAAACTGGCAATTTTTTGGCTCTGGGACATATTTTTTAGTGATACAACTTCTTGTTTCAATCCCTTCTCCAAAGCCTCGGTTTCCTTTGCACATCTTTGTATCTACATTAGAGTCTTTAACAAGATCTGTGTTTTTGGATTTTGGAAACTGGCGGCGTTTTCGACCTTGAATATATTTTTTGTAAATGGTGACATGAGTTTTGATAATCGGAGAACTTTTTCTAAAAATTTTGAGAAAGTTGTGATGGGACCTGGTTTCCGATCACACCCTGTCACTCAGTGGCACTGACACAAATCTCCTGTTCTTACACCTTTTATGCTTAGAACACAAATAGTTGTGTTTGTCTAATCCGTTCAGCATGATACACCAGTTTCTCGCTTAGAAAATAATACCGAAACAAGCTTGGCTGCAAGTACCCAAACAATAACACTTATTCACTAGGGACATGGATAGTGTAAATAGTGTAATGAATAACTCGAGACTTTCTTACCAAACAGAGTCACGGGTTTGATTCTTCCATTGGACGGCCACTTATTTTCCTCATTCTAAATTCTTCTACCAACCCCAGAGATCAAAACCACTATTGTCTCAATCAGCACCGACAAAAATTGCATTTCGGTACCCCCCCTGATAAACCCCCGATTGCAAAACTTCAACCCGGTAAACGTATCCGCCAAAAAATAAGCCAATGTGCGCCATGTCTTAATCCCAAACTTGGGGTGAAAATGAGGGGGTGGCTCCCCTTTTTTTGCTGGTGTACTAGTGGTTTCAAGCAGCTTAGAGACAAAGGCCTTTCTTTGTGGAAACTGGCTACTTTGGGACTTTCAGACATATTTTTAGATGGGTGGTATCCTTGTGCTATTTCAACGTTTTTTAGAAAATTTGGCAGAAAGTTGTGATTGGACCTGGTTTCCGATTATCTCCTCCCAGTCAGCCCCACTGACACTAATCTCCTATTCTTACGCCTTTTTTGCTGATAAACAATCTCGTTTCCCTTCAAGCGTAGAGAACTTGTCTATATTTTGGGATTTGAAACCTGCTTTGGGATGGTTAAAACTTTTTATACAACCGTCAATGTCAGTTTCTAAAGGGTTTGCCAAGTAGTATGCCCGCTCCCATTCGCGTTATGGGTGTGTCGCACTAATCCTTGCTTTTTCAATTGTAATAAAGAGGGAAACACAACACATAGAGGATGTCCACAAGCGTGGGCAATCTCAATGGCTGTTCGTTCACCTTCTCCAATGGCGTCTTTCAACTCGTCTAGAAAGAGCATTATAAAAAATTGAAACTGGTTTCAAGTTGGTATTTTTGTCCCTCACTATGATGGGGCTTGGCTTGCGTGGAGAATAACAGAAACCAATTGTCAAGAGATTCATTTCTTTTATAACATGTCTCTCGTTCTTGATGCGAGTTTTTTAGGAGAACGGGATAAGGAGTATGTGAAGACGTTATGGGCGCGAACACAAGAGGATCCAACATTACAAGCCTTTTGGAGTTGGTTCTTCCAGTTTCTTCGGGGCTATAGTCCGTTAGATAAAGATTCTCATGACTGGGTAAAGACAACTCGCGAAAAGCTACATAACTCGTTAAATACCACACGAAAACAACCCCTGACTGCTCAAGCGGAAGGTAAACAAGATGAAGCGCGCATCATTCCCCTTTTACAGGAGCATTTACGCGCAAGTCTTCCCGCCGAGTATAGTGTCAATGTACGAAATATTTCAGGGGATGGGGGCGGGGGTGATATTTTGTGTTGTTTTGTCTGTCCCGATCAGCGAGTTGTGCGTGTGGGTATTGAGTTAAGACGCTGGGTAGGAGGAGTGACGACCGAACAGATAAATAGGTTCAAAGTCAAGGTGAAACAGTGGAGTTTGATCAACTCTGAGATTCATCTCGGCATTCTTTGCACTCTGGGAACGATAACGGGATGCAAAGGGACGACTGTCTTACGCCAAGATGCCCTACACAATTATCTGTACCTCTCGCAAATTCCGGAATGCGAGAGAGTCCATGTTCTTACTACTTTCTTGGTCGCCTATCTGCAACAAAACTCAACGCCGCTTACGATTGAAGACGATGATCTTCTTAAAGGAACCAGTATTGTGAAGGAAGTCGTTGAGCGCAATGAGGTGGAAATTTGTGGTCTGCGCGAGCGGCTGGTACATTTGGAAGAGACGAATGAAACCCTGAAGCGAGGGCTGCGGCAACACTTCCACACAGTAATTGATGCCCGAAAGAAGCGGAAGCGATAAGATTGGTTTCAAATTAGAGACTTCAACAAGGTCAATATATTTTGGAAACTGGCTACTTTGGGACCTTTAGACATATTTTTTCGATGGTGGGATGATGTGGTATCCTGATTTCAACTTTTGAGAAAATTTGGGAAAAGGTTGTGATTGGACCTGGTTTCCAATCATCGCCTCCCAGTCAGCATCACTGACACCCATCTCTTATTCTGCCTATTTTTCCCACTATAATAAATACCCAATTCCTCGGTTTCCTTTCAAGCCTTCGAGTATCCGAATTTTGAAACTGGCAACTTTTGACCTTTCGAGATATTTTAGCTTGCGGGCTAATTGATGTTCCGATCCATGTCTTTTATAAAATTTTGACAAAGTTGAGATTCGAGCTGGTTTCCAATCTTCCTTTTTGGGAGGTCTCACACTCAGCGTCACTGACAGGAATCTCATATTCTTACACCTTTTTTGCTGATAAAAAAATACACAATCTTGCTTCTCCTTCTTGGCCAAGGCATCGGTTTCCATTGTAAGGTTCAAGTAACGCGCCAAACTCTTGCATCCTATGTTATTCTCTCTGTCCAATAATGTTGGTATCGAGGAAAAGATTCCAAAATTTATGGGGCGTGTCCATATTTTGTGTTAAAACTTAAAAGTGTTTCAAATGTTTTCATAAACAATGGCAATTATCCCACCTACTCTTGAATACCTCAATCTCCCAAATGATGGGTATTATAATCGTAGAAGGGACCACATTGAGAGAACAACCCATATGCAAACAGTCTTGGCTCCTGTCAATGCAACTTTCCAAAAATGTACTCGCTGGTCTGAAAACACGGTGAGTGAAAAACTAGAGAAACAAGTCTGTTTTTATGATTTACAAAAGAGAATTTCTGGAGGAACTTGGTTGCTGTTTAGTCCAGGGAGAGAACGGCAGCGTCCTAAACGTATTTGGAAACAGGAAAATGAAATGAAAATATCCTTAGAAAGATACAGAAAGCAACTTTGGCCTGATTCGGATAATATTTTTACTGTCGTTAAGAAGCATGGTATTCGTGCTCCTTGGTTATATTGGTCGACAGAGCCAAAACTTTGGACTCATTCCTATATTTTTGATCCAGATCCTTATTTAAAGGATCATGGATGGGAAATTAATCCTGAGAAGCGACGCTGGAAACCTTAGACTTATTTCGCAATACAACTATATTTATGATATATAGAGACTGCGTTTAGATCTATATTGTTTGGATTGGAAACTAGGAACTTTTGGACGTTGGACATATTTTTACATGGTGGGATGATTTAATATTCGGATACATCTGCCAACTTTTATAAAAAATTTTGAGAAAGTTTGAGATTGGACCCAGTTTCCGATCCTACTTCGCGCCACTGACACTAATCTCCTATTCTTACACCTTTTTTGCTGATAAACTACACCATCTTGATACAAGATCTGGTTTCCATCCCTGATTTGCACATGATAAATCCACTTGGCCTGGGTTTTTGCCTCAGTTTCCCTCTTAAAATAATAGCGTCTTCCACTACAAACGTTAGGTTGGAGGAAGGAAACCATGGCAAGTTTGAACAATTTAGTAGTAAAATGGGTCCAAGTTTGAGTTGTTATCCGAGCCAGGGTCAAATGAGATTTCGAGATTGGGAAGAAACAAAAAAGTTCCCGAAGGGTGAAACGGCCAGACACTGGGTGAAAGGTTGAAAAGTTGGAGATTGAAGAGAGGGAAGGTGGCGAAAAGATCGCGATTTTACACAGTCTCTATTTCGGATTCTAACAAATTGAGTTTTGCAAAACGTAAATCTCGAGATCAGGAAATTCCATCTGTCAAAGTCTGAAATTGCAAAAGTCAAGGCGCGGATTTCGGGGGTACTGTTTTCATTTTCCTCTATTCGCACTTCTC
>Ga0180437_10010877_pt1 | contig 11024 bp, 9 predicted proteins | sample SS_ome_4_FD_132410 | JGI IMG/M metagenome (GOLD analysis project Ga0180437, IMG submission 132410) | Hypersaline lake sediment archaeal communities from the Salton Sea, California, USA - SS_3_D_1 metaG | ecosystem: Environmental > Aquatic > Non-marine Saline and Alkaline > Hypersaline > Sediment... | reverse complement strand
GCCGACCATCAGCAGCCTGGTGCCCGCCTCCACCAGCGTAGCCCCGGGCGGTAACACCATGATAACCTGTACCGCCACCGACCCCGACGGCGATCCCCTCACTTATTACTGGTCGGCCAGCGGGGGCGACGTCACAGGGAGCGGCAGCAGCGCTACATGGACGGCACCGGCAGCACCGGGGACATACAGCGTCCAGGTCACCGCCGAAGACGGAAGGGGCGGTTCGGCCACACGCGATATCAGCTTCACCACCCAAGCTGCGCCAGTGAATAGCCCGCCCAGCATCACCAGCGTGACGCCCGGGTCTGCCACCGTACCTCCGGGCGGAAGCACAAGCATAACCTGTACCGCCACCGACCCCGACGGCGACCCCCTGACATATGGATGGCAGGCCAGCCTGGGTACCATCTCGGGGACCGGCAGCAGCATTACATGGCAGGCGCCGATGACGCAGGGCATATACAGCATTCAGTGCGATGTAGAGGACGGCAGGGGCGGCAACGCCCACAAAAGCACCAACGTTGAGGTGGCGGTGGTGGTGACAACTGGCTCCATCAACATTCAGTCCACCCCGGCAGGGGCGAAGATATTCCTAGATGGAGTGGATACCGGCAGTATTACACCCTACATTATTACTGGCGTGAGTGATGGTGTGCACATTCTCAAGCTTACCTATCTACACTATAAGGACCGCCAGGAGCCGGTGCCGGTAACTGCCGGAGACACCACGTACCGTAATTGGGCCCTCACTTACGCCCCAACGCAAACGATCGTTATTCAGCCCGATGGCGCAGCCGGCAAGGATGCATGGGTATACGAGAACCAGCCAACGACCAATAAAGGTGGTGACACTGATCTGGTTGTAGGCGGATGTATAGCCATAGCAGATGACCGCTCGTATCTCCAGTTCGACCTCACTGGGATTCCTTCGAGTATTGTAGTGGAATCAGTTTCACTAAGTTTGTGGTATCACGGAGACGCGTTGCCTTCATCTTCTGGCCCAGTGGGAGCTTACAGAGTTACTGATAGTTGGGATGAAGGTACTATAACGTGGAACAACCAGCCTACCTTCGACGCCACACCGGAACACACGCAAAATCTACCTGGTACTGCCACTAACGGATTCAGAACCTGGTACATAACTGATCTTGTGCGGGGTTGGATTGACAGCTCCATTGCAAATTATGGAGTACTGCTGATGGATACCGACGAGAGTACGCATGAATGCTACAAGTTCTTCTATTCTTCTGACCACGGCACCGCCGCAGAGCGGCCCAAGCTGACTATCCAGTACTACGATCCGGTTCCGTAAAAAAGCTTTTAGAAGGGCTGGGGTGACCCCCCAGCCCTTCTTTTAAACCCCATCCGGTGCTGTCCATGAAAGCATCGTGTCGATGTAACTTGCCAATAGAAGGAATACAGCCATGAATGTTTTAATCACCGGGGCCTTCGGGAACCTGGGAACCAACGCCATGAAGAAACTGGTGGAGCAGGGCCACCGCGTGAGGTGCTTCGACCTGAAGACCGGCGCCAACCAGAAGAAGGCGGACAAATACAAAGGCAGGTTCAAAGACCAGTTCGATGTGGCGTGGGGTGACGTGCGCAACCCCGACGACGTCGCCGACGCGGTGCGCGGCCAGGACGTGGTGGTTCATCTGTCGTTCATCATGCCGCCCGGCAGCGACGACCGACCCGAGTGGGCGCGGGACGTCAACGTCGGCGGCACGCAGAACCTTATCGCCGCCATGAAAGCCCTGCCCAACAAGCCCAAGATAATCTTCTCGTCATCGTTCACCGTATTCGGCGACACGCAGGCTCAGCAGCCGCCGCGCCGTATCACCGACCCGGTGGTGGCAAGCGACAACTACACCGCGCACAAGATAGAGTGCGAGAAGCTGTGCGCCGAGTCGGGGCTGGACTGGTGCGTCATGCGCTTCGGGGTGGTGCCCCCGGTGTCGCTGGGCGGCGTGACCCCCAAGATGTTCGCCTTCCCCTTCAAGAGCCGCACCGAGTTCGTCCACCCCTCCGACGTGGGACTGGCCATCACCAATGCGGTAACCTCGGAGGAGGTCTGGGGCAAGATACTGCTCATCGGCAGCGGCAAGGGGGCGCAGCTATACTACGGTGAATTCATCGGCCGCATGATGGAGGTCATGGGAGTGGGCCGGCTGCCGGAGGAGGCCTTCGGCTCCGAGCCTGCCTACATGGACTGGCTGGACACCGAGGAGAGCCAGAGGCTGCTCCAGTACCAGCAGCACACTTTCGAGGAGTTCGTGCGGGAATTGCCCCGCACACTGGGTCCCGTCAGGTATCTCGTGCCGCTGGTGAGACCCATCGCCCGCTGGTGGATACTCAGCAAGTCGCCGTACTACAAGGCGCGAAAAAAGCGGAGGAGTGAAGCGAAATGAAAAGATGTTTGATACCTCTATTGCTGACGTGCGCCCTGCTGGTAACCGGGTGCAGTTGCGGCGGTTCACAGCCTCAACCCACGGCTCAGCCAACCCCTCAAGTGGTGAACCCGACCGCTACCCCCATGCCCGGCAGCGCGGAATGGGCCTACCGCCTGCAGGGACACATCACCCCGTCTGAGGAGTGCGGCTACCTGGCCGACTACCAGATGAAACTGACGGTGCACTACGGAGCGGGCACCAGCGAAGGCGCCGATGTCTATCTGAACGGCAGCTCTCAGGAGGATTTCGACGATATACGCTTCACCTCCAGCTACGGCGTGAGGCTGCTGAGCCACTGGATACAGGATTACACCCCGGGGGTCAATGCCACCGTCTGGGTCAAGTTCGATTACATTTCGAGTGAAGGTGCGGACTTCTACCTGTACTACGGCAACCCGGCCGCCAAATCGGCCAGCGACGGCTACGGCACCTTCCTCATCTTCAATGACGGCTCATCGATGGAAGGCTGGAGGAAATGCTCTGGCGGCAGAGATTTCGACTGGTCAGCCACCGGTGATGTGATAAGATGCACATCTAACAATTTCGGCTGGAGCAACCTATACTACGGTGACTCCTTGGGAAGCACCTCTTATATCATCGAGTCGAAAATCAGAGCGCAGGATAGCAACACGTCCGACCACTACCAGCATGGGGTCGGCTGCTCGTACAACAACCCCATGGCACGCTGGCTGGAGGACGGTGACTACTGGCAAATACGTGACCCCCATAGCACCAATAGTAGCGACCCGGATGCCACATTCAACGCAGCGCAATGGCATGACTACACCTTCGTTAGGGATAATGACGTGTGGCAACTCATAGTGGACGGAGACCTGAAGGTCACCCACGAGTCAGGTTCCGCCAACCGCTGTGCCGGCATGTATGTGTACATGGAGCACAGCGGCCACTGGGTGGAGTTCGATGACTTCAGGGTGCGCAACTTCTGCCAGCCGGAGCCGGTATGGGGCCCGTGGAGCGCCGAAACGAATGAAGCCGCGCTTCAGACCACTGCCGGCGTAGAGCCGGAGCGGGAAGCGACACCAACACCCGAAACAACTGCTCCGGCCGAGGCAACACCAACGCCCGAGACGACGCAAACGTCTGAACCTGTTTCGACAGTACCACCCATCACCACCCCCCAACCATGACGGCCTGAAGAGAGAAGCGAAGCCATGGCTGATACAGAGGTCAAGAAGACGGTCTGCACCTTCTGCTCCGGCAACTGCGGCGTGCTGGTGCATGTCGAGGACGGGCGCATCGTTGAGGTTGAGCCCAACCGCAAGCACCCCCTGTCCAAGGGGTTCATGTGCGAGCGCGGGCGACTGGCCTTGAAATGGCTGTATCACCCCGACCAGATGATGTACCCCCTGAAACGAGCCGGACAGCGGGGGGAGGGCAAGTGGGAGAGGATAACCTGGGAGCAGGCTAACGCTGAGATCGGCGGGAGGCTGAACGAGCTCAAGGCCAAGCACGGCCCCGAGACGCTGGGCGTGTTCGAGGGCACCGCCCGCGGCAACGACTACTGGCCCCGCGGCCGCTTCCTCAGCCTGTTTGGCAACCCGCACAATATATTCGCCGCCGGCACCATCTGCAGCGCCAACTGCATGGCGATCAACGCCGCCGTCCTCGGCGATGTCAGCGGCTTCGCCGGCAGCATCAACAAATCCAATTGCGTGGTGTACTGGGGCACCGACCCCTCGAAGGCGTTCCAGAGGGCATGGTCCGCCGCCCTGAACCAGAAGCGCAAGCGGGACATGAAGATCATCGCCGTTGACCCCCGGCGCACCAGATCCACCGAGGCAGCCGATGTATGGCTGCGCTTGAGGCCGGGCACCGACACCGCTATGGCCCTGGCCTGGCTGAATGTGATAATCAACGAGGAGCTGTACGATAAGGATTTCGTAGAGAACTGGACAGTCGGCTTCGATAGGCTCAAGCAGCGGGTGCAGGAGTATTCGCCGCAACGGGTAGCCGATATCACCGGCGTGCCGGCAGAAGATATCGCCGCCGCAGCGCGGATGTATGCCACCAGTAAGCCGGCGTTCATACCCTACGCCGTCGCCATAGACCAGCTGGGGCTGAACGGCACCCGCACCGAGCAGTGCCGTGTCATCCTCCGGGCGATAACCGGCAATCTCGGCGTGTTCGGAGGGGAGCTGATCACCCGCCCCGGGGGCAACATAAACGGCGGCAGGTTCGTCACCGACGCCGAGCTTATTATGATCGACCGTTTATCGCCGGCCGATATGCAGAAACAGATGGGATGGGATGTCTGCCGCCTGCTGAGCCTCAAGGGATGGAGCCTGACGGCGGAGAGCATCGAGCGGGTTCTGGGATGCCCGGCGCCGGTGGGCGTCCAGACCAACGCTCACACCCCCATGCTGTGGCGCTCGATACTCACCGGCGAGCCGTACCCGGTGAAAGCGCTCATCGCCTGGGGCTCGAACCCGCTGTCGTGGGCCGGCAACATCAAGCTGGTGTACGAGGCGCTGAAGAGCCCCAACCTGGAACTCAGCGTGGTTCAGGAGATGTGGATGACCCCCTCCGCCCAGCTCGCGGACTACGTGCTGCCCGCCGCCAGCTGGATGGAGCGGCCGATGTGCAGCAACCTGATGGACTTCGGCACGCTGATCGTCGGAGGGGAACGGCCGGTTCCGCCGCTGGGCGAGCGCCGCGACGTATACGAGCTGTTCCGCGGGCTGGCGCTGGCGGTGGGTCAGGGCGAGGAATACTGGCCCTGGAAAACATCGGAGGAGGTCTGCGAATATCGACTGCAGCCGACGGGCATAAGCTTCCGCGAGTTCACCGACAGGATGGTGCTGTTCCCCGACGGTTTCGAGCTGCAGCCGTGGCTCAAGACCGGCTTCCCCACCCCGTCGGGAAAGGTGGAGCTCTACTCCAGCATCCTGGAGAGGCTGGACTACGACCCCCTGCCGTTCTACGAGGAGCCGCCGGAGAGCCCGGTGCGGACACCCGAGGTAGCTCAGGAGTACCCGCTGATCCTGAACACAGGCGGCGTCTATATGCCGATGTTCAAGTCCGAGTTCATGCAGCCGGAGCTGGGGCGGAAGAAACACCCCGACCCGCTGATGGACATACACCCCGACACCGCGCGGGGGCTGGGGATAAACGACGGCGACTGGGCCTTCATCGAGACCAGGCGGGGCCGCATCAAGCAGAGGGCGAGGTACAACGACGGCATACTGCCCGACGTGGTCAACTGCGAGGCCAACTGGTGGTACCCCGAGATGCCGCCCTACGAGCCGTGCCTCAGCGGGGTGTGGGAGTCCAATGCCAACGTGCTTACCCTTGACGATCCGGAGTGGTGCGATGAGCTCTCCGGCGGCTGGTGCACCCGCGCCCTGCTGTGCAGGGTGTACCCCGCATAGCGCCAGCCCCCACAACTGGGCAAGAATCCCCGCATGATGCTATACTATATCTACTTATGCCCGAAAATGAGGTCAACGATTGGATTTTTTAGGATGGGTCGCCGGGGCGCTGGTAACGCTCAGCCTCCTGCCACAGATAATACGCGTGTTCCAACTCAGGAGCGCCCGCGAGATAAGCCTGCTGTTCAACACCATGCTCCTTTCGGGTATCCTGCTGTGGCTGGGATACGGCATCGCCCTGAATCTGCTCCCGGTCATAATCTGGAATGCGATAGGAGCCGCCCTGACCGCCCTGCTACTATACGCCAAGCTGAAATACGGCAGATAGGAGAACCGGATGAAAGTATTGCTTACCGGCGCCTTTGGGAATATCGGCATCAACGCCCTGAAGCATCTGGTGAGACAGGGCCACGATGTGAGGGTCTTCGATATCAAGAATGAGAACAATGAGAGAGTCGCCCGAAGGTTCGAAGACAAGATAGCCGTGGTATGGGGAGACATACGCAATCCCGATGATGTGGCTAAGGCTGTCAAGGATCGAGAGGTCGTCATCCACCTGGCCTTCATCATCCCGGTGGAGAGCGAGGTTAACCCCGAACTCTCCCGCGAGATAAATGTCGGCGGAACCACCAACCTGGTGGAGGCGATGAAGAAAGTATCGCCCCCTCCCAAGATCGTATTCGCCTCCTCCTGTACCGTTTTCGGCCCCACCCAGGATCAGCCGCCGCCGCGCAAGGCATCCGATCCGGTGAATCCTACGATTCATTACACCCAGCACAAGGTGGAGTGCGAGGAGATGATCAAAGCGTCGGGGCTCGGCTGGACCATACTCCGCTTCGGCGCGGTGCCCCCGGTGGAGCTGAAGTTCAACCCGATGGTCTTCTTCCTCTCCCCGGACTCGCGGATGGAATTCGTCCACTCCAAGGATGTGGGACTGGCGCTGGCGAATGCGGTGACCTGCGCCGAGGCCTGGGGCAAAATCCTGCTCATCGGTGGCGGCCCTGCGAACCAGATGACCTACCGGGATTACATCGGAGGGTCCATGCAGGCCTCAGGCTTGGGGAAGTTCCCCGATGAAGCCTTCGGCACCATACCTTCTTCGTTGGACTGGCTGGATACCGAGGAGAGCCAGCGGCTGCTGGGCTACCAGAAGCATTCTTATCAGGATTTCCTACGAGATAGGAAGGCGTCCCTGGGTTTCAAGAGATATCTCAATCTTGCAGCGCGGCCAGTGATTCGCCGGAAGTGGTTGAAGCATTCGCCGTTCTATAAGGCCAATGTGGCTGCCAGGGAGGGTAAGGAATGAAGGTACTGCTGACCGGGGCCTTCGGCAATGTCGGCGCGCAGGCGCTGGAGTGTCTGGTGGAGCATGGGCACCAGGTGAGGTGCTTCGACATCAAGACCAGGGCCGGCAAGGGCATTGCCGGGCGGTTCAGGGATAAGATAGAGACGGTTTGGGGTGACCTGCGCAATCCCGACGACGTGGCCGCTGCCGTCGAGGGCCGGGATGTGGTTATCCATCTGGGCTTCATCATCCCGCCGCACAGCGAGAAGTCCCCCCAACTGGCACATGAGGTAAACGTGGGCGGTACCCGCAATCTGCTCAACGCCCTTCAAGCACTGCCTCGAAAACCCCGGCTCATATTCTCATCCACCGCCAGCGTCTTCGGCAAGACTCAGCATCTGGAGCCGCCGCGCTGCTGCACCGACCCGGTGCAGCCGATAGACCACTACACCAGCCACAAGGTAGAATGCGAGAAGGCGATACGGGAGTCCGGCCTGGATTGGGTCGTACTGCGCTTCGGCGCGGTGCCCCTGCTGGGCCAGATAGACCCACTGATGTACGAGCTTCCGCTGAACAACCGCATCGAGTTCGCTCACCCGCGGGACGTCGCCCTGGCGCTGGCCAACGCCGTAACCTGCGGGGAGGCCAGCGGCAAGGTGCTGCTCATCGGCGGAGGCAAGCGCGGGCAGATGTACTTCCGCGAGTATCTCAAAGGCCTGATGGACGGCGCCGGCGTGGGCATGCTGCCGGATGAAGCCTTCACCTCCGAGCCGTTCTACACCGACTGGCTGGATACGGATGAGAGCCAGCGTCTGCTCAACTACCAGCGCCACTCATTCGAAGATTACGTGAGTGAGATGCCGTCCGCGCTGGGGTACCGCTACGTGATGTCGCGGGCCTTCCGCCCACTGATCCGCCGCTACGTCCTGAAGCTGTCGCCGTACTATCGCTCCGCAGGTTAGTGCGCTCGAAACCTGGAGGTTTATATGGAAGTAAACGATATTTATGTCGAGCTGGCTGAAAGGCTGAAGTACCCCGGCTCGGAACGACTGCTGGCGATATTGCGCAAGCTGGTAACCCCGGAGGAGGGCCGCCTGCTGCTGGAACTGCCGGCCGACCCCGAGGAACTGGCTCGCAGAACGGGCGTGGACCGCGATACGGTCGAGCTTAATCTGCGCCAGCTGGTGGAGAAGGGAATCGCCATCCCCACCAGCAAGGGGATACGCATGGCGCGGGACGTGACCCAGCTGCACGACGCCAACCTTAGCAGCACCGACCAGTGGCTCGACACCGAGATTCTCGACCTGTGGAAGGAGTTCCAGGAATCGGAATGGCTGGAGAGCATGGCGGACATCGGCGACGCGCATTTCAACGCCATCAGGGTGCTGCCCGCCTTCAAGTCCATTCAGCGCAGCCCGCACGTCTCCGCCGATGACCTGCTGCCGGAAGAGGACATCAAGGCGTTGATCAGGGGTGCCGACCCCATCGCGGTAGTCAAATGCAGCTGCCGACGCTCGATGCGGAGGTGCGACCTGCCGGTGGACATCTGCCTCCAGTTCAACCGGGGGGCGGAATACCATATCAACCGGGGCACCGGCCGCAGGCTGACCGGCGATGAGGCGATAGAACTGGCCGGTAAGGCGGAGGAGGCAGGGCTGGTACACACCTGGCCCATGGCCGCTTTCGGTCGTCTCAACGAGATCTGCAACTGCTGCCGCGACTGCTGCGTCATCTTCGATGCCGGGCTGAGATACGGAACCATCGACCGGTTGCTGGAGAAGAGCCGCTTCCGTGCCGAAGTCGACCGGGAAATTTGCAGCGGCTGCCAGGACTGCGTCGAGCGGTGCTTCTTCGGCGCCATCGAGATGGTGAAGCCCGCTGAGGGCCGGATAGCCGTAGCCGAGGTGGACACGAGCATATGTTTCGGCTGCGGGCTGTGTACCATTGTGTGCGAACCGGGGGCCATAGCCATGAGGCTGGCCGGGGACTAAGCCGTCGGCAAACCCGACCTACCGCTGCGCCGTGCTGGCGCCGCGCGTGAGCGATTTCTTCGCCGACTCGGGCTCGCGGCAGCGGGTTAGCGCATCCTCCAGGCTTATAAGGCCGTTATGGTACAGCAACATCAGTGACTGGTCCATGGTCTGCATCCCGTAGTGGGCGCCGGTCTGCATCGCGCTCCACATCTGGGAGGTCCTCGCCTCGCGTATCAGGTTCTTTATAGCGTCAGTGGCTACCATGACCTCGCAGGATGCGACACGGCCGGTGCCGTCGCGCCGGGGGATAAGGGTCTGGTACACCACCCCCTCCAGAACGGTGGAGAGCTGGATGCGTGCCTGCTGCTGCTGGTACGGCGGGAAGACGTCCACCATGCGGTCTATCGCCTGCGGGGCGCTGGGGGTATGCAGCGTGGCCAAGATCAGGTGACCGGTCTCCGCCGCGGTCAGCGCGATGGAGATGGTCTCCAGGTCTCGCATCTCGCCCACCATGATAACGTTGGGGTCCTGCCTCAGGCAGTGCTTCAGCGCGGCGGCGAAGTCCAGCGTATCGGTTCCAATCTCCCGCTGGGTGATGATACATTTATCGTTGGTATGGAGGAACTCGATTGGGTCCTCAACGGTGATCACCCGCTTGGTCATCAGGCTGTTGAGATACTTGATCATGACGGCCAGCGTGGTGGACTTGCCGCTCCCCGCCGGTCCGGTGATGAGCACCAGGCCTCGCTCCCTGAGCGCAAAGTCCTTCAATATATCCGGCAGCCCTACCTCCTCGATATCGGGGATGATCGGCTGGAGCAGCCGGAAGCAGAGGCTTACCGTGCCCCGCTGGTAGGATGCGTTGGCGCGGAAGCGCCCCATCCCGGCAACGCCGTGGGCGAAGTCCAGCTCCAGCGTCTCCTGGAACCGTTTCATCTGCTCCTCATTGATGACGGAAGCCAGTAATTCCTCCGCATCATCGGGGCGGAAGGCAGGCTGATCGGTCTGGGGCACCAGCTCACCATCGATGCGCAGCACCGGCGGGCTGCCGACATTTATGTGCAGGTCAGAGGCCCTCTTGGCCATGGCATCCATCAGAAGGTCATTCATCTTCATCTGCCCGTTCCTCCATACCAGGTTTATTTATCTGTATAGGGTTATATTATTTTAACCGTTTTTAATCAATAGCACAATACCCTGTCAATACAGGTGCGATACCCGATGCCCGAACTGCCCCACGCGCTCGATATGCGCCTGCTTCAACCGCTGGAAACTCTCCTGGAACGGGAGGTCGGTAAGCGTCTCGGTGGACATGATCACCGCATCCTCACCGTTATCGTTATAGTACGCCTTCCGCGTGCCGGTCAAGGCAAACCCGTACTTCAGGTAGAGCGCCTGCGCCGCCCGGTTGGACTGCCGCACCTCCAGCGTAATCAGGTGGGCGCGCAGCGATATAGCGAGCTCGACGGCGGCGATGAGCAGCGCCTCGGCTATGCCCTGCCGTTGCCGCTCCAGGCGCACCGCGAGGGTGATGATGTGCGCCTCGCCGGCCATCACCCAGAAGCCCATGATGCCGTCGATACGCTGCTCCGACGGCGGCGCGTCCTCCTCACAGGCCACCAGGTAGTGCGCCATGTCGTTGGACTCCAGGTCTTTCCTGTAGGGCACCGCGGCCCACTGCTCGGCGAAGCACTCCCGGTCGATCTCGAGCGCCTCGGGGATGTCCTCCAGCCTCATCCTGCGCACCGTGTAGCTCATATTATCCCCTTTGAACCAACGACACGCCATTTTATCACATTCTGCAAGAGGGCTCTACATTTTGTCGCCATTTTGAGCGATATTATTCTGACCCCTCCCCCAGCAGCTTGGCGATGTCCACCTTGCCGTAGCGCTCCCACTCGCTGTACACGCAGCCGCAGTACTTCTG
>Ga0180437_10010874_pt1 | contig 11024 bp, 7 predicted proteins | sample SS_ome_4_FD_132410 | JGI IMG/M metagenome (GOLD analysis project Ga0180437, IMG submission 132410) | Hypersaline lake sediment archaeal communities from the Salton Sea, California, USA - SS_3_D_1 metaG | ecosystem: Environmental > Aquatic > Non-marine Saline and Alkaline > Hypersaline > Sediment... | reverse complement strand
GTGCCGCCACCTCGAGCAGATACGACTCTTTGTCGCTGCATTGATCACAGAGACAGGACCACTCGTCCTCCGACAGCCACACTATAGTGTCCGTGGCGCCGGGTACCCGGGCCAGATCCTCCAGCCAGTCGGCAAGAACCTGTGCCGTGCCCGGTTTGGAGAAGCAGAACGTGGCTCTCTGACGTCCGGTGGCGGGCTGAGCGGGCCCGGATGTTGCCGCGAGGTCGGGCCGTTTCTCAGCCAATCCGGACCGTTCGTAAACGTGCTCCAGGTGCGTGATTATCGGTATTATCTTCACTCCGACCCGCGCCGCTACGGCCAGCATTTCCGGATCGACAGTGGCAACGCCGCGACCCTTCACCTCGTCGTAAGAAACCTGTGCGTGGTGGTCGAGAGAGTTGAGCTTGCACTCAGCGAGCCAGGGAAGATCTTCCTTTTCAACGCTGCCCCATATACCCCGCTCGCTCATGTCCGGCCAGTCAACCAGTTTCAGCTCAGGAATATTCACTTCCTCCCGAAAAGCAGCGCGCTTGGAGACCCTGAAACCCATCATCTGGCTCAGTGTTCGTGCACCGTAGAGCAGGCCGAGCTCGTTCGGTGCAACGACGACCAACCCGGAGAACGAACCGGTGGTGCCGTAAGTCGGCAAGACGGCATAAGCTTGATCGGCGTTTGGGAGAGTTTTTACTCTTTCCAGAAGCTCTTTCGGGCAGAGTTTGCTGGCGTCTTCGGACAGAACGAAGCGGATCGAGAACGGTCTTCCTTCGGCTTCTTCGAGCGGGGCCATAACTTCAACGATGGTCCCGAGCAGGGGATCGGTGCCATCCTGTACCGTGATGCCGACCTGTGACAGCGGCAGCGTGAGCACATCGGCAATCGTCGCTTCTTTAGGCAGCGGAATCACGCGGCTCAGGAAGATCTCAGTGAGGGACGGGTAACCACCCAGTGATTCCGCTTCCGTCAGGGAAGCCAGGCTCACAGCCGCTGCAACTGCTAACAAGAAGAGCGTGGAATGGCCGACGAATCGGTTCATGGTGAAATCCTCCTTGGCGGATGATTGCCCAAGAAAACGGGGACTGTTGAAAAAGACGGCCTTTGGTGTCATCCTGAGTCCGCCGTAGCGGACGAAGGATCTGCTTTTTCCCGAAAAGGCTGAGAAAAGCAGATTCTTCGCTTACGCTCAGAATGACACCCGATGGTCGCCACGGACTTTTTCATCAGTTCCTCTGTACCCGTTTTCTTTATATCCAGACTGTACGACGACGTACTGTAGGGGCAGACCCGCGTGTCTGCCCGTCAATTCGGGCGAACACATGGGTTCGCCCCTACGCCCCTTTTTTTCAGAGGTCTCCGTTTTCTTAGGAGCGGCTCTAAGGGGCGCGCCACTCTCTTTTGTTCACGAACGCTAACAATGCAGGTTTTGAAGTAATCTCCAACCGGACAAACAGAAACCGGGGCGGCCGGACGAAGCAGTGTCCGCACAGCCGACCCCGGCAGAAACCCAGCGTGTTCTAGGCTCTTACGACGCTATAACGCCGCTGAAATCCTCGCTCCCGGTTACACACGCCGGTAAGGCCCTACAGCCAGCCCAGTGTTCCACAGAAGTTCGCGTAGTTCGGCGAAATCGGCCATCCGTCCGGGTATTTGATGAACTCCACATGTCCGTCCATGTAAAGGACATTGCATCCGCCGGGAATGTGGTTGAACCACGAGATCTCCGTTGCCACGACATCGTGCATCACCGCAAGTTCCGACTGCGCGATGGTGCTACCGGCCGGATTGTTAATGTCGGTTATAAAGAACCGCTCGATGCCTTCGCGTAGCCTGTAGACCTGACTAATCTGTGTACCATCGGCCAATACCATCGGTGGAACTACACTGAAATCGGCGTCATAGCCGTTCCGTGCGACGTCCAGATTCACCTCAAAGGTACCTGGTATAACACCCGGCCTTACCGGAAACGCCGCCACCAACGCGTCGAACGCATCCGGATCGCGGTCCAGATCAAAGATTTCATCCCAATTCTCCGCTATTGCCCAACCGAGGTACATGTAACTCCGGTCACCGAACCAGTCAAACCAAGGTGCAGACAGGTTGCCGTCGTTATCAACCCATCTTTCAGTGGAGTTGGGATCCATCACATACTTCTTAGTGTCAACGTCCGACGGGCAGATCAGTACCGAAATGTCTGAGAGATATTCCGGATACACGCTGGTGAAGGAGAAGATGAACCCGCCCGAGTTTAAACACTTCTGAGGGAACTTCCCGTTCCACTCGTTTGCATACATCTTGAACACCAACCCCATCTGTTTGAGGTTGTTTGCGCAGGACGCTCGGCGTGCCGCTTCGCGTGCCCTGGCGAGTGCCGGCAACAGTATCGCCGCCAGAATCCCGATTATGGCTATCACCACCAGCAACTCGATCAGTGTAAACCCTTTCTTCTTGAACATCTTAATACCTCCCTCTTTTGAAAAGACACAGTGCCTCTATCAGTTTCACGCAGCCTTTGAACGATTGGATCCTACGCTGGTTGGATCACCACCTCCCGGCAAAGCAATGATTCTTCACCGCGCCTCGCTTGAGGGTCCCCGACTTTCACGTAGATTAGTATATCGCAGGCGCTTAATTCTGTCAAGTACTTTTTACGTCTTGACATTTTTTGACCTTTCGTCATATAATAGTGCCATGGCGATACAGGCACGAAAAGAGCGCCAGTTGCGCGAACGGCAGGAGCTGTTCCTCAGGGTGGCGCGTGAGATTCTGCTGGCCCGAGGTTATCATGGGTTGACCATGGACCGAATAGCCAGAGCGGCGGAATACTCGAAAGGTACCACGTACCTGCACTTCGGCTGCAAGGAGGACGTCGTTCTCGCGCTTGCTACTGATTGCCTGGAAAGACGGCTGGGGATGTTCGAGCGCGCGGCAACGTTTCGCGGGCGGCCACGCGAGCGGATGGCGGCTATCGGCGAAGCGGTTGAGCTGTTTGCACGGCTCTATCCCAGTGACTTGCGGATACTGGAAATCCTCAATGCTCAGGCCGTGAACGAAAAGGCGTCGGACAAGTATAAAGCGGCTTTCAAAGCTGCCGTCGCCCGAGGTTTGGACGTTATGGTCGGCGTAGTGCGGGATGCCATTGCCCAGGGTGACCTGGTCCTGGACCCGGAGACTGCCCCTGAAGAGTTGGCTTTCGGTCTGTGGGCCATCACAGATGGCGGTTACGCCGTTATACTCAGTTCCCTGTACGAGATCGGGCTGGCCGATCCGTTCGCAACGGTCATGAAAAACTGCCACATCCTGGGAGACGGTTACGGATGGCGACCGCTCTCCACCAAGTGGGATTATGAGGAGACACGTGACCGGATTCGGCGCGAGATCTTCCCCGAAGAGGCCCGTCAGGTATATGGGGTTTGAGGGTAAGGGGAAAAGCGTCGTCCCGACGCCGCAAGCTGACGAAAAGACAAAATTTGACCAGCCGTCAGTTATTGACGGTTGAGTGTCATGCGCGGCGGTGAAGCAAGGTTTCTGTACTTGTCCCACGTGATTGTGTTAATGATAGAGATATCTCGGGATTCGTTCGGGATTTACGCGTAAGTCGTCTTTCACCAGACCGGAGGAACTGAAGGTGGCAGAACGTTGTGAACCGCCGGCGAGCGTATGGAAGCCGTCGGAAAACCTGAGTCCTCGCGTCAAGAGGCTCCGGGACGAATACTTCTCTTTCTACGATCGTTACGACACTTATACCAACGAGGTTCGTCCATACACTACCGGGCGTCCTTGGGATGAGGTATACAGCCGCACCAACTGGGGCGTGACTCCCGAGGCGGTACCTTTTTTGCCCGGTTTCGGTGTCTGCTTGCGTGCCCTGGCGGAACGTGTAGAATTCCCCGATGACATGTTCAACCGTTCCATTGCCGAAAGAAGAGCCTTCTTCTTCAACAGAGTTATCGCCGACCATCTCCCTGTGAAGATTCTCGAGGGAGAACTCATAGTCGGGAGCCACTTCAACACCGCCTTGAGCAAGACGCTCACGAAACGTGAAGCAAAGGAATGGGCAAGAGGCCAGGACAAGTTTTACAAGGAACTGGCCTTGAGATGTGAGACCGGCGAATTCAATTATGGTGCCATCCCCGGCCATTTCGTCCCTAACTACAACAAGGTGCTTGAGAGAGGATTCTCCGGGATACAGCAAGAGCTTCGAGACTTGAAGGGTCGAACGACCGACACCAACCACAGAGCTTGGCTCAACGCTCTCATTGACTCCTGTCACGCACCGCGCTTGCTGGCCGAAAGGTACTCCAACGAAGCGAAACGGTTGGCCGAGAACGAGGCGGATCCGAAGAGGAAAGAAGAGCTGCTGGAGATTTCGCGCATCTGCGCCAAAGTGCCGTGGGAACCGGCTGGGACTTTCTGGGAGGCGGTTCAATCTCTATGGATCATGCACATAATGGTGATCGCCGCGGAGAGCTACCCCGGTGCGGGTGTGAGTCCGGGCAGAATCGACCAGTATCTGTACCCTTATTATCGAAGTGACATTGAGAGCGGCGCTGTTGCAAGAGGGTTTGCCAAAGAGATCCTCGAGTGTTATTGGATCAAGCACAACTATGCGTATGACTTTCAAGGACAGGTCGGCAACTCGCAGGGTATAAACTCGAGCTTCGGGCAGCTCATAACGATCGGTGGGATCGACGAGAACCACGAGGACGCCTCGAACGAGTTGACCTGGCTCATACTGGAAGTCATCGAGGATATGAACCTTCTCGAACCGAAGCCGAACATCCGGCTTCACGCAAAGACGCCCGGACCGCTGATGGACCGGGTAGTTTCGATGATCGCGTCGACTCAAGGGAGCCCGTTCCTGATGAACTTCGACGAGCCTTCGATGAAAGGGCTAATCTGGCAGGGGGTGCCCGAGAGTGAGGTATGGGATTATGCGCCGGTCGGTTGTCTGGAGAACACGATGATCGGCAACGATGTCTCCGGAACCGTTGACGTTAACGTCAACATTGCCAAGGCCCTTGAGTTGACGCTGAACGACGGCAAGGACGTGCGGCTGAACAAACAGATCGGACCGAGAACGGGCGATCCAACCGCGTTTGAGACTTTCGACCGGCTTATGGAAGCTTTTAAACGGCAGCTTACTTCTTTGATAGACAGAGCTATAGAGGCCAACAACTTTGCTGATTCGCTCAGGGTGAAATTTGAACCGGTGCCGTACACGTCTTTGCTCGTGGAAGGATGCGCCGAATCGGGTAAAGATTGCCGTGCGGGCGGTGCGGTATACAACTTCATCACGGTTGAAGGTCTGGGTCTTGCCAACGCTGCCGATTCGTTGGCGGCGCTGAAAAAGCTCGTTTTCGAAGAGAAACGGATATCCATGAAACGATTACTGGCGGGTCTCAGGAGCAACTTCGAAAGTGACGAGGTACTGCGTCAGACGCTGGTCAATCACGCTCCGAAATTCGGGAATGACGATGACTATGTTGACAGTATAGCCAGGGAGGTTTCCAGGTACTGGGGCGAGTACGTATTTACGAAGACGGCACCCGCCAGCGGACGCAGGTACCGGGGCGGTTACCTGTCCTGGAACTACTTCATATCCTTTGCTCCCAAGACGGGGGCGTTACCTGACGGGAGGCTCCGAGGCTCTTACTTGTCGGGTGGTGTGGGGCCGAGACAGGGGGCGGATACCAGAGGTCCGACGGCCTCGGTTTTGAGCGTCGGGAAGCTGGGCCTGGAAGTTCATCCCAACGGTTCGTCGCACACGATGTCTTTCAGTCCGGCCATATTCCGGGATATCGGGCATCGTGGCAAGTTCGCCGAGTTCCTGAGGACTTACGGCGAGGTCGGGGGCACCGCACTCATGACCAACGTCGTCAGTCCCGAAACGCTTATTGAGGCACAGAAACATCCTGAGCAGTATCGGAATCTGTTAGTCAGGGTGACAGGATACAGCGCCTATTTCACGACGCTCGGCAAAGAACAGCAGGACGAAATTATTGCCAGAGAATCGCACGGTGTCCGATAGAGACGAGGGTGGGACATGGCGAAGCTGTCTGAGGCGGCAAGAGAAGCTTTCGCAGTAACAAGAGCCGCGAAGTTCATTGCCACGCGCGACGAAAAGGGCGTACCGAACATCGCCATGATTGCCTCTACGACCCCGTGGGACGATGACCATCTTATCTTCGGCGATTTCTTGATGTGGCAGACCAAGAAGAACCTCCAGGCCGGGTCGCCCGTATCCGTTTCGGTCATGACACGGGATTTACGATGCTACGAAGCGAGAGGCAGGTTCCTCGGGTTTGAAACTTCCGGCGACAAGTTCGATGCCATGGGCAAACAGGACATATTTCGTTATTCGGCAATCGGGCTTTTGCGCGGGGTCGGTACAATAGGTGTGGATGAAGTCTATCCTCTGAAACTCAGCGCCGTTTCTGTTGCAAAGGACTGGTTGTTGGCGAGAATCGGCGGTAAACGGTCCGCGGATCTGCCGGAAGGGAAACGGGTCAACCCTATAGTTGCCGGCATCTTCGGCGCTCGCGACGCTGCCAAGTTCCTGGCGGTATCGCGCGGAGATCATATGGAACAGTTTCCCGTGATCGGGATGAGACCCGTTGGTGCTGACTATCTGGCCGTCCGTTCCGATCTGCCTTTGACAAGAGGTGACACTGTCGCGGTATCAGCGTTGACGATGGATCTGAAGGCATTCCAGATTAAGGGTGAGTATGTTGGTCTGGCTCGGTCGAGAGGCGTCAACTTGGGCTACATCAGGGTCACCAACGTTCTGTCGCAGACGCTGCCTCTGGTGTCCCGTGAAGTGCCCTCCGACAACTACGATGTGTAGAAGGAAACGAACCGTTCTTGAGGTCACAAGACTCACCTCACCACGAAGAGCACAAAGGGCACGAAGGTCCTCTGCGCCTCTGCGTTAAGGACATGCGGCAAAGGGGGCGGCTACATCCTCGCGCCGGTGGAATAGGATGAGGTTGAAAGAGGACGACACATGAATTCGCGAGAACGCGTACAGACCGCGCTTGATTTTGAAGAACCCGATCGGCCGCCGGTGTTCGCCACGTTTGTGCCGGAGGTCGAGGCGAGATTGCGCGAGGCCGCCGGAATCGACGAACCCGACCTGGGCGTTGCGCTGGGGAACGACATGGTCAAGGCGTGTGCCGGGTTGGAGATGAGCTTCTACGGCGGTCCGGAACCGGAATACACGTGTCCGTGGGGTATCCGTTGGCGATGGGTGAGGAACCAGTTCGGACAGTTCACCGAGATTGTGGATCATCCTTTGGCCGGCGACAAATCCAAGTTGGATGCGTACGAGATTCCCGATCCTCACGATGATGCGCACTACGACTCGTTCCGTGAGATGAAGCGGCTCTACGGTGAAGACAAGTGGCTCATCGGTTCGAGCCAGATCAGCGTGTTTGAAGCATCGTGGTACCTTCGCGGCATGGAACAGTTCTTGATAGATATGATAACGGACCGGGACTATGCTCACGCGCTGATGGACAAGGTGATGCGGTTTCCTCTGGAAGCGGGAAAGAGGTACATTGAACTGGGCGCGGATATGGTCTGGTTCGGCGATGATGTCTCCTCCCAGGAACGGATGATCATGTCCGTGGAGCTGTGGCGGGAGTACTTGAAACCGCGGTATGCCACACTGTTTGCTGAGATGAGGAGAGCCAACCCGACTGTGAAGACCGCATACCATAGTTGCGGCAATTGTGAGGCTGTTCTGGACGATATGGTCGAGATAGGGCTTGACGTTCTCAACCCGTTACAACCGCTTGCCATCGATCCTTTCGCGATAAAGAAACGTTACGGCAACCGGCTGGCTCTGTTTGGCGGGCTTGACGTGCAGAGGACTATGCCGCGCGGTTCTCCAGCCGAAGTGCAGCAGGCGGTCAGGAAGCTCAAGTCTGAATGCGGGAAAGGTGGCGGCTACATCCTCGCGCCGGCACACCACATTCAAGCGGATACCCCGACGGAGAACATTCAAGCTTTCTACGATACCGCGTTGAGCTGAACGTGTTACATCAAAAAGTCGCTTGAAACTCATAGTATGTTCCCGAATTCCGGCCGAATTTCCCTCAGCTGTGATTGAAGTGATCGAACAGTGGGCCGAATTCCACGCCATCTATAATTGTCGTGCGGTAGGCCTCAACGCGGATGGGGTCACGCGGATGGGGTCAGGTCTAACATTACTACATTTCTTTCTCGTACGCGTTCACGGCATGGCTCACGGTCATATAGTGCAAGCCCAAGTAATCGGCTATCGACTTCATGGTGTACCCGTGTTCGAGATAGGCCGAGGCAATCGCTTTGTTTCTGCGGGCTTTGTCTTTCGCAACGGTCTAGCGATGCGCATAGCATACCCCACACCTGCAGATAGAATGTAGTAATGTGAGACCTGACCCCGCTTCTGGGTGGTCAAGCACTTTTTGAATCTTGCGTACCTCCACATTCATCCCTCACCCCTTAGAATGGGTGACTGTCACGGTTGAGCTCACCTGCCCCGAGACTTCGGGGTCAGGTGCAGCGCATTGTTATGTGCTTTTTTATTTTACTGAGAGGACTATTGGCTCTCCCTGAAGCTTACCGATGACGATGTCCTGTCCCAAGGGGTGAAGTCCGTCAGAGAGCGTTAGCTCCAGAATATCAGCAAGGTTCTCTGCTTCTACAGGAAAACTATTCGGACCGCCAACACTGTTTCCCGTAGAGATCCCTCTTCGCTCCGTGATCTTAATTAGCAATTTGAGCATATTCGTTGGCGCTGACGTTTTCACAAGGTCGGCGACAAATACGACTTCGGCCACCATCAACTCGGTATCTAGCGCCGGCGTAACCTGAATCAGGCCATGACCTGTTTTCTTGCTTATTTTGACGTACTTTTCGCCATGGGCTTCAATAACAACGTGCTTGACTAAGAGGTCAGTACCTTCATATAAATCGTCGATACTCACGCAGAATGAGCCCGGAGGAATCTGCTGGACTTGCTCTTTCTCTTTACAACCTGCAACGAAAAAGACGATCACAGCCGACAGGAGTATTAGCATTTTCTTCATCAATAGATCCTTTCACATAACTACGGTATATATGGTTTCCGCATAACACGCACGGATAGAGAACAGAAGCTATGTTGCCCCCGATTTCGTACGGACCGTTCTGCGCACCCCCTTTCCCCCCGGTTCAGAAGATCGGCGTGAACCGTCGTTTCGTTGACATGCGACGTTTTTCGGTGGATTTCCAGGTCGGAAGTTCTGCAGCCCCTTACGACATAGGACATTCTATACGATTAATGCGCGGTTGTCAAGTGCCGTCGTGGTGACCCCGTGAATTCTGACAGGATGGACAGGATAGGCAGGATAGGAAGGGCAGACACGCGGGTCTGCCCCTACGGTATGTTGTCGAATGGTGTGGCGGCTCAAGGGTTGACATGGTCGCCGGGGTTCTGTTATGCTTGCACACAAGTTAGTTGTGTGCGAGCGTATTGGGGCGCAGCCGAGAAGTGTTACCCGTGGCAAGAAAGAGACCGCTTAAGAATGTCTGACAAAGAGATCTACGATCGTTTCATCGACTGGTTGAAGAGAAGCTGGCACGATCTGCCGGTAACCGATGCGTTGGAGTCGTTTGTCAGGACGATGTACACGCCTGACGAGGCGGATCTCCTCACCGGTATGGCGTTCTTCGGGCACACGGACATCGAAACGTATGCCAAGACGAAGGAGATGGATCCGGCCGACCTGAGAGAGAAGCTCGACGGGTTGGCGAAGAAAGGTGTGGTATTTCGCTACGTCAGAAACGGCGACGTCAAGTATCGTCTCAACGATATGTTTTTCGTTGCCATGCGCAGTGCGTTCTGGCCGGGACGGACGGACCCGCTGACAAAATCGGCAGCGCCATTGGCGAACAGGTACTTTGCCGACTTTTTCGATCAATGGAAGGACGTGCATCATAAGGGATTGCGGACAGTGCCGATTAACGGTACCATCGAGGATACGCGCCAGGTGCTGCCTTACGATGATGTGGTCAAGATAGTGAACGATCGCGAGTACTGGTCGGTCTCATACTGTGCGTGCAAACACAGGAGGAACGTCGATCCGGACACGCCGGACTGCAAATATCCGACCGAGGTATGTCTCCATTTCGACAGGCTCGGCCGTTACATTGTCGAGAACGGCATGGGCCGGGAGATTACCAGGGAGGAGACGCTCGATATCCTGCGCCAGGCCGCGGAAGCCGGGCTGGTACACGGTGCATCGACCTGGCAGGATCAGGTTGATACCATCTGCAACTGCTGCAAGTGTTGCTGTATGTGGTTCCAGACGTATCACGTGCTGAAACATTCCGGGAGCCTCGATCCGTCGAACTACCGTGCGCAGTTCAATCATGCGCTGTGCAAAGGGTGCGGATTGTGCGTGAAGCGCTGCCCGATGGAAGCGGTTCATCTGGAAGAGTCGCCTGAAGCGAACAACAAGACCGGGAAAGTGGCTGTGCTGAACAGCGAGATCTGCATCGGATGCGGCGTGTGTGCGTATAAGTGTCCGGGCGAAGCGATCGTGCTTGAACCGCGCGAGGAGATTCACGAGCCGCCGAAAGATGCGCGTGAATTCACGAAGCGCTTCTATATGGACCGCGAAGCCGCCCGCGCGAAGAAATGACCCGTATGAAAGGAGGCCAGATGTTCAAGACACGCGTGACAGAGCTTTTCGGAATCGAATATCCCATTGTGCAAGGCGGGCTGATGTGGATAGCCCGCGCTGAACTCGCGGCGGCGGTGGCCAATGCTGGCTGTATCGGGTTCATGACCGCGCTCAGTTGTCCGACACCGGAAGACCTCAGGGCGGAGATTCGCAAAGTCCGCGACCTCACGGACAAACCGTTCGGCGTCAACATAACGCTGCTTCCGACGCTGAAACCGGTGGACTATGGGCAGTATATAGATGTGTGTATCGAGGAGGGGGTGAAGTTCATCGAGACGGCCGGCCGTAATCCGGAGCCGTACATGGCGCAGATGAAAG
>Ga0180437_10010873_pt1 | contig 11025 bp, 4 predicted proteins | sample SS_ome_4_FD_132410 | JGI IMG/M metagenome (GOLD analysis project Ga0180437, IMG submission 132410) | Hypersaline lake sediment archaeal communities from the Salton Sea, California, USA - SS_3_D_1 metaG | ecosystem: Environmental > Aquatic > Non-marine Saline and Alkaline > Hypersaline > Sediment... | reverse complement strand
CGCCGGCGAGATGATCTGCAAGCAGTTCAACGAAGCGGCCGGCGCCCTGCAGGTGGTCGGCATGGACGTGCACGCCAGCAGCATCCGGCTGGTCTCCGACGGGGTGGAAGTCCGCGGCTCGATCGAGCTGCCCGATCTGGCCGGCGGCGTGAAGCTCGACGTCGAAGGTCCGCACTTCGTCCGCGTCACCAGCGCCGGCGGCCTCGACTGCGACATGACGCTGGAGATTCCCGAAATCGACCTCAGCTTTGGCGGACTGTCCGTCCAGGCTTCCGACGCGGCGATCCATCTCATCAAGCAGGGCGAATTTGCCCAGGCCAAGCTCTACGGCCAGTTCAAGCTCGATCTCGAGCCGATTGTCTCCGACGTCTCGATCAATCTGGTCGAGGCGGAGGGCAACTACCTTTCGCTCGACTCGGAGGGCAACGTGGACCTGGTGGGCGTGATCGACGTCGGCCAGCGGATCGACATCGTTCCCGGCGTGCTGTACCTGGACGATCTGCACATCGAGCTGGACACGATCGGGAAACGCTACTACGGCCGCGGCGACGTCGGCATTCCCGCGGTCAGCCCGAGCTTCGTGGTCGAGGCCTCCGTCGAGTTCATCAACGGTCATCTGAACGAGTTGGGGCTGATCGCCGACAACATCAACCTGCCGCTCTGGTCCACCCCGCCGGTCTTCCTGCAGGAAGCGGGCGGCGTGGTGTCGGGCATCTATACCGGCCCGCTGGTCATCCGGCCCGAGGTTGCCCTGAGCATCGGCCCGGTCGTGCAAGGATATAACCTGATCCGCGTCGACGGCACGGTGGGAATCGACTTCTCCGGTCGGATCGACGGCCAGGTGGACGTCACGGTCGTCGGTGAGGAACTCGATTCCGGCGACGGGGACGAGGAGTTCGCCATCGCCCGGGGCAACATGCGGGCGATTCTCGACACGCAATACGGCGTATACGTCTCGGGATACCTGGAGGCGGGCTACTACGAGGGCGAACCGACCTTCGTCCTCAACGGCCAGGCCAAGCTCGACTGGTACAACAACTTCCAGGGCAAGCTGGCCGGGAGGGCCCAAATCCCCGATTCGGTGCCGGTCATCGGCGCGATTCTGGGCGGGAGGGACGTTGCTACCACTGTCTACACGCAGTACTACGACGACGGCGTCAGCAGCAACGATTACCTCATCGGCGCCATCATGGTCGACTTTCCGATCGTCGGCGAGGTCGAGCACGCCATCGAAGTGAACTACCACACCGGGGAGGTCAACTGGAATGCGCCGTTGAGCCGCGTGTTGGACGTAAGCTTCCCGGGCATTAAAGGCGCCGTCGCCGCCGCGGACCTCGGCGGCGCCAAGCCGATGGCCGCTTCCGAAACGCAAATCGCCCCGATCGCCTCAGGCATCGACTACGCGATCTTCCGAGCGGCCTGGGAAGAGACCGCCGAAACCACCGAACTGCACCTGGTCGACCCCACCGACCCGGACGTCACCATTACGCCACAGAACGTCGACGACTACCCGAACATCGCCTGGGTGCACGACACGCCGGGCGAAGCCTATTACATCGTGTCGGGTCCGGCGTCCGGCGGATGGCAGATGTCGCTGAGCCCGGTCGACGGCATCGGGGCCTACCAGATGCAGGCGCTGCAACACTCGGCCCGGCCCGTGGTGACCATGCTTCAGCCCGATCAACCCACGGCCGACCCGACGGTCGAACTGGCGTGGGTCGACGCCTACACGGGCGATCCCTCCATCGACCCGGTCGTCAGTCTGTATTACGATACCGACCGGGACGGCGTGGACGGCACGCTGATCGCCACGGGCATCCCCCAGAGTGGCGCCGACACCTACGACTGGAACACGGCGGACGTCGCCGGCGGCGAGTACTACGTATACGCCGTCATCGACGATGGCCTGAGTTCGCCGGACATCAGCTACGCTCCGGGCCGCATCACCGTGGTCAATGCGGACGCCCCCGCACAGGTCACCGGACTCCGCGCCGTCAGCGGCGATGACACCAGCGCCGAACTCGCTTGGGACGCCTCGTCCGATCCGGACGTGGTGCAGTACGAAGTCCGATACACCGAGACGGCCGCGGGCGACGGGTACGACCGAACGGTCGGGACCACGGAACTTCAGGTGACCCTGATGGGCCTGGCCGAGGGTGAAACCTACCGCGTAACGGTCGTTGCCGTGGACGTCGACGGCAACGTCAGCGTGATGGCCGAGCCTATCGTCGTGATACCGGGCGCCGAGGCGACCGTCGGCGAAGCCCCCGGCGAGTGGGACGTCTTCGCCGAAGCCGGCTCGACTTACACCGCCAAGATCCCCGGCGGCCAAGGTGCGACCTACACGCCGATCGTGATGCCGGCCGGAGCGACGGTCGACCAGACCGGTGCGTTCCGGTGGTCGGTCCCGGCCGTCGGGGCCGAGGGCTGGCACGAGGTGCTCGTGAACGTCAGCGACGCATCTGGCCAGATCACGCCACAGCGTTTCCTGATCCTGGTGGATCAGTCGGCGCCGCTCTCCGGCGCCGCCCCGACGGCTCAGGTGGACGACAGCAGTTCCATCACCATGACGGCGCCGGCCTTTGCCGACGCGTCCGGCCTCCTGGAATATCGCCTCCTGCGCAACGGCTCGGCCGTATCCCCGTGGCAAACGTCCCATGTTCTGGTGGACGCCGGGCTGATGCCGAACACCGCTTACGAATACTCCGTCGTCGCCCGCGATGCCTCGCCCGCCCGGCGGACATCCGTGGCCTCCGCCTCGGTAACGGCCACCACCCTCGCCGCCGTTCCGGGGCCGGCGAGCTTCTCAGGCATCACGACCACCGGCGCTACCATCGCGTCGGTTTCCGCGGGGCCGAACCCGGCGGGGACGGAATTGGCACTGCTGGATCCCGCTGCCGAAAAGTGGATCTCCGCAGTCGGCTCGATGGGCGCCGACCCGGTCTGGCAAACGGTTGACGCGTGGGCCGGCCTGGGCGTGACCGGCTTGCAGGCCGACCGCGACTACCAGTTCGTCACCTACGCCCGCAACGCCGTGGGCGCCGTCAGCCAGCCCTCGCAGCCCGCCGACTTGCACACAGCCCGCGAGGGCGACGCACCAAGGGTGGACGGCATCCAGTACGAGAACCATGCCAGCCGGCTGACGGTCCATTTTTCCGAAGGAGTCGACCTCTCGTTGAAGGACATGGCGATCCTGGACGCGTCCTCGACGCCGGTGGACCTCTCCAACGCGGTGCTGACGCACGTGCCCGGCGATCAGACCGCCGCCCTGGGGCTGTCCGCCGTCTCCCTGGCGGCCGGTCCGTACCACGTGCGGCTGACCGGGTTGACCGTCCAGGACCTGGCGGGCAACTCGCTGGACGGCGACGGAGACGGCCAAGGCGGCGACGACTACCTGGGCGCTTTCGAAGTTCTGCCGGCTCAGGTCGTGGGACGGTTCGTCTTCTACAACAACAGCTACTTCGACTCATACACGCCGGGCCCCGACCCGGCCGACGACGCAGCCATCGCCACGGACAAGCATGCCCTGCGGCCGGGCGAGACCGCTACCTTCGCCAACTGCACCGGCTTCAACCACGGCATCAACGGTGTCATCGTCGACGTCGCCGGCCTGCCGGGGTCGCCGACCGCCGCCGATTTCGAGTTCAAGGTCGGTAACGACCACGATCCGGCTAACTGGTCACCGGTGACCACGCCGCCCGGCATTACGGTTCGCCCGCACGCCGGCGACGACCAGTCCGACCGCGTCACGCTCATCTGGCCGGACGACGCGATTCAAAACACGTGGCTGCAAGTCACGATTCTCTCGACCGCCAACACGGGCCTGGACCACCCCGACGTCTTCTATTTCGGCAACGCGGTCGGCGAAACGGGCAACTCGGCAACGGATCTGTTTGTGGACGTGGCCGACTTTGCCGGCGTGCGCGAGCATCCGCGCAACTTCTTGAATCGCGCCCCGGTCGATTACCCCTGGGACGTTGACCGAGACAGTTTCGTGGGCGTTGCGGACCTGGCGATCATTCGCGAGAACGGCACAAACTTCCTGACGGATCTCAACCTGATCTCCGTGCCGCCGGACGCGGCGGCGGCTACGCATGCTACATCCAGCGAGGACATCACAAGGAGTACAACCATGTTCGGTTCAAACGAGCGATACAACACAAGACAAGACTCGCGCCAGGCAGCGGTCTCCTTTGAATTGTTGGAGCCGCGACGGCTGCTCAGCACGGTGCCGTCGATCCTCGGCTCGGCCGTCGAAACACCGGCCGCGGTGGCCTCCGCGCAACCGTCGTCAGCAGCGCTCCCCGCCAAAGCGGCGGACCTGAGTGCCGACTTGTCCGTCGACGAGTACAGCGCCGAGTGGGGCGAGAGTATCCGGATCGTCGGCAGCGTGCACGGCAGCACATCGGGCAGCTACCAGGTCAAGGTCGTGCTGTCGACCGACGAGGATTACGATGCCGGAGAGGACTACACCCTGCTGAGCTACGTGCGGTACAGCGCCCCCTGGTCGTTCCAGGAATATGAAAACCTCCCGTCCAGTCCGCCCCCCGGCTTCTCGGCTCACGGCGGGTATTACGTCGTGATGACCGTCATACCAAGTGCCGGCGACCCCAACATGGACAACAACACGGACGCCGACACACTGACCGTCTCCTCCGGCGGAGGCGCTCACGACCTGGTGCACAATTACCGCTTCGACGATCCGCCACGCAGTGGGCGGGAGATCTGGTGGCCGGGACACCCCAACCCCGTCGGCGAAGACCATCGCATCCTGGTAGACCTGGAAGTCCTGGATGACTCGCCCTACGGCACGCCCGGCGAAACCGAACCGGGCGTGGTCCGCTTCTATTGGAGCATGGACGAGCCGAGTTTCGAGCCCAGCAATCTGGTCGGGGAGCGATCGTATGCGAATTTGTGCGCCGAGGAGTACGAGGAGCTTCAGATTGACTTCCATACGCCCACGAACCTGCACACGGGAACAGGATACGTGTCGTACTGGATCGACGCCACAAACACCACCCAGGAAAGGGACGAAGACAACAACCGATATTCCTGGACGGTGCCCGTTTCCGTGCCGGCGCCGGAGATCGCCGTCAGCGGCATGGGGCGGAGCATTGCCTGTGGGGACACGACTCCCAGTACGTCCGACGGCACCGACTTCGGCACCACGCCGGTAGGAACACCGCTGATCCGCACGTTCCGGGTCAGCAACACCGGGGACGCGCCGCTGACGACCTCAGGCTTGACCTTTCCGGGTGGCTATGAGGTTATCGACTCGCTGAACGGGACCATCGCCGCGGGCAGTCACGACGATTTCACGTTGCGCCTGATCGCTGCCGCGCCGGGCACGTACTCGGGCGACGTCCGGTTCAACAACAGCGACGACGACGAGAACCCGTTCGTCTTCCGGATTACGGGTGTAGTAGAATCCCGGCCGGCGTCGGTCATCGAGGTCGACACGGAAAACGCACGATGGAACCCGATCACGGAAACACTTGAGGTCGACGTGACGGTTGCGGGCACGGCCATGCTGACGGGCTTTCAGCTCAACGGCCAGCTTGGTGACGGGCTGGACGGCGGCCCCGAGCCCGTGTTCCAGTCGATCGACTTCGGCAACGGCATCTGGGAAGGTTTCTCCAGCACGGTGATGGGCGGGCCGGTTTCCGGTGCCGAGCAATTCTGCCAGGCGGGCATCACCTTCAACGAGGCCGACGACGAGGTTCTCGGCGACGGTCGGATGGCCACCCTGGTGATCGACTGGAGCGGGTTCGGCCGGGACGATGAGTTCCCTCTCCGCCTGGCCGGTACCGATATCGGCGTGGATTCCTATCTGCTGGACTGCGACGGGTTGCCGACACCTGCCAGCATGCCGGCCTCCTGGCTGCTCGCTCTTCCGGAAGTCGAGACCAGCGTGGTTGCAAGGCACGTGTTCTACAACAACTCGCGTTTCGACGGGAACGTCTCGGCTGCTAATGAGCACGACGAGGACGCCATCGCCCCCGACAAGCAAGCCCTGCTCCCCGGTCACGAAGTCACCTTCGCCAATTACACGAATTACCACCTCGGTATCAACGGTATCATGGTCGACGTCACCGGCCTGTCCGGCACACCGACGGCCCAGGATTTCGCCTTCAAAACCGGCAACGACGCCGACCCCGCCAACTGGTCGCCCGTAACCACGCCTCCCGAAATCACGATCTTCTCGGGTCAAGGTACAGACAACTCGGACCGCATTACGCTCATTTGGCCCGACAACGCCATCCAGAACACCTGGCTGCAAGTCGCCGTCCTGCCGACTGCCAACACGGGCCTGGCCCAACCCGACGTCTTCTACTTCGGCAACGCCATCGGCGAGACGGGCAATTCAGCCGACGACGCCAGAGTGGACGCCGTTGACGCGCTGCTTGCCCGCAACAATCCGCGGACACTCGTCGACCCGGCGCCGATCGATTTCCCCTACGACTTCAACCGCGACCAACGCGTCAACGCGACCGACATGCTCATCGCCCGCAACCACCAGACGCACCGCCTTAACGCACTGAGCCTGATCAGCTTGTCGGACAACAGCGGCAAAGGCGGTGCGACGGCCGCGGTCCGGTGGAGCGTGGGCGACGATGCGGCAGCCCAATCGGCTCACGAGGTTGTCTTTCAGCAGGAGTCGGAACAGGCAAGCGTCAAGTTGCACTGGTTCTTTGAACTGGATGATATGATCGCAGAACCGCAAGCCGCCAACCGGGTCGTGGAGGATGCTGTGGACCTGTTGTGGGCGGGGGTGTGAGGGAGCGCGTGTAGTCGTCAAACGCCGACCCACCGGGACGAGCCCGGTGGGCATGCCAGAAGCCCACAGCCGCTGCGGTACGACCGCGCTGCGAAGCCGTCGAGCCATTTGTTCCCCACGTTTTTCCGCCGCTCGGCACAAAGGACCCAAATCAACCCCGCCTTAAGTGGACGCGAAGGCATTTGGTCACAAGGGTTTGCGCGACAGCGGCCGGGTTCTTTGAAACGTCAAAAACCAATTGTTCTCCGCCCCACGCCTACCCGACCACCGACGAGCGACCGGGGCGTTGCACCCAAGCCGTTGCCGCCAGCCACGTTACGTCGCGTGGCCGGCACTTGACACGGCCTATCGACACCCGTACACTGTGCCGCGTGGGGAAATTGCAAGTCCTTTCCTGCCAGCGAGTTCGGGAATTGTTCCCCGGTTTTCGCTGATTTCGAGGTTCGCGGAGGAAAGAATTCCAATCGCCGGATCACCGGGCCGCGCCGACCGCCTCGGCAAGCCGTCCGGGTGGCTGGCCGGGGACGTCAGATCCAAGTTGCCAAAGAACGCTCCGCAGACAACGGTACGGGTAATACTGTACACAAATTTACCATACACTGCAAGGGCAGAAGTTGGCCACCTGAGCTAGTGCTCCGTAACACATGAGTTGATGGGTAGTTGGGTGCCATGCCCACGCTTGTCGTGGGCATGCTTGCCGTCTCGCTTCGCTCGCTTGGCAAACATGGCACCCATCAATCACGGCGTCACGGACTATTAGCCAACGCACTGAAGACCATAGGGCGGGCGCGACCGAACAAGAGACATTCGGTCGTGCCGAGCGATGTTGGGGAGCCATGCTCACCCTGCCGACTACCGACTACGGACGCAAAACCTCCTGGGGCGCCTCGACCGGCTGATAGCCCTCCGGCATCTCGGGAAGGAATTCCTTCTCATCGATTTCGACGCCCCACTGCAGCGGGCCGTTGACTTCCCGCAGGTGCATCTTCCGAAAGCCCGTGATCAGGCACTTGCTCACCTCGAACGTGCCATCAAGCACGATCGGCAGCTTCGTCTTCGGATCGACCCACATCGTGCACTTGGATCGCTCGATCGGGGCCATGAACTTGACGAGTTCCGGGGCCATGCCTCCGAAGATTCGTTGCTCGACATCGGATACGGTGAACCCGATCGCTTCCACACCGTTGACCTTCTTCGGACCGACCTTGAGATACCCTCCTTCCTGGAACAGGAACCCCAGCATTTTCTTTGGGTCCATGCCCCAAACGTTCCAACGCAGGCCCTCTGCCATCTTGATCCGGCAATAGGCTTTTTGCGGCGGGAAAATGACCGTCATCGTTTCCGACGGGTAATGATGGCAGAACTGCAGCACCAGTTCGCCGGCCTTGTCGAACGTCTTATCGGAATACCCAACGTTCGAGATTCGCTTGAAGACGGGCAACACGTAGGTCTCCTTGCCGTCGTCCGTTTCGAAAGTACAGGTCCGCGTGCCGCGGGTCTCCGCCGAGGGTTGTTTCTCGACGGCCGCCTGCACGTCGGCCAAAGCCACGCTCTGCGGCAGGACGCCGTTGCCGTCGGAGAACAAGTACGCCAGCGAGATGGCCATGGCGATTCCGACCGCGGCCGTGTGTGTATAGGGACTCTTCACGATTTGTCTCCAAATTCGAGTTCGTTGGCTTTTGGGGATCAGAGTGGTCTGCGAATCGCCCGGCTTGGGCGCTGGCAGTTTCGCAGCATGCGTCTCGGCCCAGCGATCGAAATCCACGGGGGCCGCTTCGTACTGCAAATGTTCCTGAAGCAGTTGCTCCAGCTTCTCCATGTCGTCTTGGCTACGTTTCATGGGATCACTCCCTCAGGAAGCCGTTGGACTTCATCATCGCAGCAAGTTTCCGCTTGGCCCTTCGCAACCGGCCGTTGATCGCCTGCTGCGTCAGGCCGAGCACGCTCGACATCTGCCGGTAGGTCATTTCGCTGTGGTACCGCAGGAACAGCACCTCGCGAAGGTGCGGCGGCAGCGCCTCGACGGCCTTGCTCAACTGCTCGGCGCGGCCGTCGCAGCCGCCTGGTTCTCGGACAGCGTAGGCTTCGGTCGCCTTGCGCTGTCGCTTCCGGGCCCGGAGCATATCCTTGGCAACGTTCCGACAGATCGATCCCACCCACGGTCCGAAAGACCGCGGGTCTCTCAACTTTCCCAGCCGACTGCAGGCTTCGGCCAAGGCCTCCTGGGCGGCATCTTCGGCCAGATGCACGTCCAGCAAGACCGACCGGGCCACAGCCACCAGAGAAGGGTAGTAACGTTCGCACAACTGGGCCAGGCTGCCGCAGTCATGCTCCAGCGCCCGCTGCACGAGGATTTGGTCCGGGCTACGTGTCATTCACTCATGTCCCGCACAGGCCTGCGTTGGACTCTCAATAGATAGTCTCGCGGGCACGCGTAAATGGGCGCAAAATCCGAGGTTTCTTCGATGCTGACCCAATCTTAGCGGATCGCACGGCTTCTTGCGCGGGGTACCATCGGGCTCTTGAACCGGTGTGGCTTTGCCACCAGAGGTTGGGGCCAATCGTTCCGCACCTGGGATGGAGACTTCAACAGATCGACGCCGCCGAACGATGGAGGACGTGATGACGAATTGATCGAAGGAGCTATTTGTGATTGCGTGGCAGTTCGACCCGTTGAATTTCATTTCCACTGTATACGGTGAATGCAGGCTCGGAGCAGTACACTTGGCTCGCTGCCCCGACAATCGTTCTGTTGATACGTGCGACGTGGGCTGTTCCCAGGACCTCAGGTTGCTTCACCTTCTTCGTTGAGCCAATAGCCGCAACACTACGGCTGAGCGGCATCACGACCAACGCGTTTGGGTCGAACCATAAGCGCGGCACCTCGCCCGTCAGTGCGATTAGTCCGACAGGCGCATCGGAGCAAATCAAATCGGGAGCGTCGTCGGCTACGATCCGTACTATCCAATCACGTCTGGCGAAGGCATCCAAGGCAAGACTCGTTTGGCTGATCATCGCTTTCAGATACGTGACACGGTCAAAATCGTATTGGAAGGCCTCCTGATTGTTCAAGGATATGAACTCTTGTGCGGACATGCCAGCGTCTTCGATCGCTTTCACAAGAGCGGTACCAGCATCCGAACCGGCCAGTTCTCCCAGGGTTTGCCGCAGAGTCGCATCAATTGATTGCGACATGTACTCTCTCATCGCTCGGCCACGAACGAGCGACGTGGCAACGAGATTCAGGAACACATCACGAGCTTGTCCACACGGAGGGACCTCCTTCGTGTCCAAGATGAATTCCAGCACTTCAGCCATCAGGGGCTCAACGAAACTGCCGAGCCCTCGCTCAAGCCACATTGGATCAACATCTGGCCCAAGCTCTCCCTTGTAGAAATCACCCTCACAAGCGGCTTTGGCGGGCGAGCTTCGCCAGGATTTGCGGCGTTCCAGTTCGACCACCCAAAGCTTGCCATCGTCTGACGAGTCTTTGGTGAATCCTCTCAGGTAGAACTTGGGAACGAAATGGTGTTTTCTGGGCGTGCTCATTGTCCACTCGCGGGTGGCGTTTCATCCCATTACTTGCTACCCGGTTATGTTTCAGCGTAGGTAGTCCAGGTAGAACGATAGTATGCCAAGTATTGACGCAAGCAAACCAATCAACTCAAACACACCGGCAACACGCCACCAAGGGTGTTTCACGGATGGTTCGGAAAGTTTGCGACGTGTGGAGGACGCAATAAACGCCACTATGCGAGGCAAGGCAAATGCCGAGAGCGATGTTAGACCTAAGCAAACCAATCCAGAGATAAGGATGGGTGTGCTTGCGCAACTCTCCCAGATTTCAGGGCCGTAAAGGTCGTAACACAGGGCAACTGAGAAAGCGACCGTGACAATGCCCGTATACAACACGGTCACAACGAATGCCCCGACCGAGTCAGAAAGGTCCGACTCGGGCTGGTACAAGAGCATCAAGTCCTTAACAACATAGGCGAGCTTAAACATCATTGTCAAAGCGAAGAGCCATAGGACGACGAGAAATGTTGCCATGCTCAATTCCTTGTAGGCTCATAAAGCCGGCGGGTGTTGTGCAACAACGGAAGGATACCAGAAGCCCCATCTCAGCGGTACCGCAACCGCCTTCCCGGGTCTGCCCGGATTTCATGGCGGCGTTAATTCCTGGCTGGGTCGGCAGTTAGCCAGTAGTTTTGCCACAGACGGCTGTTCTCCAGGCAGGCCAGGGCCAT
>Ga0180437_10010872_pt1 | contig 11025 bp, 10 predicted proteins | sample SS_ome_4_FD_132410 | JGI IMG/M metagenome (GOLD analysis project Ga0180437, IMG submission 132410) | Hypersaline lake sediment archaeal communities from the Salton Sea, California, USA - SS_3_D_1 metaG | ecosystem: Environmental > Aquatic > Non-marine Saline and Alkaline > Hypersaline >... | reverse complement strand
CTAAACAAACAAGGAGAAGAACGGATGGCTAGTAAACTGAAAAGATTGAGAGTAATTGTCGGATTAATGCTGGTAGCTAGCCTGGGCTACTGCGCGAGTGTAACAACTTGGCAGAATAGAGCAAATGACTGTTGGGGTGCTAATAGCATTCAGAATTTTGTTGATAAACTTTTTAATATGTCTGGTGATGCAACTATTACCTCTGCTGGTGTTATTACTGTAACTAAGTCTACTGGCGCTTTTACTGTCGGGACTCTTGCTACTCTTACTCCTGCATCTCTTACCGTAACAAACGGTCAAGCATTGGCCGCAACAACTTCATACATGAAGATTACTCCTAGCGAAGTTGCTACAAATACTATTGCTAACGCAACCGCAGCAGGCCAAATTCTTATTATTGAGAATGTTGGAACTAATAACCTTGTCTTTAATGACAATGGAACAGCTTTGGCTTTAGGTGGAAATATTACTTTAGGCGCGACTGATACTCTTGGTTTGGTCGCAAATGCTGCTGCTCAATGGCGTAGGCTTTGGACAGGAAATAATTAACTCTCCGCAATCCTTGAGAGGGGTGGGTCTCTACCTACCTGCCCCTCTTGAAACTTTAGTTAGGAACGATTATGGGCAAAGGCGATCAGCAAGTAGATACGAATACAGCGCCATATTGGACCTCCATCCTTGATGACATTCAGGCTCGTTCTACTTGGAACAAAATGGACGACGAGATTATGAAGCGTCGTTCAATGGAACGCTCCCGTAAACGTCCTTATCCTGGCGCACCTAACCCTGTAGTTCCCATAATTGACGAAACATGCGACAAGAAAACCGATCAAGAAATAAGCATGATTTTGAACTCTCCTCGTGTTGCCCATTTTATTCCAATCGGAGATACTACACAGGAAACTGCGCTTAAAGCAGGTAAAGCTTTTGATACATTCCTTCGCCACGTAATCAGGTTCCGCCCCCAGAAAGAAGAGGGCGTTGATATGAAGAACGAACGAGGGTTTTCCATTTCCAAAGTTGTAATGAAGGATGATATCAGGTTTGGAGTTATCCCTACATTTATAACGGTAGATTGTAAAGATTGTATTGTTCCTTCTGATACCAAAGTTCCTGTTTCAGAGAATGCTGAAAGAATTACTTATGTACTGAGGTTTAGCGAGAGAGACCTTATTGAGCGTAAAGATGAAAAAGGTTGGAGCAATGTTGACGAGCTTATAGAAATGTTCGGACAGAAGAGAGCTGCCGAAAGTGAAGAACGTCCTGTAACCGGAACAATAAGCTCTTATGATGATGATAACACCCTTGAAGTTAAAGAAAAAATGATGGGTATATCTGCATCTGATTACAAACTTGATAACTATGTGATATGGGAAGTGTTTCATTATGCTACACAATGGGACGTAGATCAGGATAAGGCCAACAGAGAAGAGGATGATCCTCGTATTAGCGTAGGTGATCGTTGTGTAAGTTATATCTCTCCTGATTTCCCTGGATTTGCTTTAAAGGTTATGCCCTGGAAGTTTGAGGCAGTAACAAGAGAGATGACTCAGGAAGAAGAGCAAAACGAGATTCTTGACGCTCTAAAAGAAAATCGTGATCCCGTTTTCAGGGAGATAGAGATTGAGCCAGAAAGGGAGAGGCTTTGGGAGAGTATTCAGCATAGATACTCTTACAGGGATCAATTCTGGTACAACTCATGGGGTATTGGTCGTAAGGTTCTTGATAACCAAATTACAGCTACAGCCATGAAGAAGAAAAAGCTCATATGGGCCGACTTCGCTACAAACCCAATGTTTAAACAGACCGGCGATAGCAACCAGCAGACAGCTAAGATTGCTCCTGGCGGCTTCCTTCCTAACGGTCTTGATTTTGCCCAAATGCCTGTTCCTCCATCTACGTTTGATTTTGATATTGATAGCGAGAAAAGAGACGCAGCAAATAGAGTTGGAGCTGGGGACAGCATCTTTTCTGGCAACGTAACAGAAAGCCGCTCTTTGAATAAAACGGCTACTGAGGTTCGTGCTGAAACAGCAAACAGGGGTCTTGTTACTTCTGCTTCTGCTGATAGGTTTAACGAGCCAGACCATGAACTTTACTCAATGCTTTGGGCCCACTTGAAGCGCCTCAAAGTGAAACTTCCCATAATTGAGAATACTCAGTTTGTTGGATTCGCTGATGATGAGATTTATGAAGGCGAATATATAATTACCCCCGCATCAAGCGCAAAGACGCTTGACCCCGACACGCAATTCCTGAAATCTAAAGAAGCTCTTGCTCTTGCATTAGAGCTTAAAGATCTTGTACCAGTAAACGTTCTTGAAGGATTAAGTATGGTTCTTAACCAGCATGATCCAGATTTTGCGCAAGTTGTTTTAGGTGACCCTAATGCTGAAGGCCCAAATGGTCAGCCGCCTATATACACTATGCTGCAACAGATTCAAGAAACAATGACCCAGTTCGCAGAAGAGCTTCAAAGAAACAACCAAGAAGACGAAGCAATAGCTAAACTTGCGGTAGAGAACTCTGAAGAGATAGAAAAGATAAAGGTACAGGATGAGCAAGAAAGAATTAGTAATCAAAATAGAGAACCCTCTAACTAACGGCGAAAAAGACAAGCTTCGCAATTTATTAGAAGGACCAGATGGCGAATTGATCCGTAGAGCCGTAAAGGTTCAACTTGTGGCCTCGATCCTTGTTGGTAATATTTCTAGTGATGATTTTAGGCGGGGTTTTGTACATTGTATGTATATGCTCCAATCTGATAATGCCCTTTATGCTGTTGAACAGTCTGAAGGAGATGACGTAAACGATGTTGTTTACATGGACATAGAAGACGAATAAGGCTACCGGCTCCTATAAGCCGAGGAAGGAAAAAAATGCCAGAAGAAGTAAAAGAGGTTAAAGATCTTTCCGCTGATGAGATTTATGAGGGTTTCAAAGAAAAGTACCCCGAAGTCGAAGAGGCAGAAATACCTGTTGAAGAACCGGAGCCTAGTGTTAATCCTGAGATAGATAGCGGCGACCAGGAGCCAGAAAAACAAGAGGACGTTGAGCCAGAAGTAAAGGAACCCGTTAAGGAAGAAGAACAGCCTGAACCTGCAGAGGTTGAAGCTGGAGAAGCTTCCGACGAAGGGGAACCTGAAGTTAAGGCAGAAGAAGAACTGGATACGCCTGCAAATAAAGCTTTTGCAGAAATGCGTATAGAGAAGAAGGCGCTGAAAGAAAAGCTTGAAGCCCAGGAAGCCGAGTTTAACGCAAAGCTTGCTGCTCTTGAGGCTCGTATATCAGAACCTACAACTCAACCAGAACAGCCTAAAGTAACAGCTCAGGATGCATTTAATGTACTCAGAGTTGCAAGAGAAGGCGGTTACGCTTCTGATGCAGAAAACCAGCAAAATGAGAGGCTTGCACTTGAAGCAATCTCGCAACTGTCGGCTGCTGAATTAGCGCCTGTTCTACAGGGAGCTATCAACAATCAGTATGGCGATCTTAGCGGCGAAATAGCACAAGTAGCTAATCAGGCTGTAACACTGGCACAAACTAGGGAATCACAGGATAACAAGTTAGCCACTGAAGAGCAAAATAAACAGACTGAAGTGTTGAAGCAGAAGTCGGAACAACATGCGAAGGAATTAAGCTCTGTAAAAGAGTCTGACCCAACAATATTTGATCCTGACCACGAAGACTATAAAAAGTTTGCTGAGTGGGTTGAGAAAAATATTGGAAAGGTTAATGCTACAGGAACAGGGTTTGAAGTGAAGGGGTCACTACCTGAGTATATGGTAAATGAATTGTTGTTTCACCCTGCAGATCAAGTCAAAATGTTTAGGTCTCAAACTTCTAAGGCAGATCAGTCGGAGCTGGAAAAAGCTAGAGCTGAATTGGCTGCTATCAAGAAGAAACACAATATTATTGATTCACCCGAAACAGGCTCTAAAAGATCCAGCGCACAGGTTAAAACGAAATCTAATCGAAGCGCGGATGATATTTTAAACGACTTCAAGAAGAGGTACTAATAAGATATTGTCTCCGTTTCTTAACTGAATGGAGGCTATGATGCCAGGTGGTACATTAGCAACAGTATTAAACGAGAGATCTGAATACTCACTCGTAGAAGAATATCTCGAAAAGAGATTCCTTGAGAGACGCGAATGGAAAACGGCTCTTATAAACAAATCATTCGGAATTGTACGTCCGATAGATAAACATAACGGCCAGTGGGCTAAATTTACTCGTAAGGGTAGGTTCCGCAGACCTCAGACTATGCCTTCTCCTAGTGGTGCTGGAAGCGATCCTGCTTCTGGGGCTTCGATGGAAACGGAACAGCCTAAGGTTCCTGTTGAGTTCTTGCATGAGTTCATCGACATCACTACTGTAGCTCAGGCTACATCATGGGTCGACTTGGATGAGTGGGCAAGGGAAGATCTTCCTGTAGCTTCAGAACGTAGACTTCACGAGCTTGTACAGAATGCAATGCTTGTAGGTCGTATGACTCCTGGAAAGTATGCAGCAGACGGTACTCTTACTACCGACTTTGATGCATCTGCGGAAGCCACAGTAACTCTGTACCAGGAGTCATTTACGTTTGATCCAGCGCCTAAGTACTATGCCAATGGCAAGGAAACTTTCGCTGATATGGATGCAAACGACAAGCCTACATGGTTTGATATGCGTAACCATTGGACACGTTTGAGCCTTTCAGGCGCTAAACTTGTTGATGGTAACTACATATGCGTTTGTTCTTCATCCTTCTGGAATGATCTTCTTCAGGACGACGACGGCGGGTTGCTCACAGCAGCTATCGCTGGCGGTATGAAGTCTGCTATTAAGGGTCTTGAGACAATGAAGACCTTTGAGTATGCCGGATGGAAGATCATCATTGATGACCAGCCGTTTACTGAAGATCCTGGCGCTGAAGGTGTTAGAGCTAACTGGGGTAAAGTACATTCAGCACTTTGCTTTGGTAAAGCTTCTTACGTATGGGTTCCTCTTGGTGACATGCGTCAAATGCGTCCTAAGTTCAAAGTACAGGACATAACAAAGACTGGTTACAGTCACTCAATCGGTTACATGCTTCCTTACGGAATAGCTGTAATTAACCCTGATTGGTGCTTGGTTTACAAAGCATACGTATCAGAGCCAAAACCAAATAACTTCAACCCTGCCAATGTAGCTAAACAGCTAGAAGGCTTTGGAGTGTAATTAGGCGAATAGGGGGGTAGTTTGTCGCTATCCCCCCTTCGATAATGTTAAACACAGACTAAGAGGTAAAAACATGAAGAAGATGATAAAAGCAAGTCTACTGGTTCTGCTGTTCGGGGTTTCGGTTTCGTTCGCTGCAGGTCTTGTAGTATTATCACGAGGAAGTTTCTCTGCCACTGGCACAGGATCAGCCGCAACATCGCTGACTATACCAGCGCAGAAAGGGAAAATCATTCGGAATACTACTCTATCAATGAGTCAGGCTACGAATGCTAACCTTTCTGTTTACCGTCCACAGCGTAAAACTACAGCAAGCGCAGCTTCTGCAGCTTCTACAACGCTGAAGGTATACACTGGGTCAGTAAGTAACAAGGTTGAAGGTTTCACACCTACAACTTCTGATTACATGCTTGTAAACAGTCCTACATCTGGCTATCAGTTGGAAAAGATTTCAGCTATAGCATCGTTTGACGGAACCAATGTCACTACTTACACACTGGCAAATGCTGTTACGTGTGCTGCTAATGATGTTGTCTACGTTTGTGACGCAGATGATATCGTTACTATTGCAGGTCTTGCTGCTAGTGACCAGACAGAGATGCATTACATGTTTGTCGGGTATATCAGCAACCCTGTTTACTTGACTATTCCAGCTACAGCAGGTACGACTGTGCTTTCGGGTACATTTGACGCTGAAAAGTAAAGTATAACTCCAAAATCTGACCTGCCGGGGCAATCCCTCGGCGGGTTTAGGGGGCAGATTATGGCTCGTATAGTATTCGATATTCTCAAAGATGCGATTTCTGACGGATTGGGCTTACCTAGAGACCCTATCCAGAATGATATTCTGAATGAAGCTCTTGCCCGTTACGAGAAGTGCGGTAAGACAATTTTTGATTCTTTCCAGTGGGACACAACAAAGGTAGATTCGTTCCTGACCAGCAACGCTACATACGTAAACTCTTTTACTAACAATATTATCACTTTTGAAACCAATATAGACATAATCCTTGCGGTAAGGCCTGTTGAGGATACAACTATTGACGACAACCCTGCTTTGTGGCCCCAGGACGAGGTAGACGCGGCTATAAGAGGCGAACAGGTGTCATCGGGTAGGTTTACTTACCTGACAGACGACACGAGCAACAGGAGGCGTATAAGGGTTTATGCCGATGACAACGTAGATACTTACAGGATTCTCGCAAGAAAGAGATTTGTTCCTGCGATAGTAGACCCTGCATATAGCGCTTTAGACCCTTCAGCTACACCTACAGATTACAGGGTTCTTACTTGGCTTATTGACCATGCCGACGCTGCACTTGTCTCGTATATTTCCGACGAGTTTAGGGCGTGGGATGGGCAAAAGAAGCAGAACGATTGGAAAGCTTTATTGGCTTCGGCTGTTCATAAAGTTGAAGAATTACAGGCAACAGAGCATGTAGTTTACCCTATGGATGGGATGTTTTCAGATCTTGACGACGGACAGATAGGATACGGGGCTCTATACTAAATGAGATCAGACCATAGACATCAAGTAATTGACGGACAAACAGATTTTTCTGGTGGTTTGCGTCTTGTTGGTGACTTACGCCAAAACGAATACCGTCATTGCATTAACTACATGATTGAACATGGTGACTTGAGGACTAGGCCCGGAATGACCAGGGCTTTCCCTATCATAAGAGACGGATACCATGAAGGTTTCTTCTTTAATGAGGAGGACAGAAGAGAGAATGATGTAAGTCATACAGGATTCTGGTTTCCTTTTGCTTTTGCAGGATGGTTGCCCGGCACTATTGATGGGTTTGCTTTCTTTAGATTCACGGGTGACGCAAGAAGTCGCCAAATTGTTGTAGGTAACGGGACTGTTTATGTTTATGACAACGGGTTTGTGTCGGAAATACCTACAGCCGTGGACTTAAGCCTCGACGAAGACATAACTTTTGTCCAGGGTAATAATCAGGTTGTAATGCTTAGATCTAACGGGAAAGAGCCGTTACGTTGGTTTGGCGGACTACAGGAGCAGGGATTTGTAAGGTTTACAGACCCAGGAACCACAAACCGTATCCCTTTATCTTCTAAAGGCTCCTATATGTATGGTAGATTATGGCTGATAGATGATGATGATATCTCCGCTTCTGATTCTCTTGATTTTGATGTATACGATGAAGTAAATCAGTTCTTCTCAATTAATCGAGGTGATGGAGACGAGTTGATTAAGATTCTTCCTTTCCATGAAACATTTGCCATAGCTTTTAAAAATAGAAGCATATGGGCTCTTAACGGTGTGAACTCGTTCATCAATAAGGCTGACGGTGAAAACCTAACAGACTTTGTTTCTGTTGAAAACGTATCTGAAGTTGTTGGTATGGTCGGGAAACGGGCGTACGCTGTACATGGTGAAGAAATAACATTCCTTTCGTACAAGGGCATTACGTCCCTATCCCGCACCCAGGAAGGTAAGCTTAGAGGTAGAGATATCCCCCTTAGCTACGAAATACAGCCATTAATCGACAGAATCAACTGGACCGCAGCATCTAAAGCTTGCGGTGTTTTCTACCAGAATCATTTGCTGTTTGCTGTCCCTATGGACGGATCTACAGTTAATAATAAAGTTTTAGTTTACGATTTAAACGCCAACGATAAGCAAGGCGCATGGGTGGGTATATGGGAAAGCCTCGTTATGCATCCGGTAGAGTTTTATACTGATGACGAAAAGCTCTATTTCTTAGGCGAGGACGGGGTTGTTAGAAGGATGTGGACTGATGACCCGTGGGATTCTCAAGATTGGTACCATGATACACCTATGTACGACCCTACGGCTAGTTATAAAATTGGTGACCTTGTCTACTACTCAGAAGGCAGCTCAGGTGATATTTATCAATGCATATTAGCCCACGACACAGAGCAGCTTATTACAAATACAACTTATTGGACTCAAATAGCAGATCCAACAACACTGTATAAGATTGAAAGTGATTTCTGGTCAAGATTCCTTGAACACGGTGACGAAGGTAGCCCAAAAAAATATAACAGGGCTGAGGTAACAATAGAACACCAAGATCCAAACATAGACATTGACATCAAAACGGAAGACCACAACAGTACTGTAAGTGTATTTAATGATATAACATATAGCAATGTGGCTTATGATATAGCAGGTGTAGCCGATTGGAACCCTTTAAATACAAATCTCGACCATAATGACCCATACCGTCAAGACTACACTGTAAAGATTTTATCTGCAGGATTTAGCTTTAATGAGACGGCTGGATATTATATGAATATCTTTGCTAAACACGCATTAAGATTTATACCAAGAGTGTTGCATAACAAAAGACTTTCTATTAGAATAAAGAACACACGAGGCATTGTAAGAATAAAAAGCATAATATCGCAAGGACAACAGAGCTTCTTCGCGAAAAGGGATAGGTAATATGAGAAACTTTTATACACTTTTTTGTTTGTGCTTCCTCTCTGTTAGTCTGTTTGCCGCCGACAACTTCCTTAGAGGTTTTCAGTTTGATGGTGCTACTGGATTACAGACGGGAGCCCAACTAGAGGACTTGGTTACAAAGGCAAGGTTTGCTGATGGAGCTGTAGACCCTTCTAACACAAACAGAATCTTTGATACAAATGTTTTCACCAATATGAACACTGGCGGAGTTACAAACCTAATAACTATCAAAGAGGGTGGAATAACAGAGGCAATGCTGGCTGGTGGTTCTTCTGGTGATAAGATTTTTGGAACCGTAACTATGGGCACGTCTACCACTTATAAAGCTACAGTAAACGGGTCTTTGACAGTTAATGGTGATTTTCTTGTTACAAGCAATGACCTTACTGTATCTTACAACGGTTACCCAAAATTGACCCTTAACACCAACATGGTTACTTCAAGTGCTGCTTCTGGAACATTAATTACTATAGGCAGCTTCACTGAAGCCTTTGATAGCGATTTAAGTACAACTACATCATGGGGAGATGGTAACGTTAATCAAGCTTACCAGATAGATCTAGGTGCTGTATATTGCGGATTTGTAAACGTAAAGGTAGAGATGTATAACGCAGGTGCAGCCTTAGCGTTTTTAGATGTTGGTTACGGATTGAATGATTTAGGTTTAGCTAGTGGTGTTATAAGAAATGGGGGTGTATTTACTCATACAGCCGCAGGGGTCAGGGCGTCGATAGCATACAACTCTGCAGGAGCTGGTACATCTACAAATCTTTTAAGCCGACCATTTGCTGGAAGATATATAAGTCTTACTTCTTTCGGGTTGGGGACATCGAATAGATATAGTGATATAAGTGTGTATGGTACAACAAATAACTTCAGGAACTTCGGGGGGTCATTATGAGGAAATATATCATCATTAGCTTGATGTTAATGTCTATACCTGCTTTTGCGATAGTAGAAGTCAATATAGATAAAGATGGAGACGTCGAGAGCATAGGAAGTATGTTCGGTAAAAATGCTAAAGCTAATCATGCTAAGAATCGTTATACAGAGGCAGAGTGGTCTGCATTTGGAATAACCAATCAACCGCCTTATATAATCAAGGATGGTACTGCATGGCGCAATATGACTCCCTCGGAAATAGCAACTAAAGACGCGGAGATACAAGAAGAGGTTACATCTGAGGTCACAGAGGACGCTACAGCAGACGCAATATTGAGAACTATAGCAGAGGCAATCAAAACAAATACCAAGACCTATGAAGGCGTCAAGGCTATATTTACCGGTGAAGTTGACCCAAAGAAGGCCAAGAAGAAAAAGGAGAAGAAATGAGTGTTGTTGCAACCGTAACGCCAGGACAGGTGTATACAGCAGACGGAGATGGTACCGTACTTCAGACAAAGGCAAAGCTTAACGCCCTTGGAACGCCTACAGTAACAGTCGACCTTACTGACAGTATAGTTGCTGGCGACCTCGCTGTAGGTGCCGTGTTGGCTAAAAATCTAGAAGCTGCTTTGCAGGCTATCATTCCCAAACTATCTCTTACAGGCACAAACGATGCAGACAATACGGGTAGCGTAAGTATACAGGTTCAGAATGCAAACGGCCTGTCCCTCTCTCAAAGGTTCCTTATGCGCGTATGGATCTCATCTTCTGATTTTGGCAATCCTGTAGCGCAGACTGACTTTTCTGTAACCACAGGGTCACAACAGCAGGAGCTTACAGCGGATGCTTATTACGAAGTAATTTCTGATAGTAACGGCGTTGTTGCCATGAATATAGATGCTGGATCAGCAAAGACGGTCTACGTAATGGCAGAAATTAACGGAAGAATTTACAGCGTTTCTATTGCAATAACATCAACATCATAAAGGAGTAACACATAATGAAGAAGAAAGTAGTATACGTATCAACCCTTGCAGTAATGGCAATAATAGCAACAATCTGCTTTGCAGCAGGATACCAGCCTAGAACCTATACTGTAGCCACAAGTTCTGTACTGATTGTACCTCATGCTGACCCGGCTGTTACTAACATGTGGAAGGCTAATACAGCTTACTCTTACGGTGACTACATTAATATGTATACCAACAATATAGACCGTTATTACTGGTGCGTTAATGCTGGTACCACAGGTGCTTCACATCCTTCATGGACCCTTACAGACGTGGCTGACAACACTATCGTATGGCGATGGGTAAACCCTAAAAGAGATAAGCTTTACATTGTTAATAATTCTGCTGCAGGCACAAATTCTCTGTATCTAGGCTTTAACTCTGCTGCTGTAGCTAATGCAGGGATTAGGCTTAATGGTGCTGGTGGGTCATTTAATATGGACACTGATGCATGGCAGGGTGAAATCT
>Ga0180437_10010868_pt1 | contig 11030 bp, 10 predicted proteins | sample SS_ome_4_FD_132410 | JGI IMG/M metagenome (GOLD analysis project Ga0180437, IMG submission 132410) | Hypersaline lake sediment archaeal communities from the Salton Sea, California, USA - SS_3_D_1 metaG | ecosystem: Environmental > Aquatic > Non-marine Saline and Alkaline > Hypersaline >... | reverse complement strand
CGACGACATGCGCCCGCCACAGTTCACCCTTATCGGGGCTGTCCCGGAACCAGCGGTAGTAGCTGATATTGGGGGTCCCGTCGCTGTCCACCGCGATGGAGGAAAATGGGCCGTTGCCGTGGTTTGGCAGGTTGCGCCCGGTGATCTCCTGTATTTCGAATTTATCGTACTCGAGGCTGCGGGCGTAGCGCAGCTGGTCGTAGATGTCGTGGAAATAGCTGATATGTATGCGGGGTTCAGTGCCGTAGGTGGCGATCGAAGTCCATAGCCCGGTCTTATAATTCGGTTCGCCCACATCGTCGATCGTCCGGCAGCGTCGTGTAGCGCCTGTGTCCCAGAAAAAATATTTCAGCGTGCGGCTGGCTTCGTCCTGGAAACTGATGTGCACGTTGTTCTTGTCATCAACGGATATGGAGGTGTACTTGCCGACTCCTTTAAGCGGTTCGACCTGCGGGGTAAGTACTTCGGAAGCGCCCATCAAGGTATTTTCTTGTAGAAATTCTCCCGCGCTTGGTGATTCCTCCTGGCTGTCTGGGGCATGAGCGCTCCCCCGCGGCAGAATCTCCGCCCACGGGCAGGAGGTGGCGGTTGTTGCAATGGTTTCAATTATCCAACTGCTGCCGTTGAAGTATGCTAGTTTTAACGATGCGTTTTTTGCATCGTAGTAACTGATGAATGGATACCCCAGGGAATTGAAATCCAGGGCAGCGTATTCGCCGACCAGTTCGCTGGAGTCCACTAATAAACTGTATGGAGGGTAAGGTGCTACCCACTCATCCAAGGTTTTATCATAGCAGGCGTAATACAGTCCGTCGTTACCAAAAGCCAGACAGGGCACGCCGGCGGGATTGTAGCGGAAGTAGCGGTCGGTCAGGTTGTCCACCCCGAAAAGCGGGTTTTCGACATCTTCGCATTTCCAGCGGTCTGGCCCTGTATAGTCAGGGTTGCACCTGGCCAGCGCATCAGGGACGCTTGGTTCATTCACGTGCGCGCCAAGGGCAGGCACCGCGCCCAGGGCGAACAGCATCCCGGTTGTAAGTACGGCGCCCAGCGCCAGGCAGCCGATCAAGATAAGGATACGCGGGTTGTTTCTTATTTGGTTTTTTGAGCTTTCCATGGCACTCTCCTTTTGAGAAGATCAGCCGGTTAGAATTATTGATTTTTCGAATATTTGTAAATCATAATCTCCAGGCAAACATTCGTAAACCTGGGCGTTGAAAAAATATCAAATAATCTGCAAAAAGTATAGCATATTCGTGGATTATTAGTTGCCTCCCAGGAAGCTGATCGCGTACTGGGCATCCCCGTAGTTTGGGTTCTCAAACAGCGCCTGCTGGAAATAGCCCAGGGCGCCGTCGCTGTCACCCTGGCGGTACAGACCCCACCCGTGCCACAGCAGGGCTTCCTCGGCGTTGGGTGTGATCTTTAATGCGTATTCGGTCAGCGCGCTCAGGTCGTCAATCTGACCCGTGCGGAAATAGGCGATAAACGGGCTGAACTGGTAGCGCAGCATGCGCTGCGGCAAACCCAGTTCGCGCGCCTGGTCGAAGGCATCCGTAGCTTCCGAGTAACGCTCGAAATAGGTCAGGTTTGAACCCAGGTTGAACCAGGCAAAGGCGTTCTCCGGTTCATCTTCGGACTCCGCCTGGGAGCGCTCCAGCGCCATCTGGCGGTTGTAGTCCGGGTCCCATTCCGGTCCCAATATGGCTTTGACCGTCTCTTCCTGGTAGGGCTGGTAAATCAGGATATAGACTCGGTTGAACGCATCCCAGTATTCATCAACGGTCTCATACGGGATCTCCTGGTCAGCGCCGTGGTAACTGTCCTGCCCGATAAAGACCTTTTTACTTTCATCATAGCCGGTGAGCACCTGGTAATGGGCTGCCCACAGGTCGTCGTTCGGCCAGTAGGGACCTTCGAAGTAAAAACTTTCTTCGATCATAACCGGAATGCCGGCTGCCAGGAACTGCTTGAGCAGCTCCAGGTCGCCGCCCACCCGGTACTCGAAGTTGAGCCACCCGGTATTGGTGCGCACGAAATAAGCCAATTCCTCCACATTGACGTTGCGGTCCTCGCGCTGCGGCTTGAGTTGATCCGCAATCACGTGCTGGTCGCCCTCCCACCCATAATAACGCAGGTACATAGCCAGCGCAGCCGGTCCGCAGTTGTTGATGTCCTGGTATTCCCACCGGGGAGGATCGAGGATCACGCTGCCCGGGAGCGGGGTGGGCGACGGCATAGGTGTGGGCGTGGAGACTTTTGTCGGCGTCAGGGTTGGGGCGGGGGTGTCCGTCGGGGTATCGGTGACCTGGTTGGTGACTGCCACCTGCGGGTCAGGCAGGGCAGTCGGCGGCGCTTCGACTGGATCCACCACACCGCGCACGTAAGCTTTAGCGAAGTCGAGCCGCCAGGAAAGCCGCTGGTTAACAGGCGGGAACCAGTAGACCAGCGCTGCAAAGATAAGCAGACCGATGAGGATTAACAGGAAACGGAAAGGCGAAGACCTGCGCATGGCGGCAATTTTATCATCGTAGATGCACGATTTATGTGAAGAAGAGATTAAGTATATTTTAGGTGTTTGGGTATGTGTTTGTATATCTGCGAGCTTTCATCCCTGTTTTTTAGAGATCGCCGCGGAGCGTGCGACGCAGCCCCCCATCTGGTTGTAAGGTTGAGTGCTTCGGTCGCTTCACGTTTTGGTTCCTCAATTGTAAGGCTGTGAGTTCGTTAATAATATCTTTTCCTATGTGCATGGCAGCGCTTCCTCGCAAATATAATTTTGGTGTACCTTTTGATATAATATGGACATGAAATATCACATTTGGACGGAAGGCTGCCAGATGAATGCAGCCGATTCGCTGCGCGTGGCGGCTTCTCTGGAAAGTCTCGGATACAGAGCCACCAGCAAACCGGATCACGCGGACGTGATTGTGCTCAACACCTGCGTGGTGCGCCAATCCGCTGAGGACAAGGCGTACGGTCGTCTCAACTCATTAAAACCTTTAAAGAAGAGCCGTCCGGAACTGGTGATCAACCTGATGGGCTGCCTGGTGGGTGTGAAAAGCTACCAGCGCCTGCAGGAGCGTTTCCCTTTCGTTGATGTATTTTCCCCTCCCTCCGACCCGGGTCCGCTGATTGCCCACCTCACCCAGGAAGAGAGCAAAGACCTGGAAAGCGATCTAACTGCGGAGCGGTTCGCCGCTGTGGATGGTGACCTGTCCTTACCCGTGGAAATGCGCGGCAAACTTGTGGCGACTTTCGTGCCGGTTGTGCTGGGCTGCTCGCACGCCTGTACTTTTTGCATCATCCCCTACCGCCGGGGTGTCGAACGCAGCCGCTCGCAGAAGGAAATTCTGGCAGAGGTGCGCGCCCTGGTTTCGCAGGGCGTTAAAGAGATCACCTTATTAGGGCAAATTGTGGACCGGTACGGGGCAGACCTGGAAGGGGATTCCGGATTAGCGGGTCTGCTGCGCGACGTACACCAGGTGCAGGGTTTAGAGCGCATCCGCTTCCTGACCTCGCACCCCAACTGGATGACGGATGAACTGCTGGAAGTTGTAACTGATCTGCCCAAAGTGATGCCGCATATCGAAGTGCCCGTCCAGGCTGGCGACGACCTGGTGCTCAGGGATATGCAGCGCGGCTATACGGTCGAAGATTACCGCCGGTTAATCGCGCGCATCCGTGATTTTATCCCGGAGGCTGCCGTCGCAACGGATGTGATCGTGGGTTTTCCCGGCGAGAGCGAGGAACAGTTCCAGCGCACCTACCAGCTGCTGGATGAATTGAAACTGGATGTAGCCCATTTAGCGCGCTATTCCGAGCGCCCGGGCACAGTAGCCGCCCGGCGCCTGACGGACGATGTTCCGGACGAAGAGAAATGGCGCAGGTTCCGGATGCTGGAGGAACTGCAGGAGGGTATTGCAGCCGAAATCAATGCGAAGTATCTGGACCAGACCGTGCCGGTCCTGTTCGAGCAGCGGGTGCGCGGCCGCTGGCGCGGGCGTACCCCGACCAATAAGCTGGTGTTTGTCGAAAGCGATCAGGATTTGCGCGGGCAGATCCTTGACGTGCGCGTGACTTGGACCGGTCCCTGGTCTATGCAGGCAGAGCTGTCTGGGGAAAAAGCTGCCGTGCAACCCACAGATTCGATACCGGTCATCGCAGATTAGTATTCTGTGCGATGCACCCCGCGAAGCGTCCCGCGTTCTTTGCGGGACAGGTGCGTTGCACATGGGCGGACTCTTTACGGCATGCGTTGCACATAGTCCGTGCATTGTGCGTGGTTTCCTGTTGGTGCGGCGCGGCTAGCATTGCACATGGTTTCCCATGGGGCGCTTTGCGCATATCCATACGTCGCGCATTGGGAAACAAGGCCCAAAAAATAATTTTTTGTTCCGGAACTAATCCCTGAGATTAAAGTACGCCGCGAATGGATCCAGGAAGCGCACACCTTCAACCATGGACCCGGGGTTGTAACCCTCGCTCAGCACCACCGGGATCTGATTTAACCTGGCGGTTGCCCAAATCTGGGCCTGATCGTAATTAAACAGGTGATCGCGCGCCCCCCGCGCTGCCTCAAGCACCACCAGACCAGTTACCTCGAGTACCCGCCAGGCGCGTATATAATTCTCCAGGCTGTTCAGCGCCTCAACATCCGTAAGCGGGGCAGGCAGTTTGCGGGTTGTAATCGTAAAAAACTCCGCCAGTACCTGAGTGCTGAGGGCTGCGTTTCCATCTTGAGCGAGCTGGTTGAGCAGCTCAAAAGCCATTTCCTGTTTCAGTTTTTTGGAGCGGTCGTAGGCAGTCACCAGCACACTTGTATCAACCAGAAACTCAGCCTTCATGAAGTTCCTCACGCGCCCAGGAACGGGTTCCTTCAACGTGACCTTTCCCCATCAACTGCAGGATAAACGCCCGCTCGGCATTCCAGGCTTTACTATCCCTGGTAAATTTTTCAGAAACATTGAATAAAGAATCTATCGCTGTCCGAATGATCTCTGCCTGGCTGGAGCCGGTCTTTTCTGAAAGCCGCCTAAGTTTCTGCTCCTGCCTGGGGTCGATATAGATTTGTTTGCGTATTTTCTGCGCCATTTCTCATTACATTTTCCTATGTGATGTATACATTACATTATACATTATTATAGGGGATCCGGAATAAAGGGAAATTTAAGACTGCGAATTGCGGAATTGGAAACCCCCACCCCTTACTCCCTAATCCCTGCTTTTTTCCCTTGCTCTCCTTATAAACGCCGGCGTATTCAACCCGTGCTCCAGCACATACGTCAAATAATGCCCCATCAGGGTTTCCATCTCGTGGTATACCGCCGGGGTGGGATTGGCGCGCGCTGCTTCTTTGAAACTGCTGCGCTGGAAATGGCGCATATATTTCAGGCTGGTCTCAGTTACCGGCCGTGAACCAGGTTCGATCCTTCCGCAATCTGGGCACAGCACACCCCCGCGTGCAGCGGAGAAAAACTGGTCCTGGGGTTCGATCTCCTTTTCGCAGTTTATGCACTTGAACAGCTGCGGTCGAAAACCGACCAGGTCCAGCAAGCGCATTTCATAGTAGCGCAGAACCAGCTCGGATTGGGAGCCTGCGCACAAGCGGGACAGGCTGTCTTTCAACAAGCGGTAGAGCGGCAGGTTAGCCCCCTCCTCGTAGGTGAAGCGGTCCAGCAGTTCTACTATGTAAGATGCGTAGGAGGTCAGCAGCATATCTTCCCGCAGCGGTTGAAACAGTTCGATCGCTTCCGCCTGGGTGACAATCGCCAAATCGCGGCCGCGCGCCAGCAGCAGCTTGACCTGGGTGAAGGGTTCCAGGTGCCCGGTTTTGCGCGAATGCGGTTTGCGGACTCCCTTGGCGATGGCGCGCACTTTTCCCTGTTCGCGGGTGAAGATCACCAGCAAACGGTCGGCTTCACCCCAGTCGGTGTGTTTTAAAACGATCCCTTCCGCGCTGCGGGTGCGGATGCGCGCTTGGGCGCGGTCTGCCTCTGCCATGCACCGATTATATCAGCGCCATGCTGCGTTGACGGTGCCCGACCCATCTGGTAGAATCCATCCGCCCGGGGTGTTGTACCCTTCACCCCGGGCGTAACAATGCCAATACAAATTGATTTTGTGTTGGTAACTTTATAAAGGCAAAAGGTTTTTAATCCTTGCACTCGAAGCGTTGTACCCTTCGCTCGAGTGGAAGATGACTATGACCAACCTTGGTTTTAGTGAATCTATTAAGTGAAAGGGCTTGAGAAAATGAAAGTACTATTGATTCAGGACGTTTACAAACTGGGCCGCGCGGGGGATGTGAAAAAAGTGGCTAACGGCTATGGAAGAAATTATTTGATCCCTCAGGGGATGGCAGTGCTGGCGACGCCAGGCGCGCTGAAGCAGGTTGAGCGCATCCGGGTACAAGCCGATGCTGAGCGGGTGGTGCTCAACAAGGAAATGAGTGAAGTGGCCGGAAAACTGGAAGGTGTTGAGCTTGTCTTCCCGGTGAAAGCCAGCGAGACCGGCAAGCTGTACGGCTCGGTCACGACAACTATGATCGCGGAAGCGATAAACGAGCAAGCTGGGACGGAGATCACCCGCCGCCAGGTTGACACGCAGCCCATCCGCACGATCGGAGTGCACCATGTGGATATCCGCCTGACGGTAGATTTGATCCCGCAGGTTAAGGTGATCGTGCACCGAGAGGGCGAAGCCCCCGAGACAGCCGCCATCGAAGAGGCAGCCAGGGTTGGCGAAGAAGTTGAAGCGTTTGACATAACCGAAGACGTAGCTGAGCTTACTGAGGATGTCGAAGCTTCTGAACTGGTTGAGGACGCGGCTGATGCAGAAGCTGTGCTGGAGGTGGAAGACGAGACAGCAGATGAGAACCAGCTCAAAGCTGAAACTGAAGCGGTTGTGGAAGAATTATCTGCAGTAGAAGAAGTTACAGATGACGACCTCTCAGACAATGAAGCCGGGGACGTTCCGGCTGCATAGAAAGCTTAACTGCATTTGGTGAACTGAATATTGGATTTTTCAAAGGGGCTGTCCCGGAAGGTTATCAACCTTGTAATGGTACACTGCTTTGGGCGAAATCTCCAGCCGGGGTGATGTGAGCAGGTTTCCGTCCCAGGTTTCTCCAATGAATATGTTTACCATATAAAACCCTGATAGGTACATCTTTTGAACACGTCGGTCGGTTTGGAGCTGCGCCGGGCGCGGGAAGCACGTTCGTTATCGCTTGAGGAAGTAGCGCAAGCGACTCATATGCGCGTACATTACCTGCGAGCGCTTGAGGAAGGCGATCTGGAGGCTATCCCCTCCCGGGCGCAGGCTAAGGGATTCCTGCGGGCATATGCCGAGTACCTGAACCTTGATCCCGGCCCATTGACAGCCGGGATGGGGGTTGATACACAGCCGCTTCCTGAGGACTACGGAGAAGGTTCTTCAATAGAACACAGCGATGAAGAAGCCAGCCCAAATGAAAGTTCCCAGCAAATCTTCCAGGAGGTGGGCGCGGCTTTACGACAACAGAGAGAATTATTAGGACTCTCGATCGAGGATGTTGAAAGCCACACCCACCTGCGCCGGCATTACCTGTTAGCCCTCGAAGCAGGCGATCTTGATGGACTGCCTTCCCCCGTTCAGGGACGCGGTATGTTGAACAATTACGCTTCCTTTCTGGGTATGGATGCAGACCAGCTAATGCTGCGCTTCGCGGATGGTTTGCAGGCGCAGCATGCAGCAAAACACCCGGCTGTCGGCCGGGATACACGTCCGCAAACATCCGGCAGCAGACCTGCCTCGCAAAGTGCATTAAGAAGGTTTTTCTCGGCGGATGTATTAGTGGGTTTATTAATTTCGGTTGGCATGATCGCTTTTGTCGCCTGGGGCGCGGTGCGCATCTTTGCCATGCAGTCCGGTGGTGAATTAACACCTACTGCGCCTTCGATCGCGGATGTGCTGCTCGCCTCGCCAACCGCGACCGCGACGTTCACACCACAGCCAGTGACGCCCACCCCGCTCGCTCAGCAGGAATTACCCAATTTTCCAACCCAGGCGCTGCCAACGAACGCTGCTGGGGATGCAGAAGTCCCTCCTGATGGAGATGCAGGCGCTTCCATTGAGGGAGCCAGCAGAGTCCAGATCTATGTCGCAGTCCATAACCGAGCCTGGATGCGGGCAACCGTGGACGGGGAGATTGAATTTGAAGGCAGGGTTATGCCCGGCGGCGCATATAATTTTGCAGGCCTCGATTCGATTGAAATATTGACCGGCAACGGCGCCGCGCTGCAGGTTTTTTACGGCCAGGCGGACCTGGGACGGCTGGGTGCATACGGTCAGGTTGTGAACAGGGTGTACACGGCTGAGGGGATTGTAACTCCTACGCCCACGATTACGCCCACACCTACCGAGACCCTGCCTGCCACCCAAACGCCCACGCTGACATTAACACCCGCGCTTGGTGAAGCGACCCAGCCGGCGAACCGCTGAGTTTATTTCCGAGATTGGTCGGTATCAAATGGTTAAATTTGGAAAGACTTTTCACCTGGTTTCTTTAGGCTGCGCTAAAAATCTGGTTGATTCTGAATCAATGGCGCAGCTGTTGGGCAGTTCAGGGTACCAGTTCAAAGAAAATCCAGATGATGCGGGTTTATTGATCGTAAACACATGCGGTTTTATCGGTCCCGCAAAGGACGAATCGTTTGAAGTCCTGGCGGAACTGGCTTCCGGCAAGCGCGAAGGTCAGAAATTGATCGCCGCCGGGTGCCTGACGCAGCGGTATGGAGCTGAAGTCGCGCGCCGTGTTCCGGGCATCGACGGTATTTTGGGCACACGGCGCTGGATGGATGTGGTCGAAGTTGTGGACCGTTTGAGGAGCGCGGGTAACCAGGATCTGCCGCTTTACCATCTTCCGGATACCGCAACGGTGGGCGGAGAGGTTGACCATGTGCAGCGTGTCGCGTTGCAGGGCGCCAGCGCTTATTTAAAGATCGCTGACGGCTGCCGCCGGCCATGCGCTTTCTGCGCCATCCCATTGATAAAAGGAACCGCGCTCAGCCGTCCGATGGAATCCATCCTTGAGGAGGCGCAAGCCCTTGGAGAAGCTGGCGCCCGCGAGCTGGTATTAATTGCCCAGGATACAACCGATTACGGACATGACCTGGGATTAAAGGAAGGACTGGCGCAGTTATTGGAAAATTTGGTGGATCAGGTTCCGGAGATCGCCTGGATACGGGTCATGTACGCCTATCCGGGGTACGTAACGGAGCGTTTGATCGAGGTGATGGCGGGTTCGGAACAGGTGCTGCCTTACCTGGACATGCCGCTCCAGCATGCCCACCCCGACACGCTGCGCCGCATGCGGCGCCCTGCTAATATGGATTGGGTGCACCGCACGCTGGCTAAAATGCGTTCCAGCATGCCTGGGCTGGCTCTGCGCACAACCTTTATAGTGGGTTACCCGGGTGAGACCGATGAGGAGTTTCGGGCATTGGAGAAGTTTGTGGAAGAGACGCGTTTCGACCGTGTGGGCACGTTTCAATTTTCCTTTGAACCGGGAACCGAAAGCGAAGCGCTGGGCGACCCCCTTCAGGCTGAGGTGAAGCAGGAGCGTTTTGAAAGGCTGATGGAACTTCAGCAGGGTATTTCGCTAGAGGTCAACCAATCCTTCGTAGGTAATACCCTGGATGTGCTCGTTGAAGGTATTGGCGATGGGCTTTCTGTAGGGCGAAGTTACCGGGATGCGCCTGAGATTGACGGGGTGGTGGTTGTGGAAGGTGACCTGCCAGTGGGTGATATCGTTCCGGTATTAATCACCGGTGCCATGGCATACGATTTGAGCGGTGTTGTGGTTGGAACCGGGGGAGGTATTGATGTTCCTCTATCGCAGATTTGAATGGACCATTGGCATGTCAAATCTGCAGAATATGAGCGATAGAACAAACGATTCAATAAAGAAAGGAATTATTTTAGAAAAATAAAAACCAATATGTTTGATATCACATCATCCGAAACAACATTTATACTCAAAGCAGTGCGTGAAGCTTCCAGCCTGGCCCAAATGGTGCAGGCCGAGATGGTATCCAGCGCTCTGACCAAAGATGACCGCTCTCCTGTCACAATCGCTGATTTCGCCTCGCAAGCGCTGGTTGGCTGGATGTTGAGCAAGACCTTTCCGGGGGATCTGATGGTGGCGGAGGAAGATTCTTCCGCGCTTCAAACCGCCGAGGGAAGAGGAACGCTTGAGCGGATTACCGGTTTTGTCGCTCGCAGGATTGAGGGGGCAGATTCAGAGCAGGTGTGTGCATGGATTGATTACAACCGCGCCGACAAAGGGGAGCGCTTCTGGACGCTGGATCCGATCGACGGCACCAAGGGTTTTTTGCGCGGCGACCAGTATGTGGTTGCGTTGGCGTTGTTGGTGGATGGCCAGGTGCAGATTAGCGCCTTAGGATGCCCGAATATTGAAAACGCCTCCACTCCCCGTGTTGGGGGAGAGGGTTCGCTGCTTTTGGGGGTAAAGGGAGCAGGTGCCTGGTCAATGAGTATGAAAAACAAATCTGGTATAGCGCGGCTGCACGTTTCGGACGTGTCTGATCCTACCCAGGCTCGCATACTTCGTTCGTTTGAATCCGGACACACCAATGTGAACAAGATCGACCAGTTTGCTGAGGCGCTTGCTGTCGGAGTAGAGCCAGTGCGCATGGACAGCCAGGCTAAGTACTCCCTGCTGGCGGCAGGTGAGGGCGAATTGTATTTACGCCTGCTCTCCCCCTCCAGGCTGGATTACCGCGAGAAGATTTGGGACCAGGCGGCTGGTTCGCTGATCCTGGAAGAAGCTGGCGGCAGGATTACCGATCTGGACGGAAATCCACTGGACTTCACCAAGGGACGCCAGCTGGAGGCTAACCGGGGTGTCCTGGGCTCAAACGGTCACTTGCATGAAGCTGCCCTGGATGCCCTGCGCCAGGTTGGAGCTTGATTCCCTATCCCTTATACCCTGCTTCTATGTCCACCGCAGACCGAATCGCCCTGTT
>Ga0180437_10010867_pt1 | contig 11030 bp, 10 predicted proteins | sample SS_ome_4_FD_132410 | JGI IMG/M metagenome (GOLD analysis project Ga0180437, IMG submission 132410) | Hypersaline lake sediment archaeal communities from the Salton Sea, California, USA - SS_3_D_1 metaG | ecosystem: Environmental > Aquatic > Non-marine Saline and Alkaline > Hypersaline >... | reverse complement strand
CCAGGAAGTCTTCAAAGAACACGATCTTCTCATGGGCGATATCGTGCTCGGCCAAGTCCGCAAGGACCGCCTCGACATCGGCGCTGTTGAAGTTGGCGTCGGCGTCCTCCACGCCGACCTTGGAGGCACCATTGCCGTTCGTCACCGCCGCAAGTTCAGCCTCCAGATCCGCGTCGAGGAGGTCGAAGTTGCAGGACGTGGCTGTCCCGATGTTCACGTACAGCACCGCCTCAGCGCCCGAGCCGTCTGTATGGAAAAACAGACATCCAGGCGAATAGCCAGCGGCGCTGTCAGAGGGCACCGTAGTCCCCCAAGCCAACAGGTGGCCTCCCACTGAGGGGATGTACAGGGCCTTGCCACTGTCCTTCATGTGCGCCAACGCCAGTGCGTTCCACAGATTGTGCAGAGACATCAGTCAGTCTCCAATCATGGGTAGGAAACCCCGTTTACTGTAACGACGTGTGTACTTCGCCGTCCGTACTGGCTACCATCCGAGTAGTCGGCGTTGTACCCGAGAGTGTCCGGGGTCATCACTCTGCGGTCGCGTTCGATGCTGGCCGCAAGCCGCTCCATGAACAAGTCGTGGTGCGGCCCCAGTTCGTCGTCTTGTCTGCTCTCCGCTACCGCGAGGCAACTTTCAAGCAGCGTTTCTCCATGATCCATACCACCGATGGGATACGGCGCGCTGTCCGAGAGTTTGTGGAGCAGCACGTTGTACTGGTAGTAGAGTGTTGCATCGCTCTGGGGGTTCGGGTACAGCAGGACCTCGTAGCGGACGCTCTCAGTGTCCCCTGTGAACTCTTTGGGCCTGATAGCGGCTTTCCGCGCTCGGCCGGTTGCAGCCAGCCGTGCTCGGTCTTCGAGGACCTGCCCGATACCCACAATGTCGATGGGGTTCCGCAGCGAGCCTTCACTGTAGTAGAAGCCGGTTCGGAGCCCGCCGAAATCGGCAGGCAAGTCATAGTCATCAGTCCCGGCCGTCAAAGAAAGAGAGGCATTGGGACAGGTGAAACTCCAAACATGAACCGGGTCGTTCTCCGACAACTTGGGAGGCACAAGAAACTTCCGGTATCCGCTTTGGACTATCGAGTTGATCGCCGAAAGTTCCTCAGCGCTCCAGTTGCTCGAATCACTTCCCCAGCCCAGGAAGAAGCCCACGGCTTTCTGAAGGTCGCTGAAGACGATTGTCAACGTCGATTCACTCATCGTCGGTCCTTCTCGGGCAGGGGATGGCCCGAAGGCCACCCCCCATACCCGAAGTTAGGATCAGGATGCATCGATAGCGCCGCCGACGTGGGCGAGTTCCCGCCAGATCCCGTTCCACTCGATGTAGGCTTCCTCGTCCGCAGCATCGAACGTCAAGCCCACCATCGCGGTAGAACCATCTGCCTGGAGGCCCGCAGTCGCCAGGTCCACTGTGATGTCGTAGGACCCACCAACAGCGCCGAGACAATAGAAACCTTTCCTCTGGCCGATGTAGGTACCATCTGCCAGTGTCTCTCGGGCAACCTGAGTGGCCGACGTGAACCCGCCGAGCAGATAGGTCACGCCATACGGACTGCACGCGAACGTGTCGTTTGAAGCGTGGCCCGTGTTCGGGGGCATCACGTAGTCGATGAGACCCGACTCTTCGCTGTAGAGGCTGCCCTGCAGCAGAGCCAGGGCCACCGGGTTCCCGCTCACCACGAAGTAGGAGCACTGCATCGTGCCGCCAGTGGTGGAGGCCGCGGCAGTCAGCGTCAACTGCGTCTCGGAATCGACGCTGGCGACCTCGTACTCGCCAGGCGTTCCCGAATCGGTGCCATCGTTCTCGACACCCAGGATAAAGACCTTGTCGCCGGCAGCGACCTCGTTCGTCTCGAACGTGGCTGAACTGTCGGTCAGGATCTTGCCGGTGGTGTCCAGAGCAGAGGCGCCCGTGAAGTCGCTCTCCAGCATCCCCGTCACAGTCTGCAGAGGGACCGCTGAACCGCGACCAGGCAATCCGGCATGGCCGAATCGACCTGGAGCGCCGCTTGCAGCGATACAGGTGGTGAGCCCGCTATTGACCGTGACGTCGCAGGCCAGGGCGATCTCGCAGACGCTCCCGGGCTCGTAGATGATGACCCACTGCCCGCCGGTGACTGCCTTGTACGCTCTGGCCGTGACGCCGGCGAACCTGAGGCCGTTGGTCAGGTCGGGCAACTCGACGTAGTTGTCCCGCTCCTTCTCAACATTCGCAGCGGTGCCGTAGTCACGGTCCCAGCAGAGGCCTACCCCCTTCTCCAGGGCAGTACTGCCGGTGAAAAACACCCGGCGCGGAAACTTTCTCAGTCCCGCTTCGTGCCGAGTTGTATCCATTCTGAGTCTCCTTCCGTTTTCCACACGAGAGCGACGGAAAGAGACATCTGATTACCACGCGCCCTTAGGCAGCGTACGCGACTGCATTTCTCCTTCTGTCCAGACAGAGGTAGTTGTACGAGAGGTCAACGTGGACCTCGTAGACGTTGTGCTGCTTCGCGGCTCGGAACGGACCAGTCTCCCGCAGGTAGTCGCCGCTCAGGATCACCGGGTAGAAGGTGCTGTGGTCGGTCATGTAGACCGGATTGGTCGCATCCTCATCCAGTTTGGGCACGTAGACGATCGGGTGCCCGCGGAACACGATGGTCCCGTCCATGCTGGCGATATCGCGGCCGAGGTTCTCGTTTTGGGCTTCGCCGAGGTCCTCGATGTTCGAGATGGTCTCTTCGTTCACGTACAGGCGATAGCGCTCACCGAGCCGGCCGCGGAAGTCCCTGACCGTCACAGGCGAACGGAACCTGATCTTCCGATGGGCAGTCCTCAGGGACTTGACCAGGTCGGCCTTTGTGACATCGCTGTACGTGAAGGTGTAGTTCTTGAACTTGGTGGTAACCGACGTGTCGATACCACCCACGTCCGAGAAGCCACTCGGATGGCCACCGTTGAACCCCGTTGAGGAGTTCTTGGTCAACCAGTAGGCTAGGCCGAACGGGTCCACGTCGCTGGAAGCATCGGGCGTGTCAAACGCCTTGTCCTCCAGTTCCTCAACCAGGTCGATCATGGCCCCGGCACGGCGGGGTTCGAGGACCTTCACGACCAGGGCCTTGCCCCGGTTCATCAGACCCTCGCGGTACTCGTACGCCCAGTTGGTGGTCGCATGCTTCCACGGCACACTCAACTGCTCGAGGAGGTCAACCACGTTGACCGAATCCTCTTCGTAGAGGCCCACGTGCCTTGCAGCGCCCGGCAGTTTGGTCATCAGGGTCCGCTGGATCCCGATGCCGCTGTCGAACATCACCCTGTCCTTCTTCATCCACTTGGACATGACCTCGTACTCGGTGAGGTTCTGGGCGATTTGCTGGAACCTGAGCCTCCCCAACTCTTTGAGAGTCCCCTTTACGAGATCGAGGATCTCTTCAGCAGTCAGGACGGCCATTGTCTGTCTCTCCTAACGGCGAAGAGACAGTCAGAACTCTTCATCGGGTTCTGCGCCGGCTGGGATTCCCAACTCGGCTGATCGCCGCTCGGCGTAGTCAATGGCCCGGTCACGCGCGCTTGTAATGTTCTTGCCGTGACGAGCCGTGGGCCGCGAGACGATCTGTCCCTTTCGACGGCGAGCCTGCCTGCGAACTTCGCTCTTCGCAAACTCCACTTGTTTGTCACCAAAAACAGCCCGGATTGCTTGGCGGAAGACCTCCCTCTGTGGCAACTCTGGGAGTCCGCTGGCTTCACGACCGCGGTCAATGGTGTTCATCTGGTCCACGACCTTGATGCGGTTCTTGTACTCCTGGCTGTCTTTGCCCAGTTCAACGCCGGGGCCTTCGCCCACAATGCTCTTGAAGTCGTCAGGAAGCGTCTCCAGTTCCGAGTCGAACCAATGCTCGAAACTCACCGCGTCTCGCATCCTCAACTCATTGGCAAGAGCGCCAACCTGCTGAGTGAGACGTTGGATCTGACTTCCGTTGTGGTCGCTCAGTCCTTTGACCACCTTGACGAGTTCGGGGTCATAGGTCTCTTCGGACAGGCCAACCTCGAAAGGAACGAAGTCCTCGAGTTCGCCTTCCGGCCCCGGCCCTTCTTTCTCCCCCTGGCCTGCGCCTCCAAGAAGATCGCCGGCAGTGTCGTCGCCCGCTGTATCAGACGCAGACTCTGCGCGACCGCGGAGCAGACCGAGGGTCCGCTGAAGGGCAGCGTCAGACCCGAAGTCCCGGATTTCGGAATCAACGAAACCCATCTCTCGGGCCTGTGTGACCAAGGCCTCATCGAAGCCGGAAAGGTCGTCGGCAGATTCGTCGGCCTGGTCGTCGCCGGCGGAAGTATCATCGCCGGATGCTTCCTGTTCGCCGCCGTCAGAGATTTCCTCATCCTCAGGCGGCTCGATGTTGTACACGTCCTCGGGCCGTTCGCTTTCCTCAGCGTCATCCTGCGGCTGAGAATCATCGGCGTCGGGGTCCTCTTCCGAACGCAGAACGAGTCCGAGCAACGCGCACAAGAACGGTACCAAGAGCAGCGGATTGATCATCTCAACCTCCCATGTCCACCAAGGTCCACCATCGTACGCTCGCGCCTTCTTCGTGACCGCTTCTTCGGCTCGGGTTCAGGAGTCCGCCGCGCCGCGTCTCCATAGCCGGCATCTCGGTCGAAGAACCCGCGGTACTGCAAGTATGCTTTCCGATGGGCGCGACTCCGCAGTATCGGACGGCCCTCTCGGTCAAAGGTCGTTGGCACGCCATGTCTGCGGGCATCAGCCATCGCCCGCGGAATATCCTCAGGATTGACCGCAGCGGCCTCAGAGTGGATGGGCCAGGCGCCGTCGCCAGTCGATTTGCGGGGAATGTGCTCGGCTGGATAGTCACGGCGGCCGATGACTTTCTTGTCCTTCACCGTCAAGACAATCGTGCCATCCTTCTTCTGCAGGCGCTTCATCTCCTTGTAGGACATGGGCACGTGGTAGATTATGTCACCCGCTCTGTAACAGTAGGTCGGCACCTTAGTTGCCCTCGTGGTTCAGAGTCTTCTCAATGGCTTCCAGTTTCGTCTCGATACGGATTACGGCATCATGCGTCTCGGTCGCAGCCTCGAGAGCCTTTTCCATGCGCACTTGATGCTCACCGAAGACGACAATGCTCAGGCGAGACTCAGCGACGGCATGGAGGGCTGCAACGCCGGCAAGCACCAAGCCGATGATCGTCGCCCAGATCGCATACAGGCGTTTGGAGTGCCTCAAGAGGCCGCTCTCAATGGTTACGAACTTCTGCTTGCAGACATCCAACATCCCATCATCTCGCCGTTTCGTCATAGTGCGTGGCCTACCTTCCCGTTCGTAGAAGTGGGGCCATCTCAGCGTTCTGGACGCCGGCGCCCAGCAGCGTCTGCATCAGCGCCGCACTTCGACCCCGCCGCGTTCCGGCAGGGGCATTGATTCGTACGTTCTCACGTCGGGTGGTTCCCGGCCGGATGTTCCGCGGATTGATCGGGCCCTCGGGAGCAACGACAGGCTGGTTCGCGAGAAGCACTTCCTCGATCTCCGGCAGGTCGGCGTAGCGTCCGATGAGCCGGAACAGACCCTCGAAATCTACACCGATGCCCTGCTGCTGCATCACCGGCATGCTTGGCACAATGACCTGCTGGAAGATCTGCAGGACAAGGTTGAGTTTGTCCCCCGGCGTCGATGCCTGCATGGAGTACGGGTGCAACTCGAAGTTGTAGTCGAGAAAGTCCCCTTCTCGGAGATCGGGAGTCCACAGTCTCTCGAGTTCGAGTTCGGTTCCCGGGATGCGTTTGGTAAAGGGTATCTCGATGAAGGGGTCGGTCCAGAGGTAGAGGCCTAGGTCTCTGAACACGTCTACCACAAACTCCTGAGTGGCCCGTTCCATGTCCTGAACGCGCTCGTTGGCGCTGCTTTTGATGATCCGCTCCTGGCCCAAGGTCTCAGCCTGAGGGCCCAGCCCACCGAGAGCATCAAGGTTGCCAACAAGCCAACTGAACTGATCGACGGCGGACATGAGAAAGGCAAGGTTGCCGTTGTCGATGCCGCCGAAACTGAACTCCTTGCTGTTGTTCGCGTTCATCTTGACGGCGTCACCGTCATTGGCGTTGACGATGTTCTTGGCGTCGGACACACCTGCCGGGTCGAAGCCGAGGATCTTCTTCTGGCGTATTGCTTGCCGCTCCAGTTTCCGCCACAGGCCGTTGGCAAGTTGATGCATGTCCCGCCACAGGGCCACTGGAGGCAGGGGAAGGATCTGTCCTTCGACTTCACAGTATCCGAGGCGCTTGTAAGGCCCGCTTTCAGGGCCTTCCCACTCAACTTCTCGGGCAACAACGTCCTTTTGCTGGACTGGCAGGGTCAAAACCTGGCCTGTGCGCGGGAGCCACATATCGAAGAACTCAATGTGGGGCTCGAACTCCCCAAGGTCCGGGATGCTCGGCATGTCCCTCGAAATGGCTTCGGTTCGCTCATCCCCGGTCTGATTGTCTACCGAACTCCGTTCACTCGGTTTGATCGCATCCTTGTTCTTGTACAGGCTGCTTGCCATGAAGTCCTCGTACGGGATGCGGTACCTGTGCCCGCAGAAGGCCATGTGGTCCCAGTCCTTGGCTGTCATGTCGTGGACCCAATCGTCCAGGTCGATGACGTCACAGAAGGGCCGGCCGATCTCGTCGCCAATGCCGCCGTCCGGGAGCATGCCGTACGCGCCCAGCCCGACCTTGACCAACCCCCAGGAGAAGATTGCCCGCTTCGCCACAGAGCGAAAGGTATTGGCAAGGTGGATCTGCTGGGCCAAGCGGTTGAGGGCCTGCCCGAAGTTGTATGCCATTGGCCGGAGCGCCAAGTGAGGCGTTGTAATCAAGACCCGAGGAGTGCCGCCCAGCAAGTGCCTGACGTAGATTCCGGTCGTCAACTCGAGCAGATTGAAAGGAACCTTGTCGTCGGCTCCGTTGTCCGAGTAGTGGCTTCCCACGTACTCCTTCAGGGCATCCCGGCGGTTCTTCCTGAACGTACCCAGCGACTTGTAACTGTGCTCCATTGCATCGCGGAGTTTCTTGAGTGTCCGATCGTCAATGGCCACGTGTCACCGTCCCATCTGCGTACACGCAGAAATAGGTCCCACAGGGGCACCACACCGACAGTTCCTGGTCGTCAGGAGGCAAGACAACCTCATGCTCCATTCCGCACTTCGGGCACTGGACGACCGTGACTCCGTCACCAGACATCCTCTCGATTGGCCCTCCGTGCTTTTCGCGCCGCTTCTTGACGAGCAGCGAAACAATGTTCAGGCGTCTCGGGCTCCGGGCTCTCTTCGGGCGCAGAGCCCTCAAAACCGAGCCAGCACAGCGCATCTGCCTTGCATCGGTCGCCGTGATTGGCCCGGGCACCCGTCGGATCACTCGTTGAGCGAGAGCGCGCATGCTCGACCGACCCGGTCATGGTGTAGATGTACTCAGCGGCTTCGTCGTTCGCGAGCCGGCTGCGGTTGATGAAGGTCTTTGCAGCCAGGGCCCGGCGGTGGCTTTCGTGCAACTCGCGCCGGGTCTCAGCATTGGCATGCCATCCGGGGCTCGAAGCAGGGCGCCCGCTCGAACTCCGGCGGTAGTAGACATCGGTGTAGCCGAGTTCCAGAACGCGCTTGCCGAACGGCCCGCCAGGACCGTTCATTTCCCAGACCATGAAGCAGGGAGCGACAGGGGTGCGGTACCAACGGGCCAGGGCGACGCACAACTCAGCGAACCTGTAGGGCGGCATGTTGATGGTAGCGAACTCGACCACCTTCTCCCCGGTCTGAACGTCCCCGATACTGGCACAGGAGGGCGAAGCGTCCGAGCCGGCTGATACATCACTCCCCATCACGTAGCGACGGTCCTGCGCCGGCTTGGAGGTCAGCGAGTTCAGAAGCCCCCACACCCGCAGCCGGCCACCTTCTTTCTCGACCAAGCCGGTTGGTTCTGCATCCGCGGTGTACTGGATCTCCCCGACGAACAGCGGAGGACGAATGAGTTCCGCTTCGGCCTCTTTCAGAACGCCGGCATCGTAGAACTGGCTCCCCGAGGCATGGTAGTCGATGTCCAGTTCCTGGGCGATTTCCAACTTGGAGGCGCGGCGCCTACACTCACTGTCGTACCAGGGAGAGCGGATCTTGCCGTCCAGGATGAACTTGTAATCCGTGGGGAATGCGTAGACGGGGTCCAGGACCTTCAATCGCCCATCCTCAGACGTGTACAGCCCGGCACCCTTGTTCGGATGCCGCTTCCAGTGCATCGTGACCGACTCGATCTCCGTCATCTTGACGGTGTAGAAGGCGGTCCCCGTTCCCTTGGGTGTGGAGTTGAACATCCGGCAGTCAGTGGCATCGGCGGTGGCCGCGAGAACTTTCTCCCCCTCTTCCACCGATGCGAACTCATCGAGCAGAATCGACGTACGACGGTCACCGCGAGCCACGTCGCCAGTCGTACTTTCGCCGTCGATAGTCGAACCCGAATCCAGATTCTTGGCATGGAGACGGCTCCGTTGATAGTTGGGCCTCAAAAACGGCGGCAACCACTTCAGCAGAAAATCCAACTTCCACATCAGTGACTTCGGGTCGTCCGTCTTGTCTACCAGATCCTCCTTTCGAGACACCCACAGGAAACTCAGCATGTCCCGCCAGTGCCACAGGTACTCATGCACCAGGATCGACATCCAGGACCCGCCCATGTCCCGGCTCTTCTCGACAAAGACATCCTGAGGAGTGTGCCCCGGGACCATCCCTGTCGCCTTGAGCAGAGTCATAATCGCCTCATCCTGGTAGGGGTAGGTGATGAAGGGAACAATCGGGGAAGGAAGCCGCGGATTGTACGTCCACACGAACGCATTGACGTAGAACAGCACGTCGTCGGCACACATCCGCCGCAGATCGAGCCGCATGTCGGGGTCGTGGCCAGCATCCCGCAGCACCGCATTCCGGAACCGCAGGTTGTCCTCAAACCCCTTCGGCACCAGATGATAGTGCGGGGTCAGCAGCAGCCCGTCTGAGTTTCTGAATCGTACTTGTGAGGTTTCGGACGTCATCAGTCTCTTGCTCCGCCCGGTCAAACGCCTGCCGGTTCGGAATCAGCCGGCTTACCAGGCTCTTGAAAAACTCCGTCTGGTTCTGCTTCGCCTGCCGAACCCACGTCAAAAGCCCCCAGGCCCCCGAACTCGGTGCGTCACCAGGAAGCACATCCGTCACCGCCAAACTCTGGTACACCCACAGAATGTCGTCCCTCAACGTCGATGGCGGCTTCTCCGCAAAGTCCTCCTGCACCGCCAACATCCCACCACCACGGGGTCCAGGGAGGTCCCCCCCGAAAGGAGAACCCCCCACCCTGACCCCATCCGCCGCTCTCGCGGAACCTGGGGCCCCTGCTCCCCCAGAAAAACGCAGGCGGAACTTCTCCTCGGCACGCCGCTGCGACTGTGCCCCCGACATCCCCTCGTCACGCAACGACTGCCGGTACTGAACGAACTCCGGCCAAAGACCAGACTCCTTCAACGACTCCTTCAACTGCCTGCTCGTGCCAGCCATGACCCTCTCACCATCTCCGCGAAAGCCAAAGCACCCTCATGCTATTTACGCCCTCTACCGCAAATCCAACTGCCTGTCAAGTGAAATCTGTACGATTCTCTGACATGTCCGATTACAGGACACTCCGCCACACATACGCAGCGTTTGACACAACGACACAGCGGGGAGCATTGGATACCTCAGATCTTCACTACTCAGATTTTTTAGCAGGATTCCCGCGGGGGAAAAGGTCGGGTCTAAGTGATTACGAAGCGGCTCGCATCGGCCGGGGGAGTGGTTCAACCCTGCCTCGCGGTCGGGTCCTCTCGGCGTCCTTCCCCTCTCACCCTCGACTCGCCCTCGCTCGACCTGGCGTCTGGTGGCCGTCTGACCGACTTTGCTGGCTGTGCTCGACCGAACCCTTGAGCACACCGACCGATTTCGAGGGACCGAAACAGCGCCGACTGCCAGCGCCGACGACTCTCAGCGCTGCCGACTTCCAGGCGCGACCAGGAACGGTCGGTTCGACTCGAAATCCATTTCCCCCCTTCCTCTTTTCCGTTGTTCTTCGTTCTCTACTTCTTCTTCACTCCAGGCGAAAGGTATAATCCCTTACGTATACTAGGGGGTTTTGGCGGTTGGGGCAGAAAAAAAGTTGCGGGACGTAACATGTGTATTGGTGGTGGTTTGTGGCGGGTAGCAAAAAAAGTTGCGAGAAAGTGCTTGAAAGGGGCTGGCGAGTTTGCGGGAAAGCGCGTATATTGCTTGTGCTGGAGGGGAGCGAGCACAAGAGCCGAGACGACGTGTCGAGGCCGAGCGATATCTGTGGAGGGTGGAGCGGTGAACGTACCTGTACGGTTTGGGGGATCGGGTCAGACTCAGGTCCCTGTGCGGCGGCGTGCGGCCGCTACGGTCCTGGAGCCTGCGCCTGATGGTGGTCTGCTGGAGCGGTGCGACAATCCCAAGTTGACCGCCTACCAGTATGCCGCTTGGTGTCAGGTCGTCCTCGGTAGGCGCTATCGGATGCGCATTGACGACGGCTGGGGAACGTACCGTGTGGAGGTCGATGGGCTGGCCGCAATGACATTCGCACCAGTCCAGCGGTGAGACGATGGGGAGGGCGCTTCGGCGTCCTCCCCTTTCTCTTCCCTCAGGAAGGAGACTGAGTATCGGCAGACCGTCATTGCAGGCTGTGAGACGTACAAGGAGAACCACGACGCCGTCACCGTGGTGACTCGCAGTATCAAGCGAAGCGCTGTGGTGACCTGATACGAAAGGCTGGCGGGGGGACGCTACTGGCAAGGGAGGCGTCCCCCAAACGCCAGGAACAGGAGATGGAGATGCCTGTGATGGACTGCGAGGACGCTGTACGGAAGGGCGTCAACAGGTCTCTGGACCGTACTGAGAGGCTTGTGGACGTGCTGATGCGGCTGTGCGAGTGGGACGCGCGTGTGTTTCAGAGCGGGGATCCCGTGTGGCAAGAGGCGCGCGCCCTGCTGGACGAAT
>Ga0180437_10010866_pt1 | contig 11030 bp, 11 predicted proteins | sample SS_ome_4_FD_132410 | JGI IMG/M metagenome (GOLD analysis project Ga0180437, IMG submission 132410) | Hypersaline lake sediment archaeal communities from the Salton Sea, California, USA - SS_3_D_1 metaG | ecosystem: Environmental > Aquatic > Non-marine Saline and Alkaline > Hypersaline >... | reverse complement strand
CTTTGCTTGGGCTGCACGTGTTGCCTTTCAGGTGATGCCGTGGGGATGCAAGTTATCTGCGTGGAATCGGCTAACATGATAGGGGAATTGGCAGAGAGCGGCAATCCTCCTTCGCACAAGGCTACGGAGGACGAGGTGCGGCGTCGGCGGATGAGGACACAGACGGGGGCTGGCGGGGTGAGACGTTGATCTGGAGCGGTTACTCCATTTCCGCGACCTGTTCGTGGGCCGGAGGTGTCTGCTGGGGCCAGTTGCGGAGACACCATGCGATAATGGGGAGGCCAGCAAGTGCGAAGGGGGCAATTGCAAGCTCTATCCACCACGTAGAGATTTGTCCCAGTGCTCCCGTGAGATACGCGACCCCGGCTATGGCGTCGATGGCCGTCATGATGCCGAAGCCGTACCAGAAGAAGGACCACCGGCGCCTGGCGACGCCCAGGAGCACGAGGGCTCGCGACGAGGTGTGACAGAGAATGGCGAGGACACGTTCAACGGGTCCGACCAACCAGAGGACAGGAGTCACGGCAGCCAAGCGGCTGATCCCTGCTGCCATCTGTTCGCTCCCTTGAACGCCCACGACAATTGCAAGCACGCTCACCAACGGTAAAAGGCCAAGGAGAATGGCCTCGAACGCTCCCGCACCGACGCCGACGGCGACGGCACGATTCGGCTCGCGTGCCATGCTCCTCCAGATGAGGCAGGCAAGGAGAGTGATGCCGATCTCAAAAACGCCGGTGAGGAGCCCGACGTATATGCTGCCCGCGGCGACGTAGGCGATGTGGGGCAAGGAAGCCTTCAAGCCCTCGAGTGTCGGTTCGTTCAGGAAATACGCGCAAAGGAATTTGAGTGCAACTCCAACCGTCCAGATGGCCGCTCCGACAAGGAACCATCGCCACTGCGTGTGGGACCACGCCTTCCAACCAAACACGAAGGCGACGCCGACGAGATTCATGAGCGAACCCGAGAGGAGCAACAGAGGGAGCCCCTTAGGGGCAGAGAGTTCAGAGAGGGCGACGTGCCAGGTCCCGACAGCATCTTCGAGGGATACTTCAAGGGTAGCTTGCCCCGCTTTTTGGATCGTGGGCTGAGGGCTATTCTGAAGCCGCAAGTGACCACCGCAACTCATCCAACTGATCTTTTCGCCCGCTGGGTCCAGAATCCGGAACGCCCAAGTCCCCTGGCTGAGGTCGACTTCCGCGGAGAGGCCAAGGCGTGTTTTGGGGTGGGGAACTTCGAACGTGAAGGTTTCGACTTTCGACTCGGGCTGCGGACCGACCTCGCCGGAGACATCGAGGAGGGTGCCGGCCTGAGCCGAGGGCATCAACAGAAGACATGACGCGAGCCAGATCGCAACTACCGTCAGGATGACTCTCACCGCTTCATGCCCTCCAAAATCCCGGGCCTACGACCGCAGACAGCACGAATCGCGGAGCGAAGTCTATAGAAGAGGCGCGAAGACGTCAAGAGAGGCAGAGAAGATGGGACACTGAGAGTGGGAACGCGAAGATAGGGGCAACTCCGGAGGGTCTGCTTGTTACGTCAAGGGAGGTGTGGTTTGATATGGCGGAGGAGCGGGCAGGGGCATGATGCGGAGGTAGGTCAAAGGGAACGATCGTTGAGGATGGGAGCTTAGCATGCATGATAATTTGAGCCAAGCTATTTGCCTGCAGTGCAGGGAGCCGCTGGGGGACTTCGAGCCGGTATCTGAGCGGCTTCGGTGCGGCAACTGCGGGCACGAGTATCTGGTGGCGGGGGGCAGGATTCCTGTGATGCTGAAGGAGTACGAGAAACACCTCGCGGCGTCTTACCTGGAAGTTGAGAGCTTTGTGAGAACGCAGGAGGAGTTCATCAAGAGGGTGGAGCAGGCTGCGCAGGAGAATTCCAAGAGAGCCCCGCTGCTGAACAGAGTTGCCGACGCGCTCATTGCAGATACCAACTACTTCAAGAGCATTCAAGACAGAATCCTTGAGCACGTGTCCGAAGAGCAGATCGCCAAAGCTCGAGAGGACAGCAATCGCCCGAAACAGTATCCGCTGGACAACGGCATGTCGAGCTTCTACAGGGACTGGGCGTGGCTGCCGAATACTGAGAAAGAAATAGCAACGACGATGGGCTGGCTGTCGGATCAGATTGACACGTTCGCGACGGATTTGGACGTTGCGTTGGTGCCGGGCGCGGGAGGGGGACGAATTGCATGCGAGATCGCCGGGGAGTGCGACAACTGCTACGCACTCGACGACTCGTTTCACCTCGTCTGCAACTTCTACGACCTGCTGGAAGGAGAGGTGACAATTCATCAAGTGAACGTGCGGCGCAATGTGGCCAAGTCCGAAGAGATGGTAGTGGAATACAGATTGTCGCTCGACCCGCCCGGCGGTCATCAAATCCGTTCGACGGTTGAATCCGGCAAGTTCAGCTACTTCGTGGGTGACGCGCTGGATGTTCCTCTCGCAGACGAATCGGTTTCCACGATCATCTGTGTGTATTTCGTCGACATAGCGCCTATCAAGCCGCACCTAAGCGAGGTGAAGAGACTGCTGAAGCCGGGCGGCCTGTTCCTGAACTTCGGCCCTCTCCGCTACGGCTATGCGTCCAAGGATATAAACGACATGCTGTCGGGAGAGGAGCTGGTGTCACTGTTCGAGGAGTCGGGATTCGACATCTTGACCCACGACACTGTCGCGAACACGCAATTCGCGGATCCGGTGACGCTGACACAGGTCATGAGCCGGAACTTCGCTTTCGCAGCGAGAAAGCGGGCTTGAGACATCAGGTGTGATTAGGTGGCCGCTCCTTGATCCGGAGAAGTCGGGATACTTGATAGGAAATTTCCAACCTTTTGCGGAGGTTGCGCGCCATATGGGTGTAAGAGGCGAGAGGGCGAAGCACGTTGAAAGGATGAAGCACGACGCGGAACTGTATGCTGAGGCGATGGCGGGCGGTCCTGAGGAGTTCGGTCCGATCGTGGAACGATACCAGGACGCGGTGTTCGGGATTGCGCTGTCGCGGCTGAGGAATTTCCACGACGCTGAGGACGTGGCGCAGGGGGTGTTCGTGGCCGCGTTCGAGCGCCTGGGGGATTTGAGGAATCCGGCGCGGCTGGGCGCGTGGCTGCGGATGATGACGATTCACGACTGCACGGACCTTCAGCGCCGACGCCGGGAAGTGAGCGATGCGGAACAGTGCGAGCGACAGGAAGACGAGGCGAACGAGCCTGGGAGCACGGCGGAACGACGAGAGCTGCGAGAGGAAGTGCTTGCGGCGATCGGCAGGCTGAATAAGACGCAACGCGAGACGACGACGCTTTTCTACATAGACGGATACTCGGTGGCGGAGGTAGCGGCGATACAGGAAGTGCCGGCGGGCACTGTGAAGTACAGGCTGCACGAGGCGCGGAAGCAGTTGAAAGAGGAGATGATGGGGATGGTGGAGGACGTTTTGAAAGCCGGGGCACCGAGGAAAGATTTCGCTGCGAGGGTGTTCGAGCTAGTGTCGCGGTACGATGCTGAGACCGGGCGCGTGCGACGTCGTCCGAAATGGCACGAGACGGTGGCGGAGCTTCGGGAGATCGGAGAGCGGGGGATGGGGGGTTTCGTGAAGGCGTTGAAGTCGCCGCATTCGCCGACTCGGAGATTTGCGGCGCAGATGCTGAATCAAGTCATTCGGCGAAAGGGGGTCCTTGGCCGCGAGGAAGAAGTGGTCGAACTGCTGAAGAAGATGCTGAGCGACCCGAACAAGAAGGTGCGGCGACTCGCGATTAGCGCACTTCTGAATGCAGACATGCCGCGGAAACGGAGACGGTCGGAGATAGTGCCGATGATAGCGGAAAGGCTGAGCGACAGGAGCAGGCGGACTCGGCGATATGCAGCGGGGATGCTGAAGGAGTACGCGGCGGCGGACGTGCCTGTGGGTCGAGTCGCGAGAGCGCTCGTGGATGAGAGCGATACCGACGTCAGATGCAGCATGCAGTGGCTCTTGCGAGCAGCGCTCGATGCGCAAGACGCCGATAAGAATGTAGGAAAAGAGAAGCGGTAAGAGGCGAGTGGACCCGGAGTACGCGGTTGTGTGCCACCCGCGCAAAAGGCCACTCGCTCCCGGGGGAAGGGGGGCACAACCTTTCCCCGGGCCGCGTTTTTTTGCGCCGGCATGTCGGTTGAGCTGGTGAATAAGCAGCCCGGGAACGTGGGGACACAGACAGAACCTGCTCTTGCGTGGGAGAATTGAAGCCGACGGAGGAGTCGAGTACTATGTCGTCGGAAGCGCGGATGGCGTGTTTGGAATAGGGGCGAATGGGCTCGTGCGAGCGACAAGGTGAGGTGGTGCTGAGCACTGACCGTTTGGTGTTGCGCCGGTTCAGAGAGGGCGACTCGAAGGCCGTGTGCCAGTGTTTCTCTGACCCGGAGGTCATTCGCTACCAGCGCTTTCCGCGCCCCATCACCGAAGAAGAGGCGTGTCTCTTCGTGCGGTCTTACATAGAGAGCTATGAGCAAGATCCGCCGAGAAGGTACCCGTTCGCGATAGTGTTAAGGGACAGTGGGGAAGTGATTGGGCAGTGCGAGATTGATGTAACGAGGGGGAATGGGACGCGAGGGGGGATTGCGTTCACGGTGAACCGTCGGTCTTGGGGAAAGGGTTTGGGGACTGAGGCCGTGAGGGCGCTGGTGGGATTTGGGTTTGACCAGTTGAGGCTGCAGGGCATCTCTGCATCATGCGAGAGCGAGAACGGGGCAGCCGTACGTGTCCTGGAGAAAATCGGCATGAAGCAGCAGCCACGCTTGCGGAAGGAAGCGGGCGCCGCGCCCAAAGAGGGTAGCTACTTGACCTACTCGATTTCCGAGAAGGAGTGGAGGGGCGACGCGTCGGTCTCGTGACGAGAAGTCACGAAGCGGAGCACTCTCACGGTAATTGGCCCCGCAGCAGCTCACGTTTGCCGAAGCACTTCTTCGACGGTGGTTTCGCCGCGGAAGACTTTGTCGAGTGCGGTTTCGCGGAGGGGACGCCATCCTGACGATCTGCCGGCGTTGGCTATTTCGGCTGCGTTCTGGTTCATGATTGCTGCGCGTACTCTTCCATCGAGGTCGAGCAATTCGTAGACGGCAGTACGGCCGCGGTAGCCGGTCATCCCGCACTGCTTGCAGCCTTTCCCGTGGTAGAAGGTGCGTGCGCGGTCATCCCCCTGGAGCCCGAGAGTGTCGAGGTCCTTTTCGCTCGGCCGGTACTCGGATTTGCAGCCCGGGCATACGCGTCTGACGAGGCGCTGGGCGAGAACGGCGATGAGGTTAGAAGCGATCAGGTGGGGCTGAACACCCATCTCCATGAGGCGGGCGGGGACGGAGGGAGCATCGTTGGCGTGCATAGTGGAGAAGACCAGATGCCCGGTCGCCGCTGCCTTGCAGAGAAGCTCGCCGACTTCGCCGTCCCTGATCTCCCCGATGAAAACGATGTCGACGGCTTGCCTCAACATGGTCACGACGGAACGCGCGAAGTCCACACCGATTTCGGGGTTGATCTGCATCTGATCGATGCCCGGGATGTCGAACTCGACGGGGTCTTCGGCGGTCATGATTTTGCGGTCGGGACGATTGAGTTCGGAGAGAGTGGAATAGATCGTGGTCGTCTTTCCGCTGCCCGCGGGGGCGGTCACGATGATGAGGCCCTGGCGAGCGTGAATGAGACGGAGCCAACGGTCGAGTTGGTCGGGTTCGAAGCCCAATTCGGCGAGTGGGAGAAGGGCGGCCTGGCGATCGAGAATGCGCATGGCGACGACCTCCCCGTGGAGTGCGGGAGCGACGTTGAGTCGGATGTCGATTGTCCGGCTATCGAGATTCCAGAGCAAACGACCGTCCTGGGAGCGGCGGGTTTCCGCGAGGTTGAGCTTCGACCATCGCTTGACCTCGTCTGCGAGGGGTCTCGCTATCTCGGCGGGAAGGAAGGTCACCTCCGTGAGGACACCGTCGACGCGCTGGCGGACGCGGACATCGCCGGCCGTCGGCTCGATATGGAGGTCATCGGCGCCCGCCTCGATCGCGTTGAGAAGAAGTTTGACCATCAGGCGACGGATATCGGCGTCGCCGCCCTCAACCGGTGCGGCGGCGGAGTCGAAGTCTTCGACCACCTTGCCAAGGCGGTCTGGGGTCACCCCGCGGCCGGCGAGAAGCGCGTCGAGCTTCCACTCGGCCTGCCTGGGAATGCCTGGGTGTGGGGGGGGTGAAGCAGGTGAAGGAGCGGTCTGGACCGCGACCACACTGCCCAGCGCGCTGCGGCGGATGCGCCACTGCTTGCCGACCTTACGCGCCTCCACGCGGCCGTCTTTCACCCAACGCCTTAGCGTGGCTTGACTTACCCCGAGTTCTTCGGCGGCTTCGGCAGTGCCGATGAAATCCGAGGGAGATGCTGCCGGCGGGGTCGTGGGAGCTGATTTCCGCGGTTTTCGTCCCATTTAGGGCCTCCTTTTCGGGCTTGGCGAGCCATTTTGCGCGTGCGGCCGCTATGAGCGCTACAAGCGGTCTGCCCTGAACTATTGATATAATACACCATTATTGTTGGCTGTCAAGCCCTCGGTTGAAAGAAATCTGCATCGGCGACTAGGTGCGGAGGGGGTGTGGGGATTAGGGCTCCCAGGAGGGGGTAGTTAGTTCTTCAGGCGTCTCTGAGTAGGGTGATGATGTGGGCGGTGGCGTGGGGCAGGGGTTCGGCGGTGTAGGAGGCGGAGATTTCGAAGAGGAGGTCTCTGACGCGTCGGATGAGGTGGTCGGTGGGAGTTTCGACGTGGGTGTGCTCTTTGGGGACGGTGACGATGAACTTGACGTGTTCGCCGGATGCCTCAACGTGTCCTTTGGGCTTCTGGCCAGGAGGGAGCTTGGCGTTGCAGGCGGCGCAGAGGAGCCTGACGGCGTAAGCCAACGATTCGCGGTTTGCGATGACGCGGTGCTTGCCGGATGGGCCGCTGTCGATGTCGGCGATGCGGTCGATTTGGGCTTCGGGGAGAGTGTCCTCGAAGAGAAGCGGCTCGGTCTTAACACCGATGCCGAAGTGATGCTTGAGGCGGGTGTAGGCCTCGCGCTTGAAGTCGTCGAGAAAGACGTGGCCGCAGGGGGGAGTTCTGAGGACCAAGTTTTGGGGAACGCCTGCGTCCTCGTAGAAGGGGCGGACGAAGTCATGGGTTTCCTTGGGAGAGAGGCCGGGCTCGACCTTGTCGTAAGTTCCGTGGAGGCGCATAAGGAGGCGGGGGGCGACGGCGGCGAGCTGCGGCTTTCGGATTCCCTTGCTGCCGATGGACCCGCTGACGATGCCCGCTTTGACCCTGGTGTCGTAGGCCATGGTTGCGAGGGCGACGTGGCCTCCCAATGAATGGCCGACGACGCCGATGCGGTGGGGGTCAACGAAGTCGAGTGACTGGAGAAGGTCGACGGCACGGAGGCCGTCGGTGACGATTTTGTTCTGCCAACTGCGGCCGAAGCGGTCTCGGACGGGGCCGATCTCGAACTGCTGAGCCATCCACCAGCATTCGTGGCGGACGTTGGGGCCGTATGCGCCAGGAGGCTGGAGCCAGGGCATTTGCCGCTCGCCGCAGCACATGGCTTCGGGGGCAAGAACCACAAAGCCCTGCTGGACGAGTTCGTAGCCGTAGGCCTGGTCAGGCCGTTCGGGGAACCTGCCGACGACGGAGTCTTTGCCCATAGCGCAGTCGATGCCACATTGGTGATAGCAGATCATGGCGGGAAAAGGGGGCTTCTGATCCTTGTGCTTGGGTATAAGAAGATAGGCGGGAACCGTGCGGCCGGAGGGCTCGGGCATGGTGCCGGGACCTTCGACGGCGTATTCGACCTTCCACTCCTCGTAGTCCTTGACGTAGCTGGCGCAGATGAATCGCTTTGAGAGGACGCGCATTTCGAGGGGCACGGGGTCGGGGATGGGGCCCAGCCAGTCGGCGTACTGGCGGGCGAGGTTGTCGCGTTCTTGGGTCAGGGTCAAGGTGTGCTCCAGTGTATCGATGGGAAGCGTGACGTGAATGATGGAGTCTGGTCGGCGGCGTGTCAAGCGGCTGGGGACAGCCGAGCGACATAGGCCACGAGGGGGTGTTCGTTGACACGGGGTGGGGTAGGTGCTATTTTTCGCTGCGAGGAGGGTGGGAGATGGATTGCCCGAGTTGTTCGGCTCCGCTGATAGTGGTGGAGCGAGAAGGGATCGAGCTAGATTACTGCCCGAAGTGCAAGGGACTGTGGTTCGATGCGGAGGAGTTGGAGGTACTGAACGAGTCGCTGAAGCTGGAGGCGGAGCTTCCGGATATTGCGTCGCTGCCGAGGGCGGTGACGACGGAGAAGGGGAGAGGATGTCCGCGGTGCGGGAAGCGGATGGAGAAGGTGTACATGGGGCAGAAGCCGCCGATAGTGATCGACCGGTGCCGGAACGGTCACGGGCTGTGGTTCGAGTCGGGGGAGCTGGGTCAGGTGATCAGGCAGTACCTGGGAAGGCGCGCGCAGCTCAAGCAGTTTTTCGAGGAGGCGCAGTCGGGGGAGAGGCAAGTGATCCGGTTCCTGGGCGAGGTGCTGTCGGGGCCGGAAGAGGGAGGGAAAGAGGATGCGGCGGCGAAAGGGGAAGACTAAGAAGATGGCTGCGGAAGGCCAAGGCGGGCAGAGAACGTATGTGGCGTGGCTGGTTGTCCTGGCGGTGGTAGTTGCGGCGTACATGATTTCGCACTTCGTCGAGCGACGCTCGGCTCCCGTGGAAGAGCGGCTGCGCAGATACGGGGAGGCGTACGAGGTCGCGAAGAAACACGTCGAGCGGGAGCTGGAGAGCCCTGCGAGCGCCGAGTGGCCGCAAGTATATGACACCGTGAGCGAGAGTGTGGTCGAAGAAAGCAAGGCCCGCCGGATAAAGATCACAGGTCATGTTGATTCCGACAACGAGTACGGAGCGCGGATTCGGAGCTACTACGAGGTGGCGCTCGACGAGCGGCCATCGGGGGAGTTGGTGGTTCAGCGGTTCAAGTGGAAGTGAGCGGCGGTGACGGTTCAGTTGGAGCGAGATTGAAGGACATGGGAACGGCTGAGGAGGTAGTGAATATACAGCGCCTATTGCCCGGCAACATACCGGCAGCCATTGATGAGTTTGCAGAACGCGTCTACAACGGAGACCGGAGCGAAGCGGAACGCCATTTTGGGGGGCACTTGGATGGGAAGGCCGACACGTTTGTCGCGAGAGTCGGCGGTCGGCTCGCCGGTTACATCACGATTCGTTGGGAATCCGAGTACGAACCGTTCCGGCGCGAAGGGATCCCGTTCATCCACCATCTGGAGGTATTCCCCAAATTTCAACGGCGAGGAATCGGTTCGGCGCTGATGGATGCTGCGGAAGCGCTCATTGCGACACGTGCCAGGAAGGCCTGCATATGTGTCGGGCTCTTCGGTGCGTACGGTCCGGCGCAGCGGCTGTACGTGAAGCGCGGGTACGTTCCCGACGGGCGCGGCGTGTGCGAGGGACACCGGCCTCTGGAACCGGGCGAGCGCGTGGAGATCGGGCATCACCTGCTGCTTTGGCTTACGAAGGAATTGAACGTTTGACAACGTGATGCAGGTGGAGGCACGCTGCTGACGTCGCTGGGATGCGGCATTTGGCGAATCAATCTGAACATTGCTGTGCCAGAATGAAGAAGCGCTACATCCTTGATTTCATTTTAGCGGCCGTCGTGTTTGCAGTCCCATTCGGACTGTGGTACAGGGGTGGGAGAGAACCATCATCGGCATGCGTAGACATCGATACTGGGAAACCAGCGCCCTTTGCCGTCCAGCTTTTCTATCGGGGGCTCAAGGTTCCGGGCGTTCCGCTCGTGCTTTTCAAACGGTACTACGCGATAGTAGAGATAGACCCTTCCAGCGGCTTGACGACAAGCGTTGCATACAAGAAAGAAGGATACAATCACTTCTTCGTGTTTTACAAGAGCGGGGCCATCGCCGCGTACGGGCTGTGCATGGTCGAGAAGAACATGGACGAAATCCTTCACGACGTTACCAACCTGAAGGAAGGCAAGTTTTTCAATCCATCGGGAGAGCTGGTCTCGACTGTAGAGAATGGTACGGGGGTGCAGACCTTCTTTCTCCCCGGTGGACAGAAGTACTGGGAGTTACGCCTCGAGAATTCAGAGAGGCGGAAGCTCACCATCTGGAACGAAGACGGTGCAGTCAAACTCGAAAAGGATTATTGAAGAACTGTCGTAACACACCGGACACGGGCGGGGCTGGTTCGTCGCCTGGCTGACGCGCATGACGTTAGACCGGAGGAGAGCAGTATGTCACAGACTGAAGTGAGAGAGCTAACAGTTCGCCTGCATGAGGCACAGCAGCGTGTGACGAACGAGGTCCTCGACCACGCCACTTTCGACAAACTTGGGTATATGTGCCCTGACGGTTTCAGCGTGAACGACACGCTTCGCATGTGGGTGTGGCACCTGTGGTCGCACCACCGAGACCTGATCATGGCGCGGGGCCGTCTCATCAACGACAACCCGCACTTCCACGTGCCACATTTCGTTCGAGAGGCGAATGAGGCGTTCGGGCGATTCGTCGGGGAGCTGGCGTGTTTGAGCGACGAACAACTGGACCTGTGCATCCCCGGCGGGGGGCGCTCGATCCGAGAGGTCGTCGAGCACGTCCTGGGGGTGCTTGAGGGTTTCGCGATAGATCAGATCAAGCGAGCTGAACCAGAGAAATGAGTATACTGTGGTCTGAGCATTTGCCCCAGAGGAAGCGCGGAAGCCGCGGTGCTGAGCGTAGATGTTAGACTTCACGGCGAAAGGGAGATTGCATGAGAGGACTTGAGGGGCTGATGTGTTTGGCTTTGGCGGCTTTGATGGCTTTGACGGCGGGGTGCGGGACGCTTCGGATAGAGGCGGGCGGCCTGGTCGAGGATACGCTGGAGGAGATGGCGGAGGAAGGGGCGCTGCGCCAGCCTGTGGACTACGAGGATCATAACCTTCTCAGTGGAAGGATTTTTCTGAACGGCGATGTGAACCACGCGAAGGCAGAGCGGGT
>Ga0180437_10010863_pt1 | contig 11033 bp, 12 predicted proteins | sample SS_ome_4_FD_132410 | JGI IMG/M metagenome (GOLD analysis project Ga0180437, IMG submission 132410) | Hypersaline lake sediment archaeal communities from the Salton Sea, California, USA - SS_3_D_1 metaG | ecosystem: Environmental > Aquatic > Non-marine Saline and Alkaline > Hypersaline >... | reverse complement strand
GGGGACGTGAGCGAGAAGGGACTGGGGAAAGTCATTGAGGCGCTGGAGAAAGTGGACTTTTCCCCTTTCAAGGTTACGCTGAGGGGCGTCGGAGTATTCCCGAGCGAGCAGTATATTAGAGTTATATGGGTGGGCGCGAAGAGCAGTGGCATGCAGGCGCTCGCGGGCAAGGTGAACGATGCGCTTGAGGGGATTTTCCTGAAAACCGAATTCACGCCGCACCTTACCATTGCGCGCGTGAAGAAGAAGGTGGCTGTGAGCGAGTTCCTTGCGGAATACAAGAACATGGAGCTCGGGAAGTACGAGGTGGGGGAGTTCTACCTGGTGCAGAGCGTGCTCGGGCCCGGAGGGCCGAAATACACCACGCTTGCGAAATTTGAGGCAAAGCAATAGCTTATGCGCGCGTGCGCGCGCGGGTGTGCGCGTAGAGAGCTTATCTGTATTTTATAAGCTTTTCCTGCCCCTAAAAGCGGGAATATGGAGCTGATAGTCGCGGAGAAGCCCAAGGTCGCATATACCATTGCGCGGGCGCTTTCCGATTCCGTTTCCAGCAAGGTGCACGGCAGGGTGAGGTACTTCGAGCTGGAGAGGGACGGGAAGAAAATCGTGGTTGCGCCAGCAGTGGGGCACGTCTACGGCCTGGCTGAGAAGAAGAGGAGCCGCGGCTACCCTGTTTTTGACATTGAGTGGAAGCCTTCCTACGTTGTGAGCAGGGGCGCTTTCTTCACCAAGCCCTACCTTGACGTATTGCAGGGGCTCGGGAAGCAGGCGGAGAAGGTAACGGTTGCATGCGACTACGATATTGAAGGTTCGCTGATAGGGTATAATGTTTTCAGGTTCTGCTACGGGGGAAGCGAGGGCGGCAGGATGAAGTTCTCCTCGCTCATGCCCTTCGAATTGAGGGAGGCGTACGAGGAGATGGGGCCTCTGGACATGAACAACGCGAAGGCGGGGGAGACGAGGCACATAATAGACTGGTATTACGGGATTAATTTGAGCAGGGCGCTGATGGGCGCATTGCGCAAGGCGGGCGCGAGCAAGACCATGAGCATCGGCAGGGTGCAGGGGCCTGCGCTTGCAATACTTTCGCAGAGGGAAAAGAGCATCGCGGACTTCAAGCCCGAGGACTACTGGGAGGTGTCCATAACGCTGAAGGGCACTGTTTTCTCCCATGCGAAGGGCAGGTTCTTCGATGAGAAGGAGGCGGTTGCGGCGTACGGGAACCTGCAGAGCACCGCGGAAATTTCTGCGGTGGAGAGGGAGGAGGTGAAGAAATGGCCCTGGCCCCCCTTTGACCTTACCTCGCTGCAGACCGAATCGTACAGGGCCTTCGGGCTCTCGCCTTCGCAGACGCTTGCAGTCGCGCAGACGCTGTATGAGAGCGGGCTGATTTCCTACCCGAGGACCGCCTCGCAGAAGCTGCCCGCGAAATTGGGGCTGAAAAAAATCATTGCAAAGCTGGGGGAGCAGGACGATTATGCCGCGCTTGCGGGAAAGCTTGTGCAGAATGAATGGTTCAGGCCGATTGAAGGAAGAAAGACGGACCCTGCGCACCCCGCAATCCACCCCACCGGGCAGAAAGGGAAGATGACCGGCAACGAGAAGAAGGTTTACGACATGATTGCGAGGAGGTTCCTTTCAGTGTTTGCACCGCCTGCGGTGGTTGAGGAGACGCGGGTTGCAGCAGTATGTGGGGAGGAGCCGTTCCGCGCAGAGGGAAACCGCATACTTGAGAAGAACTGGATGGAGTTCTATATCTATTACAAGGGCAGGGAGAAGGAGATTGCCGCCTTCAAGGAGAAGGAAGAGGTGGACGTGGAGAACCCGGGGAAGAAGCAGGCGAAGACCAAGCCGCCCGCGAGGTTCAGCCCCGCGAGCATCATTTCCGAGCTGGAGAAGAGGAACCTCGGGACTAAGGCCACGCGCTCCATGATACTGGACACGCTTTTCAAGAGGGAATACGTCACGGGGAGGAGCATAGAGGTCACGCCCTTCGGGATGCACGTGTGGAAGGTGCTGGGGAAGTACTCGCCGCGCATACTTGACGCGGACCTCACGCGCTCCCTTGAGGAGAACATGGAGAAGGTGCGCGAGGGGGAGAAGGAAGAGGAGGAAGTGCTTGCGGAAAGCCGCGAGATACTTGTGCAAATACTGGATGATTTCAGGGGGAAGGAGGAGCAGATAGGCAAGGAGCTGATTTCCGGGCTTGGCGAGATGGAGAAGGCGCAGGAAGTGATGAGCTGCCCGGAGTGCGGCAAGCCCATGCGAATAATACACCTCCCGAAGGGGAAGCAGTTCATCGGGTGCTCGGGGTACCCTGAGTGCAGGAAGGGGTACCCCCTGCCTTCTTACTCTACTGTGAAGGTGCTGGAGAAGAAATGCCCGGTGTGCGGCAACGTGATGGTGAAGGTGCGCAGGGGCAAGATGTTCTTCGAGATGTGCGTGGACCCGAACTGCAAGAGCAAGGAGAACTGGGGCAAGAAGAAGGCGGAGAAGAAAGTGACCGTGAAGATTACGCGGAAACGGAAAGTTGTCAGGAAGAAGGTTGTGAAGAGAAGCGCTGCGAAAGCGAAGAAGAAGGAATCCTAGCCAAATTGCACTTCGACGAGCTTTTTCCCGGATTCCTTTGCGGAGAAGTACTCCTTCGGCTTCATGCCGAGCAGGGCGGCGATTATTGAATCGGGAATCATCTGTATCCTCGTGTTGAATAGCAATACGGAGTCGTTGTAGAACTCCCTCCGGTCCGCAATCTGGTTCTCCACCGCGGTGAGCTTGTTCTGCAGGTCGAGGAAGTTCTCGCTTGCGCGGAGCTTCGGGTAATTTTCGGCGACCGCAAACAGCGTCTTGAGGCTCTCGGTTATCTTCTCGCTCGCCTTCGCCTTCTCCGCGGGCGAGCCCTTCAGCACCGAGGTGCGGAGCCTCGTGATTTCAGCGAGCACGCCCTTCTCGTGCTTCATGTACCCCTTTACTGTATCAACGAGGTTGGGGATGAGGTCAGAGCGCTGCTTGAGCAGGACGTCTATGTTGGACCATGCCTTGCCTATGTTGTTGCGCAGGCGGATTATTCCGTTGTATACCGAAACCGCGTAGAACACTGCCAGCAGTGCCGCCACCAGGATTGCGAAGCCCGCGCATATTTCAAGTGCCGCCATTTCAACCAACAGGGGTAATTCCAAAGGAAACCAATAAAAAGAACAGCGAGAAGGCGGAAAGGGCGAAGCCGGCGCCCAGCTCCAGGAGCGCCTTCATCCTGAAGCCGCCCGTGATTGTCTTCTCGTGCCTGTCGCTTATGTACATGAGGTTCTCGAAGCCGCCCTTCCTCACGACGAGGTTCTCGTGGCCGGTGCTGCTGGGCGCGCCCTCTTTCTGCGCCGCGGTGCCGAGAACGTAGAGCTTGTCTCCCGGGGCGATGTAGAATTCGGTCACCCTCCATTTGCGGTCATTGTAGTGCATGAACTTTTCCTTTATGTGCCCATATTCCGGGTTTTCAAGGAATTCCAGCACCCTCTGGTCTATCTTTTTCTGCGGGAGGCCAAGGAAGCCTTTGCCGGACATCCTGCCTTCGTATTTGTGGTCCGGGGGGACGTCCACCTTTGCGCCTTCCGGGTCGACCAGCATGCTGCCGGTTTCGTCCTCAAGGAAGAAGGGGTTGCCGGATTTGATGTCGGCGATGTGGCGCCAGCCGCCGTGCTTGCCCGGCTTGTACCATTCCGCCTTCACCCGCCAGTAAGCGCATTCTTTCTTCTCAATCGGGCTGGTAGTTTTCAGCTTCATTTTTGCCTTGCCGAAGAGCTCCACAAGGCCGACCGCTGCGGCGCGGACGGTGGAGGTAGGCGTGTTCTTCACCCTCTGCAGGAAAAGGTAGCTGCGCGTGCCGGTATAGAGAAGCCACAGGCCGGAAATGAAAAGTATTGCGCTCGGGAATATGCACTGCGGCACAGCCACTTCCGCCATGGACAGGAATATGTGTGGAAGCAATAAAAAGAGTTGCATGAAATCAATTAGCAAGGGGTTCACAGTGGGTAAGAATTCAGACGGAAGGAGCAGGCTGAGCGTGCCTCCGCAGTACAGGAAGGCGGTGGAAAGGGAGATGCGGAAGGCGTATGGAGATACGAGCAGGCCGGACGAGCTCCTGCGGATGGGGAAGCTCTTCAGCGACCTGGCCATGGAGGCAAAGGAGCTGGGCATGAAGGAGAACAGCTTCCTGCGGGCGCTCTATACCGAGAACTGGAAGAGGGCGCTGCTCATTGCCGTGGAGAATTACTACGAAAGCGACTCGCCCGAGCAGATTGAGCGCGTTTTCATAGAGATGTACATAGCAAAAGGAGGCAGTAGGACGCAGGAGAAAATTATTAACTGGGTTGACGAGGCGAGCAACCTCAGCATGAAAGTGATATGGGAGTTCCAGGGGAGCGAGGAAATCGCGCAGAGCGTAAAGAGGGCGCTGGTGCTGGGGATGGGCAATGCGGCGGATGCGCTGGACAAGAAGGCGGAGCTGAAGCATTTATAGGGGGCGGAATTATGGTTAATGGGCAGGTGCTGATGGCGATGTACCCGGGGCCGGAGGCGGTCTTCCTCGGCGGGCTTGGGGCGCTCATCGCCTTTGTTGCCGGTGTGCTGCTGGTGAAGGCATTCCACGGGAGGCATAAGGCGGGGAAGGGGAAGAGCAGGAACGTGCTCGGCATGCTGGCCGGTGCAGTCCTTATGCTGCTCGGCGTGCTTCTTGCATTCTATTTCCTGCTTGGGCTCGCGGTGATGTACCTCACTCCGGTGGCGGCATAGGGAAACGGGCCCGCGCATGCCGCGGGGCGTGGTTGCATGGAAGAAATAGCGTTCATAACCTCGAACAAGGGGAAGTTTGCAGAGGCAGAAAGCATTTTAAAGGAAATGGGGCTTAGAATAGTCCACCGCTCTCTCCGCATTGAGGAGAAGAGGAGCGAGAGCATCACTGAGGTTGCGCGGCAGAGCGCCCTCATGGCCTGCGCGGAATTCGGTAAGCCTCTTTTTGTCGAGGACTCCGGCCTGTTCGTGGATTCCCTCAACGGGTTCCCGGGCGCTTATTCCGCATGGGTTTCCGAAAAAATCGGGAACCATGGGCTGCTCAGGCTTCTGGAGGGCGAGAGCGGGAGGGGCGCGGAGTTCCGCGCCTGCGTTGCATTCGCGGATTCCTCGGGGGTGAGCACCTTCGAGGGGGTTGTGCGCGGGAGCATCGCCGATGCAGAGCGCGGGGGTGCGGGATTCGGGTATGACCCGGTGTTCGTCCCGGAGGGCGAAGCCGAGACGTATGCCGAGAACCCGCTCCTGAAGGCGGATTCGCACCGCGCGCGGGCGCTCATGAAGTTCGGAAAATGGATATTGACAAGGTGAAGGGAAATGGCAAAGCTGCATTCCAAGAAGAAAGGGAAATCCGGCTCTCACAAGCCAGAGAGCAAGGAGAAGCCGGAATGGGTTGAGTACTCCAAGGAAGAGGTGGAGGACTTCATACGGAACCTCGCGAAGGAGGGGCATTCGGCCACCGAAATCGGGAGGGTGCTCAGGGACGAGTACGGGGTGCCCATGGCAAGGTACGTCATCGGGACCACCATTGGGAAGTTCCTCGAGAACGAGAAGCTCTCTCCCAAGTTCCCGGACGATTTGCTCAGCCTCATCAAGAAAGCCGTGAGGATGAGGAACCACATCAGGGGGAACAAGGTGGACGTGAAGAACAAGGTGAAGCTGCAGCACGTGGAGAGCAAGATACACAGGCTCACGAAATACTACAGGAAGAAGAACAGGGTGCCTGCCGGGTGGAAATACGACCCCGAGACCGCGGCCCTGCTGGTGAAGTGATCTTATGGCAGAGAAAAAGAAATCCAAGAAAACCGCTGACAAGTGGAAGGCGAAAAGGTGGTACAAGGTCCTTGCGCCCGAGAAGTACCAGTCCAAGGAGATTGGGGAAGTGGTTGCGGCAGACGACAAGCTGCTGAAGGACCGCATACTCAGGGTAAACCTTGCGGAGCTTACGGGCAAGATGAGCCAGGCGACGATGTACACCAACCTGCTGTTCAGGATTACCGAGGTGAAGGGCGGGATTGCGCACACCGAGCTCATAGGGCATTCGCTCTCCCCGGGGTACATCCGCACACTTGCAAGGAGGAGGCGCACGCTCCTGCACTCCGTGATGGACGTCGCGACAAAGGACGAGAGGGAGGTGCGGCTCAAGCTGATTGCGGCGACAAAGAGCAAAATCAGCGAAACGATGAGGAAGAACCTCCGCGGCGTGATTGAGGGCGAGATGAAGGCGGCAAGCACCGACTATGACTATTACGGCCTGATGGAGGAGATTGTGAATGGCAGGCTTGCAACGCGCATCTTCAACAAGGCAAGGATGATAACGCCAATGAGCAGGGTGGAGTTCAAGAGCACCGAGCTCAAGGAGAAATTCGAATGATTGCGGAGAAGCTGAGCTGGGAGGAATTCGGCGAACGGGCCAGGGGGAAGACTGCAATCCTCGTATTCGGGGCGATTGAGCCCCATGGGAAGCACCTCCAGCTCGACGTGGACATTGCGGTGCCCGTGGAAATTGCGAGGCGCGTTGAGGCGAAGGTGCCCGAAGAGGCGGTGCTTTTCCCGCCCGTGAACTACGGGTACCTGTATTCGCTGAGGAAATTCCCGGGCGCGATTTCTCTTGAGTTCGATACGCTGAAGGCGGCTGCGCGCGACATATTCTCTTCCCTGCTCAGGAACGGGATAAGCAAATTCCTAATTGTGATCGGGCACGGCGGGAATACCGCACCCGTGAAGCAGGCCCTCAAGGACCTTAGCTTCGGGCATGAGTTCACCGCGAACGTTGTCGAATGGTGGGGCATGCTCGAAGTGGAGGCGGGGCATGCGGATGAGGTCGAGGGCTCGATGTCGCTTGCGGCAGGGGGGCGCGTGGTGAAAGAGCCCGTGCAGGAGGAGCGCGCGGATTACGTTGGCTATGTTGTGCCCACGCCCGATGATTTGTTCACCCCTTCGGGGTACATCGGGAAGGTGGGGGGCATTAATAAGGGAAAGGGGGAGAAGTGGATGGAGGAAGTTGCCGAGCAGCTTGCGGAGCTTGTGAGGAACGGACTGAAGGTGAGGAAATGATGCCGAAGATGGACCCGAAGCAGATGGCCGCGATGATGAAGCAGATGGGCATTGCCACCAAGGAGGTGCCCGCAACGAAGGTAATCATCGAGACCCCGGAAGAGAGGATAATTATCGATGCGCCGCAGGTGATGGAAATTACCGCGCAGGGCGAAAGCACCTTCCAGGTAAGCGGGATAGTGAAGCGCGAGGAGGCCATCAGCGAAGAGGATGTCAGGCTGGTGATGGAGAAGACCGGAGCCACGCGGGAAGAGGCGGAGCACGCACTGAAGCAGAGCAAGGGCGACATCGCCGAAGCAATACTCTCGCTTGGAAATGAATGAGGCTGATGCAGGCGCGCTTGCCCGGGAATCCGGAGCGGATGCGCTTGAGCTTTACTTTTCCTCTTCGGAATCAGTCAGCGTGGAGTTTTCCAGCGGCGAGCTGAGGAAGCGCTCCTTCATCTCCGAGGATGGGGTGGGGGTGCGCGCGCTCAAAGCGGGAAAGGTCGGGTTTTCCAGCACCAACGCAGTGGAGAAGGCAGGGGAAACTGCCGGGGCTGCGGTGAAGGCCGCCGCGGTTTCGCCGGTTACCAGGTTTTCTTTTGCAGGGCCTGCAAAATGCCCGTCAATGGGGCTGGTGGACAAGAAAATTGCTGAATTGGACGAAGGGGAGCTGGGGGAGCGCATCAGGGAGGCGCTCGAGGCCGCGCGGCAATACGCTGAGCCGCTGAGCGCGCAGCTCGAGTTTTCAAATGAAAAGGAAGGGGTTCGGAATAGCGAGGGGCTTGAGGCGGAATGCCCGGGCACGGGGTGCAGCTTCTACCTTGAGGCAACGAAAGGGGGGTTCCTAGGGTTTTCCTATTACTCCTCCTACAGGATGCCGGAGAGCTTTTCCGCGCTTGGGGGGGAAGCGGGGAAAATGGCGGCCGCGATGGAGGGGGCAAAGCCCATTGAAAGCGGGCTTTACGATGTAGTGTTTTCTGTGGAAGCCCTTTCACAGATGCTGGGGCTGCTGATGTTCCACTTTTCCTCGGAGCAGAAGAGGAGGGGCATCTCCCGGCTTGAGGAGGGGGCGGAAATGTTCGATCCGAAGCTTACGGTGAAGGAGAGCCTGCTTGCCGAGGGCTCTTCGCGCTGGCCCTTTGACGCGGAAGGCGTGCCTGCGAAGGAGAATGTGCTCATTGAGGGCGGGGTTGTGAAGAGGCTGCTCTTTGACAGGTACACCGCTTCGCGCATGGGCCGCGGGGAGCAGGGCTGCTGCACGCGCGCGTCCCATGATGCGCCGCCCGTGCCGGGCTATTCCAATTTGGTGGTTTCCCCTGGGGAGGGTTTTGAGGAAAACGCGAAACTGCTGAGAGTGGAATCCTTCCACGGAATGCATACTGCGAGCGGCCCGGAAGGGGAATTTGGCGTGGAGGTGGACATCGCTTTCCTTGCGGAAAGGGGCGAAAAGAGGCCTGCCACGGATTTGCTGCTTACCGGAAACGTCTTTAATCTTTTCAAAAACATAAGCGGGATAGGGAAGAAATCGGAATGCAAGAGCGATATGACTGCCCCTGAAATCGTTTTCAGCGGCGTGAGGGTTGTAGGCAAATGAAAAAGTTCAAGAGCACCGCGGAGATAGAAGTACCGGAGAAGCTGGTAGACCAGGTGATAGGCCAGGACAATGCGGTGGGGATTGTCAGGAAGGCGGCGAAGCAGAAAAGGCACGCGCTGCTGATTGGGCCTCCGGGCACCGGGAAGAGCATGCTTGCGCAGGCGATGGCGCAGATACTGCCGGCGCGGAACCTTGAGGACGTGATTGTTACCGAGAACCCGAACAACGAGAGCGAGCCGCTTGTGAAGGTGCTCCCGGCATACCCGGACGAGCAGTTCCTGCTCAAGCACAAGGCATACATGAGGTATTATGCCCCTGCGGAAATAATGCAGATAACGCGGCTTTCGCGCGCGGGGAAGCGGGATTTGCTCCCTTCGGTGCTGAAGACTTCGCTTACGCGCAGGATGGCGGTAAAGGAAAGGGCAACGGGCAAGGTTGAGAAGAAGGGGATTTCCCCGATATTCATCCTCATGGTGATGGGGATAATCGCGATAATAGTCACCTTCATGCTGGACATTGACCAGGACACGAAGTGGCTTGCGCTTTCCATTGTCTTTGGCCTGGGGATACTGTATTTCCTTTCAAACGCGGCTTCGGGGCTTTCGCAGAGGATGGGGCCCGCGCCGCGCGCGAATTTCAAGGTCATCGTGGACAATTCGGGGAGGAAGTTCGCGCCCTTCGTGGACGCGACTGGAAGCCGGGCGGGCGCTTTGCTCGGGGATGTGAAGCACGACCCATTGCAGACCGGAGGGCTCGGGACTCCTGCGCACCTTCGGGTTGAGGCCGGGGCCGTGCACAAGGCGAACAAGGGCGTGCTGTTCATAGACGAGATTGCGTCGCTGAAGATGAACTGGCAGCAGGAGCTGCTCACCGCAATGCAGGAGAGGAAATACCCGATTACCGGGCAGAGCGAGCTCTCCTCCGGGGCGCTCGTGAAGACGCAGCCAGTGCCCACGGACTTCGTGCTTGTGGGCGCGGGGAACCTGCCGGACCTTGCGCACATACACCCTGCGCTGCGCTCGCGCATAAGGGGCGAGGGGTATGAAGTGTACGTTGAGGACACGATGGACGACACTCCGGAGAATGAGGACAATATTGCGAGGTTTGTCGCACAGGAAGTGAAGAAGGATGGGAGGATTCCGCCCTTTTCCTACGATGCCGTGCAGATGGTGCTCGAGGAGGCGCGCAGGCTTTCGGGAAGGAAGAAAAAGCTCTCGCTCAACATGAGGGAGCTTGGGGGGCTTGTGCGCGCTGCGGGCGACATTGCGGTTGAAGAGAAGAAGGACTTGGTCACTGCGGATGAGGTGGAGAGGGCGAAAAGGGTTGCAAAGCCCATTGAGTCCCAGCTAGTGAGCAAAATCGTTGAGAGGAAGAGGGACTACCAGGTTTTCCCCATTTCTGGGTATGAGGTAGGCAAGGTGAACGGGCTTGCGGTGCTCGGGGACGCGTTCTCCGGGATTGTGCTGCCGCTCGTGGCCGAGGTCACGCCCGGCGCTTCGAAAAAGGAGGGGCGCATAATCGCAACCGGAAAACTTGGGCAGATTGCGAAGGAGGCGGTGGAGAACGTTTCCGCAATCATCAAGAAGTATACCCCGAAGGACCTTTCTACCAAGGACATACATATACAATTTCTGCAGACTTATGAAGGGGTGGAAGGGGACTCTGCCTCCATTTCAATTGCGGTTGCCGTTATTTCGGACCTCGAGCAGATTCCGGTGGACGAGAGCTACGCGATGACCGGCTCGCTCTCCGTGCGCGGGGAGGTGCTCCCCGTGGGAGGGGTGACGCCGAAGATTGAGGCGGCTCTTGCCGCGGGGCTGAAGAAGGTGATCATTCCCCGGGCGAATGCAAAGGATGTCTATTTGAAGGGCGAGGCGCGCAAGAAGGTGAAGATTTATGAAGTGGACAACATCGCAGATGTGCTGGAGCGCGTGCTGAAGGACTGCCCTGCGAAGAAGAAATTGCTCAGGGGGATGCGGAAGCAGTTCAGGTAGCTTCCCCGAACTGCGGGAACAATTCTTCAAAGTGCGTTATGTTTGCTCCCGGCGGGAGGAAATCCCGGGCCGTGAAGCTGGCCGGCCCGCACGTTATGCTGTAATTGCCATACGCATCTTCAAGCCTTTCAATACCGTAAAGGCCCGCATCGCCGGCTGAAATGTTGAGCTCCGCTTCCATCCGGGATATGTCCTCCCCGGAATATGCAAGCGCCTTGCCCGGTGCCCATGTGAAATAGGCCGACCCGTTGTATGCAAAGCCGGAGAGGCCGCTGAATTCTTCTGTTGAATGGAATACCACGCTGAATTTGCTGCCTTCGATTGCCAGTGTGGCGCTTTCGCCGTCCC
>Ga0180437_10010861_pt1 | contig 11035 bp, 9 predicted proteins | sample SS_ome_4_FD_132410 | JGI IMG/M metagenome (GOLD analysis project Ga0180437, IMG submission 132410) | Hypersaline lake sediment archaeal communities from the Salton Sea, California, USA - SS_3_D_1 metaG | ecosystem: Environmental > Aquatic > Non-marine Saline and Alkaline > Hypersaline > Sediment... | reverse complement strand
TCCCGCACAAGCATTTCGCCGGGAAAGCTCCATAGCTTGCTACGAGGGGGTCTATTGCTAGGTGACATTTAGTCAGTCAGGGGCATTACCACCGACATAGACCCAGGATGTCCATCCTCAGCCTATGTCACCTTACCATCCTTACCAGTCTTACCGGCTTTTTGGAGGGGAGGAGGTCGGCGGCCTCGGCCGTGGTGAGCCATTCGGTGGGGTTGAAGTCAGTCTGTTGGCTGCTTATGGGCGGAGCGATACATTCTGCAGGAATCTGAGAAACTTGGCTTCCAGCTGGTTTAATGACTCTGGCTTTATCTGTACTTCTTTCATTATCTTCACCACATGAACGAATGAGGAGATGCGTCTCCATATGCTCTAGATCGACCAACATGTCTCGACACATCTTGTATGTCTTACCTACTTCGGTTGTTACCACAACGCTCATTGAAGGCAGCTTCTTCAATATCAATAGCAAGGATTATGGATCCTGCATTTCGCCTAGCCCTGCCACCAATTCTCTGCCCCACCCCGACGGCCGGTTCGGTGGTGGCGGCGAGGTGGGTGAGCATCCTAGACACGCCGCTGATCATCGTGCTCCGTCACCTCTGTGGTCGTGATCCAGTCGGTTGGGTTGAAGTCGGTCGGTCATTGGTTCTACTATCATCAGCGCTTCTTATACAAGTAGGGGTAGCGCCCACAGTCAACGTCAGGAATGGTACTGTCTCTGTCTACAGGTGGGATCAGATCAGCTTGTTCGAAGACCGCACTATCATCTATTGTGGTTGGAACCTGATCCAGTTCACTTGACTCGAAAAGGCCCCTGAAATCAAGGCGAGTACTGTCGGGATCTTTGACAGGTTCAACCGCGACAACCCATCCTCCCGATCTCACCACCCGTGCCATTTGCTCGATCGCTGACTTGACTCTATGCTCTCCATCGTCCCGAATGTGGTACAAGACAAAACAGCAATAGGCAAGATCAAAACGCTCAGAGAACAACCACTGCAAATCAGTTGGGTTTGTCATGTCTGCCTTCCTGAAGGCCGGGAAACGCTTTTCTTTCAAGAAATCAGGGACTTCACCTTTCCACCATGATCGATCCTCATCTGTCACTGTACCCGGATATGATCCACTCACATACGTCTGCAGTGTTACCAAACTCTCCGCCACAGCCTGCCTGATTTCCTGAAGTCGTCTCTCTGCTCGGTGAATATCGCTGTCGATTCCTATAGCTTCCGTCGCACGCAACATCCACATTAAGGCAAAGGTTTCGCTTCCATCAGCACATCCGAAATCGACCACTCTTTTTCCCGGTACATTCAATTTCATCAACCACTCAAGCTCGACCCTTTGACATTTCATATCTCTGATAGTGGATTCCAGGCTAGATCTTTTGAAGGTCGGCATCCCGCTGTTCTCTTTCCGTTACTGCACATAAGCCTAACTCTGTGGCGTTACTGTCCTAATGCCATAGTAATGCCATAGACTGACCACCATCCTCCTGATCCTGGCGTCCCTGCGCCGGGCCTGCCACCTCACCCCGCCAGCCGGTTCGGTGGTGGCGGGGTGAGGGGCGATCCCTGCTCTATTGCGAACTTCAGCAAATCATCCATGTCACTTCTCCCTTCGACCCAACTTCTGCACACCCGTCAAGTCTACTGATCTGCGTGGTGGCTGTTCCTGCACCCCCTGAAAGCAGAAAGCCCCACCCTGCCGGGTGGGGCCTCATGCGTCTGCCCGCATCAAAAAAGCCTCGATCCCACCGGGGCAGCTCTATACAGATCCGTCCGTAGCGTTCTCCTCCGGTGCAATCAGAGGCGATATTTGCCTAGTCGTCCCAGTGATGCACCAGCGCCAGGCACTCTTGAAACTCGTGCAGGGATTCCCGCTCGACCAGCAAAGCATCCCCGTCAAGTTTGGTGTCCACAGCGCCGTCCTCGATCATCCAAAGCATAGTGCCCCGACCGTGTCCCGACAGTTGACAAGCTTGCTCAACTGTCAGCCACTCCGGGGCGAAGAGCCAGGTAACTGGAGTTATGACGCGAGTCCGCGGGACTACCATCCGTACACCTTTGGAGACCGCTAAGGTGACCCGCGCAGGACTCGAACCTGCAACCAAGGGATTAAGAGTCCCCTGCTCTGCCAAATTGAGCTAGCGGGCCACGCATCGGCATTATAGCGCGAACAAGCCGTTTGTCAAGGAAGATCTGCTGCTTCGAAAATAAACGGCACTTAAGCGACGGCTGCTACTTGAAGCTCGATTCGAACGGCTCCACCGGTCAGCTTTTCCAACTGGCGAGTGAGGTAACTCACCTTGGCATCTTTCCTACGCTGATCGAAATAGTCGCCGCCCAGTTCTTGATACGGTTGTCGGTAGGTCAGAATATGCCAAGCACTTGTCAATATCGAACGTGCAACCGCCACAATCGCTCGTTTCTTGCCCCGCCGCGCGGCCAGGCGGTGATACCGCGACTTCAAGAACGTATCTTTGGTGCGTACCGCCGACCATGCGGCTTGCACCGTGACGGACGACAGCGTGCGATTCCCTTTTCGCGTGCGGCCCGAGTACCGTTTTCCACCACTTTGACGATTCCCAGGGGCCAATCCCGCCCACGACGTCAGATGCTTATCCGTCGGAAACTGACTCATATCCAGCCCTATCTCCGCCAGCATGTCTTCCGCTGTCTTCCGGTCAACTCCGGGGATGGTGTCCAGCAGCGCCACTGCTTCTTCCCACGTCAACGGCGTCTCCTCTTCGGAAGATGGCGTCTCTGGGGTGTCGGATGCATCGCTGCCACCGATTCCACCCTCTCCTCCAGACTGTTGCTGGCTCTGTGTTTCGAACCAACGGGCGATCTCGGCTCCAACGTCATCAATCTGCTCGTCCAGAAAGTCAATGTGAGCCAGTTGCTTGGCCAACAGAAAACGATGATGTGGCCCCACCAGACCGGTCAGCGCCTTCTCCAACTCGGGAATCTTGTTCCGCATACGGCCCCGCGCCAACTCGGCCATCAGCTTGGGGTCCGTTTGTCCGGCAGCGATCTCTTCCAACATCGCCCGCGCCGACACGCCCATGACGTCCGTGGCCACCGACGCCAGCTTGATGTTGGCTCCTTCCAGCAGCTTCTGCACCCGGTTCACCACCCGTGTGCGCTCCTGCACCAGCTTGGTCCGATACCGCGTCAAGTCACGCAGTGCCCGCTGGGGCTTTGGCGGGATAAAGCTGGGCTTCAGCAACCCGTGCAACAGCAACTCCGCCAGCCACTCCGAGTCACAGACGTCCGTCTTGCGACCGGGCACGTGCTTCACGTGCTGAGCGTTCACCAGCAGCACCTCGAAGTCGTCTTCCAGCAGATTGTACACTGGCTTCCAGTAATCGCCCGTGCTCTCCATCGCCACGTGGGTGCATTCCCACTCCGCCAGCCAGTCGTGCAGCTTCAGCAACTCCGGCGTCGTGGTGCCAAACGTCTCTGTCTCCCACTCCAACCGCCCTTCTTCGGTGACCCGCATCCGCGTCGCTACCACCGTCTTCTTGTGCACGTCCAGCCCAGCAACTCGTTCGTGGATGATGCGCAACAGATTGTTCATCGTCTCTTTCCTCCGCATGGATTTGGCCGGCCAGATACCCATTGCAGACAGACTCTGCTCCGCGTGCTCGTGGCAACAATTGAAGGTGCCTCTGGGTATCCCGATCATACTGCCTCTCAGGCTCGCGGCACCAGATTCGAACCGACCTCGGACCGACCGCTGCAACCAAGTGTACCACATCTGGCCCCATGCGGAAGCGCGGCCCGCGCGCGCAACTATTTTCGTTATTGAGGGTGCCCCAATGGGGCATGGTTACTACCTCGAAAACGGCCCGAACAAGTTCGGGAGTCCTCAACTCGTTGAGGGGTTTCGTGGTTAAGGGTGTCGCGTAGGGACATGGTGACTGTTTCGTCGTCCGCCCCGTTTTCGCATAGCCTAAATTTGCCTTCAAAAGTGCAAAAGGATGTGGACGAGTCCTATAATGACTATGCGAAAAACGCTCTCGCCTGTGCAAACGCTATGGTGTCCTGCTCAGCACACCCAGGAAAGCGAAAGGCGAGAAAGTGTCGCCCTTCCCAACAGCGGGCAGATTGACGATGGTGCTGTATCCACCTGCACCATGTTGTTGCGGCGGATATACCAGAATCAAATCGTCTTTTCCGATCCAGCCTCCAATCTGCGGCGCGGTGAGTTCTGCCTCCCCGTATACTGTGATAGGCTCACCGTCAGGCAGTTGCAGGACACGGATCAGGAAAATCGAGCCGCCAGGTGCCGTGGCCCACTCACGCCAGGCCAGCCAGGCGTTGTCCGGCGCGAATGAGAAATCCCCAGCGACCATAGCCCCTTCCGCACCACTGACAGTCCGCTCTGTCCCATCTACTAATGAGCGAAGCAGAAGGACGACTTGTTCATTCGGTGACTCTCCTATTCTGGACTGGACCAGCCACGCCCCATCGGGACTCACCGCGCCATCGTGGACACCCTCCAGATCGCCAACTTCCCTTGCCTCTCCCGTGCTCAACTCAAGCACCACGATACCTGGATTGTAGTCGAAATAGGCCCAGGCGGTCCCATATTTCGGCCGCGACAAATAGACAGCTCCCCCATCCTCTCGCCAACCGATCAGTTGGACATCCCGATAATCTGGTCCCGCCTCAACATAGTTCCACACCTCGCGCGGATGCCGCCCCCGGTCATCCGTAACGATCAGCCGGAAGTGAATCTCCGCTGTCCCGCTAACGATATCGGGCCAGTCTGGTACTCCATCATCACACAGCCAGGCTAGTTGGCCACCTGCAGGATCTACCAGAGGCGGACGGCAACCAGCGAGGACATCGGAAACAAAGAGAGAGACACCCCCGCTCCGGTCAGCATAGGCCTTGTTGTAATAGACACGGTCACCGCCAATCTGGAACACTGTGTGACTTTCAGCTCCCTTGGCCGGCACAACTACGTCGGATCCACCCTCACCGAGGAAGTGAAGCAACGGCACATCGTCCGTATACTCGACCAACACCATCCCAGGACCAGCCTGCGCATCCGCCACCTGAGGCGACCAGCAGACAGACTCAAGGGAACCAGCGACAAGCAGTACAGGATCGGTGCCGTCAGCGGGAAACCAGTATAGATGCTCATCGTATACCCACCCCACCCCAGCCACAAAACCGCTCCCGTCTGGGGCCCACTCGAGCGTCGTCCACTCCAGTTCCGGCATCGCGAAGCGTCGCCGAAGCGTCGGCTCTATGACCTCTTCGGAAACATCCACCTCCAGAATCTCATTCCCAGCCGCAAGGCTCACCTGCTCCCCGTCTGGGGACCAGGCCAGTTTGACAGAACGGTAGTCCACTGCCTCCAACAGAACCACGGTTCTCCAGTCAGGAAGACCCACTCCCCGTCCCTCACCAAAAGGCAAGTCAGCTACGTACAGAACTGTCGAACTCTGTGGTGCCATAGGATCACTGGCCAACACTGCCAGACGAGAACCTTCAGGAGACCAGAAGAAATCGAGTCCGGGCGCCTCCAGCCCGTCGAAGGTCTCCAAGATACCAAAACCACTCACCTGCTCCGATAGGTGAGGCGAGACAAGGCCCACCCAAACAAGGCTGCCATCCGACAGGCAGTAGGCAATCCAGTCACCTCGAGGCGACCACTCAGGAGATGGGAGAATGACCGGAGCTCCCGCACCCTCCGGCGGCACCACCAGCGGACGCTCCTGGCTTGCCGAGAAATCATAGACGTACAGACTCCCCTCTCTCTCATAGGCTACTCTATCCCCCCTGGGAGACCAGGTGCCCAGAGACAGAGTCGGAAGTGACTCGATCCGCCCGGTTGCTGGGTCAAAGACAACAGGTGACTGGTCCGGGAGAGTATAGACCAGGCGACCATCGGGGATCCAGCGCAACTCGATAAGCTCGTCCACCAGCGAGAACTCGCGGTAGGTCTCGGTCACCACGTCCAGGACTCCCAGTTCGACCTCTTGCGAATCTTCTTCGGGAGGCGGCTTGCCCCACCAGGCGAGATGCGCGCCGTCCGGAGACCAGCGGAACTCTCGAACGTGCTCCACGCCCAGGGGGCGGGCAACATGATCCTGCCACAGCCAGAGGCTCCCGAGGGTCGTGTAAGCGAACGTGCCGGATGGACCCTCAGGCGCATAGGGCCGGAAAGCCTCCCCATCCCAGTGGAAGGCTCGCCCCCAGGCTTGTTCCCCCAGCAGAGCAGCAGCTTGCGCATTCTCAACAGCCTGGAAGGTCACGTGCTCCTCGAGCACAATCTCATCCAGTCCGTCGCCATCCAGGTCTGCCCACTGCCATTCTGCCCTGTAGTTCTCTCGATATGGCTGCGCTACATCTTCATCCCCCGCCATTGTGTTGTCTCTCACAGTATCCACACGCCATACGCGAGCCAACCCACCTCCGTCCCATCGATAAAGCACGTCAGCAGCGGTTGTCCAGCCCCACTGGACTCGCGAATAGTGACTGAGCAACTCCTGCCGATTGTCATGGTCAAAATCAACAAGATCAGGAGGAAGATAGAAGGACGGAGGGGCCTCAAAACCAGATCCAAGCCACCCAGAGACACCGAGCAACCGCCAGTCATCCTCTCGCTCCCCACGTCCAATCACCACCCAGCGTACCTCATCACCATCACCGATGTTGCCGGCAAGCGCTATGCGTTCGTCTGAACCAGGCGCGGTGAAACTGCCGACGCTGACGTGGGCAGCCCAGTGCTCAGCGTCCCCCTGCCCCATGACGGCATCCACAATCGCCTGCTCGTCGGGCAGTGGGGTAGGCGGGATAACGGGCACAGGGACAGCCGTAGGGAGATACCCGGATGCTGACGAACGTGATGGTAGATCTGAGGCAATCATCTCTGTCCGGGGAGTCTGCGTAGAGACATCGGGTAAAGACGGAGCAGAAGAATCCGATACAGCCCCACCCGAAGTGCTGCAAGCGGGTGCCACCAATATGAGAATCAGTACGACTAGCCAGATGAAGAAGAGGTGGCCTGGTACGGACGTGGCGTCGCGCAAGTCTAGCCTCTGTACTCTCGCATCGAAGTCATCAGCGCCCCCACCATGCGAAAGGCTCGACGCTCCGCCTCGTAGCGGATGCGCTCTATGTCAAGCGTCAGGTACTCCCCCCGCCGATAGAGAAGCTGCCCGTCGGCCCAGACATAGGCCACGTCACCAGGATGGCTGGCGTAGACCACGCCCGCAGCCAGGTCGTGTCTGGGGATCCAATGCGGCGCCGTTGTATCCATAAGGATCAGATCGGCTGTGTGGCCCGGCGCCAACACCCCGCTCCCGTTACTGTCCCCCCCAAAGCCCAGGGCTGCGGCTGGAGCTTGGGTAGCAAGTCGCAGCAGCAGCGTGCGCGGCATCGCCTCCGGGTTCTTCTGGATGTCTTTCTGGGCCAGCCCCGTGATGCGCATCACCTCCAGCACATTGAGGTCACTGTTGGAAGCCGGCCCATCGGTTCCCAACGCCAGGTTCACGCCGTGCTCCAGCATCCGGGCGACCGGAGGCATATCCATCGCCAACTTCTGATAGGTCTTGGGCGTGTGGGCCACCCACGTCCCCTTCTCCGCCAACAGCGCCAGGTCGTCATCTGTCATCACGTTACAGTGGGCCACAAGCGTTGGCTCCGGCAGATCCAGAAGCCCCAAGGAGGCCGCACGGGCAACGGGCGTCATGCCGTGGGAAGCGATAGAATTCTCTACCTGTTCGCGAGACTCGCTCAAGTGAAAGTGCGCCCCCACCCCAACCCGCTGGGCCTCCTCTACGAACCGCCCGAGCACATCGGGCGGGTCCATGTAGAGCGAGTGTGGCCCCATCGTCGTGCGGACGCGCCCCTCAGCCGCGCCCTTCCACCGTTCCACGAAGCCCACCGTCTCCTCGAAGGTCTTGTGCCCCAGCTCGTGCTCGGTCCCGATGCCGAAGTGACACCAGGCCAGCAAGGCCTTCATCCCGCTCTCCTCCACAGCACGAGCAACGCAGTCCATCCAGAAATAGTGATCTGCGAAGCCAACAACCCCGGACCGGATCATCTCACAGCAGGCCAGAGCCGCACCCCAATAGACGTCCTCCTCTTCAAGTGCCGACTCCGCGACCCAGATCCTTTCATTCAGCCAGCGCTCGAAGGACAAGTCCTCAGCCCAACCCCGCTCCAGCGTCATCGCCGCGTGAGTGTGGGCATTGAACAAGGCGGGAAGCGCCACCAACTCCTGACCGTCGATCACCTCGTCCGGATCAGAAACCAAGTTCCTGCCGATCCCTGTGATGATCCTGCCATCAATAGCAATGTCCACGCCGGAGAGGATATGATCTTCCTCGTCCAGGGTGATGACCGTCACATCGCGGATCAGTGTATGCATCGTGTTCTCCAAGCCGCCTCAGGGATAAGGGCAATCGCATTTAGCCCATCCGCTCGGTCTGGATCGCCAGATCCAGACCTCTGGCAGGCCCAACCTTCGGATCTGGCATCCAAAGGGAGCGAAGTGGGCCGGCAGGTACGGCGAAAACACTCTGCTCCTCCAAATGCAATTGCCCTACCTCAGGGATAAAGTTGAACCGGATTATACCTTGTGTCACACTCCTGTGCAAGACACCTCTCCAACCAGCCATCCGGCGTCCACTACTCCGGCGCCGTGATCAGCGCACCCAGCTCGTACCAGGCGCTCTCCAGATCCTGTGCGGCGACGATTGGCTGCTCCCGTAAGCGGGAGGCGGCTCGTGTCAGATGCGTCTGGATAGTGACGATCGCCTCCTGTTCTTGTTCCGATTCCTGTCTCGGGTGGAGCGCAGAGGCCTGGCTGAGGTGAGTCATTGCCACCGCCAGCGTCGTCTCGGCATCTCCCACGTTTCCTTCGGTGAGATAGAGATGGGTCTTGAGCACCTCCTGCCAGGTCTGCAGGAAGATGATACGGCGCTCCAGCGTGTCAATCTGTGCCGCCACCTGCTCCGCAAGCGTGACGTCCTCTTGGAGTGCAGCGAACTCATCGCGCAATGACCCCACGTCCGCCAGGCTCGCATAGTCGCTGGAGACGGCAGCCACAGCCGATGATAGCTCGTCCAGTTGCGCTTGCTGCTCAGCCAGTGCCTGGTCCATCCGGCCCAGATCGGCTTCCAGGCTGGCGATGCGCTCACCATAGCCAGCCAACTGGCTCTCCAGGTCGGCGATGCGCTGCTGTTGCGCACCAAAGCTCTCTGCCCATTGCGCATAGCTCTCGTCCACCTGCCTCTGAAGCAGCGCGAGCTGAGCCACGTTGGACTGCACTGGATAGATCAACTGGCGGTAGACCCAGGGAGCACCAAAGTAGACACCCAGCGCCAGCAAAACGGCAGCGACGATGACAAACAGCACCCGCAATACCACCCCCAGCAGGTGTCCGATGGTCTGCCACAGACGGCTCCATACGTCGGGTGTATTGTGCGTTTCGCTCATCTTGCCCATAAGATTACTCCTTCCCACTCAGTCTTTCGATCAAGGCGCCCCTGTAGGCGTGGGCGTAGGATGTGCCGTACGCGTTGGCTGGGGCGTGGGCGAAGGACGCGGCGTGCGTGTTGGCCGAGGAGTGGCCGTAGGAGGCAACGTCGGTGTCGGCGAGGGCGTCGGGGGAGCACCCTGAAACTCAAACAGTAGGTCGCGCAGGCCATCCAAGAAGAGATTGAAGCGCTCGGCGGCCGCGCGCACAGCAGCGATGTCTGCATCCAACTGATCGGCGCGCGCGTTCAGTGCGTTGGCCTGACTTTGCACCTGACCAAGCGCCGTGTCCAGATCATCCACAGCTCCCTCCACGCCATCCATGCGAGCGGTCAGCCCCTCCAGGCGATCCAGACGCTGCCGCAGACCCTCAAGGTCGGCTTGAAGCGTGTCCGCCCGAATGCTCAGACGCTCCAGCTCGGCCTGGTTGCTGACGACCGCTTCAGCCTGCCCAAAGTCGAGTGTGCCATTGATGCCGCCGATGACGAGCAGAGCCAAAAGCGCGCCGAACAGAGCGCTCATCAGCGCGGCGACGGTCAATCCAAAATACCCAGGCCGGGCCGGAGGGGAGCGTGGCGGGACGGGCAATGAGGGTGGCTCCGGTTCTGGTTCCAGTTCCGGTTCCGCCTCTGGCTCCGGTCCTGGCCCTGGCTCCGCTGGCGGCACTGACTTGATCAACGCCCGCTCAGCCGGGATTGGTGCTGGGGCTTGGTCCTGAGGTTGCGCGGGCGGTGGAGTTGTGTCTATTCCCACGACCTCCTCGATTACTTCGTTTTCCTCGCTCTCCTCGACCGTCAGCCGATCTGCGATGGCACGATACGTGTTCTCACTGATACCGGGCACGGCCGTGATCTCGATCGGTTCTTCGAAGGGATGCACCGTCTCACGATACGTGATGATGCGCGCGGCGAGCGTCGGGCCAATCCCAGAGAGCTGATACAGCTCCCTGGGGGTGGCTGTGTTCAAGTTTATCTTTTGTTCGGTCATAGCTTATCCTCCTGGACGTGTGACAACTCTCACGAAAGCTGCGTGAAGACGCCCCACACAGGTCCTTGCCTATGCCCTTGTTCACAAACAACCCCGTACCCCTGTGGCCGTTTCGCGCCTGATTCCTGTGCCAAAGTGCGAAGTCATTGATGAACAAGTGCCATGGGTCCGCGCCCAAGCGGAAGAATCAGGGAGGAAAGAGGACTGCCTTCAGCAAGCAGGAGACGGTACGCTGCCTCCGATACAGCGCTATCGCCTGTCAGTGCCAGCCATGGGGGGCGTGTCAGCAATAGAATCCCAGGAAGCTGGTCACTGGATACCGGGATGCCCGGTGCTAACTGGCGGCCGGCTACTGCTTCTCATACGGTTCACCATCGGCAGCGGGGGGAACCGCCTCACCCACCACGCCGGCCAGGGCGATCATCGTCACCAGGTAGGGAGCCATCACCAGGAATTGAGAGGGAATTGGCCCCTCCAGGATTGCCAATTTGGTCCGCAGCGTATCGGCGAAGCCAAAGATGAGGGCCGACCCGAAAGCGCCGAAG
>Ga0180437_10010860_pt1 | contig 11036 bp, 16 predicted proteins | sample SS_ome_4_FD_132410 | JGI IMG/M metagenome (GOLD analysis project Ga0180437, IMG submission 132410) | Hypersaline lake sediment archaeal communities from the Salton Sea, California, USA - SS_3_D_1 metaG | ecosystem: Environmental > Aquatic > Non-marine Saline and Alkaline > Hypersaline >... | reverse complement strand
TGCCCTGGATGCTTTCAATAGCCCTTTGGCAATCACTTCTTCTGCATCAAAGAAATTCTGCCTGAAATCATCTTCACCTACTGTGAATTCTGCACACCGCTCCCTGCTCAGGTAATAATCCTCAACATTGGTTGAAAGTTCTGAACCGGAGATCGTACAGTCTGTACATGATCCATCATCTACATCACATGCATTGACCCATCCAACCTGCACAGTAGGATCTTTCTTCCCTGTAAGATCACTGAACTTAGCTGTGGTCTGTTCGATAAGGCATTTCACCACTTCAGCTTCAGGGACATAGTCCATCTTCTGAATACGGTCTGCCCATATCTGATCTGCCTTGGCCTGTATATCCACCAAAGCTGTTTCTGAAAATACGCCTGCTGTTGTACTCATTTAATTTAAGTATTGTGGGCAGCCTTCCACGCTAGATTCAGTGCAATAGCTTCTTCTGTCCTTCCCTGAAGTTTGAGTTCAGCATATTTTGAAAGATACTCCTTTTCTGTCTTTGGCAGGTCGATCTTCGCACCCTGACCATTGCCAGTGTTCCTGTTTCCTGAATTGTCAATATCATCTGCTAGTTTGAATTCATAGCAGGATGATGCAACATTCTTCACGAAATCAGAAAACTTCACAGGGTTACCATGCTTATCTTCAAGCCTAGAATCACCCTTCTTTATAAGGTGGTTGCCTTCATCATCAAGTTCAAAATCATAGCCTTCAAACTTGGCAAGGAAATCATTCTGCCTTGTCTGTGCAACCGTTGCATTCTCACTGATAACAGGATTGAGGCTGTTAAAGATGTTCATCACATCTGCTTTCACCCTGTCAAGCTTAGAAAGTCTGTCCTGATTCGTTTTAAAAGATTCAAATTCTTTCTGAACATTCTCATATTCCTCCTTTGGCACAGTCGCTTTTTCCAGTTCAAGATACAAAGGATGTGTTTTAATTTGATCATCAGAAGGAAGGTTGCATTCTGAAATAGTATTTACTACTTCTTTTACAAGATCAGAACCAATAGAATCACTATCAATGTTTGCAACAGCCTTCAATTCGGCTTCAAGTTCTGCTTTGCCCTCTTTTATTCCTTTCTTATAACCTTGCTCAAACTGTTCCTGCAAGGCTGTCTTATTGGGTTTGGCAGAATCCTTGATGTTTGCAACACGCTTTTCATCATGGCTAAGAATCAAGTCAAGTGCATCATCTCTGAGTTTCAGTTCATCAGAATCTTCCGCTTTTTCATAAATGAGTTCGGAAATCTCATCCTCCGTTTTGTTATAAAGCTTCGTCAAGCTTCCAACAAGCAAATCTTTTGCTTCCATCGTATTATTCTAAAAGTTTTTTAAGGTTCTCTGTACTTGCTCTGGTATTGTATTCGATCTCACGCCTGTCCAGCTCATCTTTGATCTCATCCCTGGATAGTTCAATATCTTTCACAGTCTCTTCGGTAGGTATAGTTACTTCTTTGGCTTCAGGAAATTCAACAATACTTTCCGGTGTAGGAATAACTGTTTCCTGAATATCTGAATCATCAACAATCTTGAAGTACCTATCTTTGCCTAGTCTCTTGAATTGCTCCCAGGCTTCAGCAGTTATGAACTGCGTATGTCCGTATTTCTTGCTTTCAATCGTTGGCATCTTGTGCTTCTTTTAGTTTACGCTGAAGTGTTGAAAGCTTACTGTTGGGTGCAAATCGTACATCAAGCTTCCTGAGTTCTTCCATTACAAGCTTCCTCTGCTGATCTTCGGTAAGTTGTTCCTTCTGATCTTCACCCAAATCATCATGGGCTGTCTTAGGTGGTTCAACGTATGTTGTTTTTTCATTCTTCTCAAGCTGCTGTTTCAGATCAGCAATCTCTTTTGCTTTCAGATCAAGCTCATCCTGTGCATCTGTAAGCTGCTTGTTTTGGAATTCAATAACATCCTGTGGTATGGGTGCTTGCTCAACATCCGAATAAGGATGCCACATGGCTTTTTCCTTATCTGTCCAATCTTTAATTTCATCTTCTGAAAAGTAATTAAACAGTTCAGGATCACCATTCTTGTAGTAACGCTTCTTTTCCATTGTTTACAAATTTAAAATTATTTACACAATTTGTCAATACCTTCTTTTAAATTAGACCAAATAAAGTTATTGCGTACCCTGTTATAGATAACCTTGGCACTATCAATAGGATATTCTTCTTCATCAATACCGTACAGCTTCTGAAAGTCTTTTATAGCTTCTTCAAGTGTCATTCCATGCTCATGTAAGGCTGTAACATGACCAAATAGAAGTATTTCAAGCGTTTTCCTACGGTAAAAGTAAGGAATCTTTTTTTCATATTCGTTTACTCCTGGCATACTTTACATACTGTTGTTTGTTATCAAAATCCCGGCAATCATTTACTTTGGTAAATAGATCACCTATATGCTGTTTTCTGAAATCTACACCTACTAACTGCCTGTAAAGATTCCACAATTTACCAAATTTAGGTTTAAAAAGTGGTGAATTGATGATGTTATGTATAGCAAAGATGATATTAGGGCTTACTGAAAGATGAAATTTTATAGCGTATATTTCTGATTTATCACCATAAAACATGATGGGATCTTGCTGCTGCTTTAGTAGCCTTCTTGTGTTTTTCCCGTACAGCACATCACCAAGAAGAATCACTGTCCAATCCTGCCAGAAGTCGCGCGTTGAAAACAGTGTCGCAATAGTTATATCATGCTGCTCAGGCTCAAACCATCGAAGCGATCTATCTTTTATCTCTTTTCTGTGTGTAGCAACAATACTTTCAGGAAACTTAGCCTGTATATCCTCTATCAATGTCCTGTTATTAACCTGTACCAGTTGTTTTATGCTTGGCAGTATCATACCCCTTGAATCACTCAGGTTCCACCGTTCCTGATTCCCTGCTGCCAGTATGATGTGCGCTGTTTTCATATCAGATCAGAATGAAAAGGCTTAAATTCTATCCCAAGTCCCTGTACAATCTTTGTATTATCGACAGCAAACCAGTAAATATCACCAGGAAGTGGATCTACATATTCACGCTCTACATCACCATACTTTTCCATAAGCATGTCTGCCAACTTACCTACTGTTACCTGATGCGAAGAACAGCAGTTGTAAATCTGCCCACAGGAACTTGATCTTTTCCAAGCCTGGATATTAGCTTCAACAACATCACTTACATGGGTAAATACCCTTTCCTGATTTCCATCACCATGGATTTGAATCTGCTGCCTTGATTGTATCTGTTTCTTGAAAATAGCTACAACACCACCAAGTGAAGGATCATCTTCCTGCCTTTCGCCATATACATGAAAATATCTCAGGATAGTAGTGTTCATATTGTGTGCATAGTGATAGTATCTTACATACCCTTCACCTGCAAGTTTAGAAACACCGTAATAACTTACCGGATTAGTAGGTGTATTCTCGTCTATCTGTGTTACTACGTTCCCATATACAGAACCAGTAGAAGCATGAACAAACTTTTTCACCTTGTATTCCCGGCAGGCTTCAAGCAGTTCTAAAGTACCACCACCATTAACATGCAAATCTCTCAAAGGATTTTCCAGGCAGATATTTTTCTTTGATGCAGCATTATGAAACACCACATCTGCACCTTTTACTATCGTAGGATCAAGATCAGTAATATCACACCACACAGATTCAGCACCATCAGGGATGTTCTCTTCTTTGCCTGAAGAAAAGTCATCCAGTATAGTTACTTTATGCCCGTCTTTCAGAAGTCTTTCAGCAATATGCGAACCTATAAACCCTGCACCGCCTGTTACTACCGCTTTCACCTTATTTTAATTTAGTCTAAATTAAGTTAATACATTCTTAGCCTGAAAATCATAACTGGCATATTTCAGTGCCCATGCCTGTTGTTTTTTAGCAATCACTGATATTTCTTCTTTATTATTCATATACGAATCAATTACACCTTTCAACTGATCTGCATCATCTATCCACACTATTGGTGGTGCTGGAATATCAGTATCATAGCCTTTGCCATAAGTTATAGTTAAACATCCCAGGTGCATAGCTTCAATCCCTGACTTACCTAAAGCAGGCCACACATAACTAAAATCTTTGAACTTGAATTTGTCCCTGTCATAGTGATCCACTTGATCAATAAAAATGTGCGCTGTGGCTTTCAGTTCCATGCATCTCTTCCAGGGCATCTTTGTCAATATACCTAGATCGTAGCCTCTGCAAGCTTCAACAATCTTCTGTGTTCCTTTCTCTCTAAACTTAGCAGGTACAAAAGGGCTGTGGGCTATCCTTATCTTATCCGGTTTTGTCTGATCAAACATACTAAGATCAAAAGGCTGGTAATATGTCTTTACAGGAAGTGGTTCACGAAAATGCTTCTTACAAGCTGTTGTAATAACATCGAAGCCCTCAAACTTCTCATTATAATAGTCAGGATTCCTGGCATACCTTCCATCAGTAACTATAATATGTACTTTGTCATACCCTTTAATCAAATGCTTCAGCTTCCTCCCATAGAACATTTCAAGCTGATCAAATGTTATGCAAGAAACAATTATTAGGTCATCACCTTCATACGGTATCTTCCTGTACCCGTACTTAGCATCAGGTACAAGATAATCCAGGCCATGTTTGTTCCTATTCTGCCATACCGTTGTTACCTGCCCATGCTTTTTCAAGCCAATAGCCAGACCACAGGCATGACCACCACCTGCATCAACACACGTTAATGTTATTTTTTTCACAATAACTGGCTATACAATATCCTAACCACCATCTGTTGTATTCAATAGATGGATTAGGCTTTATGTTACTTCGTTTTCCGTACTGAGTAGATTTGAACCATTCATACATCTTTTTCAGTTCTTTAGCCTGCACTGTCCTGTATCCTGCTCCAGCCACATCACCTAATATAGTCATTCTCCTGATATGTGAACATTCAGGCACATGCAGCCCTGCAAGCCATACTGATGTTCTTACCCCCCGGTGTTCTGTCCCTGCAACCGCTGCGATATACTGCCATGACCAGAAAGGATGCAATGAATGTATAGGCTCCTTGAAGGCTGAAATCTGGTAATAATATTGATGCTGAAAATAATAATTTAGCCTTTGATGTATTGTCATCCTTTTTTTTCTGTGTTTCTCAAGCAAATAAGGGCTGGTGATTCGCATAGCATCAGAAACATTGCCACCATAGCCTGATATATATTGTATATCTTCCTGTTTCCAGTGCTTTATATATTCATCATACCACTGATTGACAGGATAAGCACACAGCCCGTTGAACCGTTCATGGATATCTTTGAAATACTCAAAATCATATATTGGTTCCCATATCTGATAATTCTTCCAGCCAAGGATTTTCATTATCTTTTCAAAGTTCTTGCCTTCACCACCACATTCTACAAATACTGTTTGTCCAAGCCATGCATCACCCCTTTCATCAGCAATCTCTCTTATAGCTTTGGCAATAAGTCTGGAATCATATCCTGAAGAAGCACCAACAACATGGATCTTATCAGGCATCCACCCTTGAATGATGCCGCTCTTAAACTTATTCCATATCCTGAAATGTGTTGATCTGGCAGGGATAAGGCTCTTTATAAACTCTCTGAGTTCTTTATCAGGGTAATACTGCACAAGCCTCACCTGCTGAAAAGGTGTTCTTTGCTTCGTGTAAGGATAGTACATATCTGCCCTTATATCTACATTCACACTTTCTGGCACAATATCATCGAAGCTTGCAGATAGCTTGCTTCCGTTGCGGTAAATACGGTATTTCCAGTTATATTGCTGCGAAATCATAAATATCGCTTACCTTTTCTGCTACTGCCTGATAGCCATGAACAGTATCACACCAGTATTTTGTTTTCACACTCAGATTACGCATATCATTACCAAGGACTTTCAGAATCCTGCTTACCCACATATCAACATCCCTTGGCTCACTGATAACAGGACAGCCTGGCAGATGATCCCTGATCCATGCTGCAACAGGAATACCGTACTGCATAGCTTCAATAGCTGAATTACCGTAGAAGCCTACATTAAACTGATCGAAATAAATACAGCATTCCTTCTTCAACTCAATAGCTTCCTTGTGTATGACCTTTTCCCTTATCGAACACTTAATCCCTTTGGCTTCCAGTTTAGCGAAAACCTTTTCCACAAAAGCTGTCCCTTTTACATCCCTCCTGCTTGGTATATGCAACATCATCGGTTCATCACACTTCCAAGCATTCATGTATCTCGTTGAATCAATGGGATGTGGTATCCATATATCAAAGCCTTCATACAACAGATCATGTGTGAAAGCTGTTTTTATCAATCCATCATAATCTTTAAGTGTGTATTTTTCGTAACCACCGTGTTCCTTCTTCCTGAAATGGCTGCCAGAAACAGTTATCATAATAGGCTTATGTGATATATTGAACCCCATGCACCTGCCATTCACAGGCGGAAAATCACCTTTCAGATGCACTATATCAGATTCATTGATCCTGTCCTGCACAAATCTCCTTTCCCACTTTGAATTATCAGGAAACCCAAAAGGATTATAATACTTTCCGGTAAAGATCCTAATATCGTGGTCAGTGTGTTGATTAATAGCCTCACACAGTCTGTACCCTGATCCTGCATAGTCTATTTCTGAAAGCATGGTGATTTTCATAGCTGCTGTATTTCGTACATTTCAGGAATAGTATTGAATACACCGTTATCAACAGGCTCAAGATCATAGCAGCCCCAATCTGATAAGTTACCAAAGCCCTTCACATCAACTAATACATGATTATTGCCCTTCACACTAAGAATCCTGTGCTTCAAATCTTTGTGCTTTTTGATTTTCTGAGTCATCACCCAATCAAGCCCTGCATTGATATTTGCCATCCACAGTCTGCCTTTCAGCTTCTCATACACCCTTCTGCTCAACAGCCTGCCCATACCTATGCTTTCTCCCTGCCTGTGCTTGACAGTATAACCACCCCAATATGCAGCCTGCTTGGTTCTGTTATCATAAAAGTAACAATCTCTGAATCCTACAACATCCCACTTCTGTTCAAGGCATATCTGGTATCTGTATATCACAGAATGGTTTACAAAATCATCACTGCCAAGGATCATCAGTGCATCAGGATTGTAGTTTGCCCATGCAGCCACAGAAGCCTTAATAAACTTTGCCCCTAATGGTCTGTTTGGTGCTTCTACATATCCGGCACCGTAATCCAGGCACATTTCACGTGTTTTCACCCCTTCACTTCCGGCAATCATTGTAGGTATCCCGTAATCCTTCCAGTACCTTTGTACGGACTTTAGGAAGATTTCAGTAAGTCTTTCCCTTTGCCAAATAGCAGAAACAATAGCTATTTTCACTTGATCTCAGTTATCATGTTGCGTTCATCAGTAAATACAACAGTTGGTTTGTGGGAAATCGCTTCTTCAGGTGAATCCACCAGTGCAAAGCAGTTCACATGAACCTTATCTCCAGGCTTGAAGAAATTAGCCATACCGCCATTCATTTCTACTTGCCCACTCATTAAGTGCCCAGGGATTACATAGGTAACAAGCCTTTCCTTTCCATGAACAGCATTCACTTCAACTCTTTCATTATTGACAAGGTTGGCAGCCTCCATGAGTGCAGGATCAAGAGTTAAACTACCTTCATAGTTTACATTAGCATCAGTTACCGTTACCTGCTTCAGCTTCGATTTCAGAACTTGCAATAGCATACTTTTTAATTTTATATTTATCAAACGCTTTCTTCTGTTTTCTCATTAGTTTTGCCCGTTCACCTACCGGGATCTTTCTCAGTGTCGTGCTTTCTAGATGCCTTACTTTTGAATTGCCTATCAGAGCATGCTTGATGCCTGCACATTGCAACTGCACACCGTAAACATTATCTGAATACCAGAACCTTACTGGCATATCAAACTGGCCTATATAATCAAATACTTTTTTATGTGTGATAATGCACCATCCCAGCAGTTGCCCTTTTGTGCCTATCTTATACCCTTCCCTGACTCCCTGAAAAGAGTTTCGCCTGTTATTAGGGCTTGCAGAAAGATAGCCATATTTTTCCATAGCAGTGATAGCATGTACGGCCCATCGTGGTTCAAAGTACAGATCATTATTGCAGAAAGCCATGTATTCACTATTGCAGAGACTTCTGCCAAGGTTCAAGCACCAATTATAGTTGAACTCATTATCATAGTACAGTGTTCTGCCTGAAGTCCCGTATTTTTCTTTCAGTTGATACGGTATCAGCCTGTGTCCTGGTGCGAAGAAATCCCTTGCATGCCTGCACTGTTCAGTTATCAACACATTCTTAATAGGCATCCCGGCATTATAGACTGCTGATCTTATTGCCATAGCAGTCATCTCCCATAGTGTTGAAGTATAGCTGTTTGAAACAAATACTATGTCTATACTTTTTCCCACACCTGCGGATTTGGTTTGCCATCTATCATAGGCGGGTATTTACTGCGCTGATCTGTCCCTGTCAATACCATATCTTCAGTAGCTTCTAATTCATGACAGGTAATATCCAGGATCTTGCCAATAGGGTGAAGCAACTTAGCCATAATATACTTTGACTTCATGCCCTGACCCTCAGGGATGCGATCTGCAAGGACTTTGAAACTGTCCCTGTGCATCATATAACAAGCCACAGCCCTTTCTACTCTACATACCTGTACACCCTGTACCTTCCTGATCTCAGATAGTGGCTTCAACACCCATTTGCCAAATACATTAGAACGCTTCAGCATTATCACCTTGTACTGTGAATCATCCAAAACAGCACACATAGCACTAAGCCAGTGTGGTGAAGGAATAATATCATTATCAAGCTGAACAATGTATTTGCCTCTGGACTGTGCGAATCCTGCAAGCATACCACCCCAATCACCTACATTACGCGGCATCCTGAAGTATCTTAGATTGTGGTACCAGGAAGTATTCTGTGCCATCCATCTGAACCATTCCTGTGTTCCATCTTCTGAAGCGTTATCAACAATGATATGTTCATAAGGAAGGAAAGAATTCCTTTTTACTGCATCAAGAACCTGAACAGTATATTCAAGCCTGTTCCTGCATCTGGTGATGATACTTACTTCCGGCAAGTCCATTTACCACCCTTTTTCTTGCATCCTAAAGAGGTAACACAAATAGCATAGGCAGAAGATTGTGATTTGCCTTGTGCCATTATTTTAGAAACGCACCTATCCAATTTCTTAGGCATTGCAGAAGGATTTTAGGAATAAGATAATACTTATATAACTTATGAATCCTGAAATGGAATATCAATCCTGTTTCAGATTTCTCAGTTTTAATAGGTATGATATACCAAGGCATCTTAGCCATTACTTTGTAGATTTAGCTGCTTTAGGAACATGCTTTGTTACTGATGGTCGTGTTGTTCCCCTTCCTGCAACTGGTTTTGTCTTTTTATTTCCGCATCGGCATCCCATAATCTGTAAATTAAATGAACATCATAAGTGCTGATAGGTACTTCCCATTCCAGCCCATTATCAAAGGCTGCTTCTGATTCTTGAAACTCAGGAAGTCCGGTATCATTCATATCTGTTTTTTACCTGGAACGTGGCACACAAGGTATTTCCCTGCATCCTTAATATAAGAATAATTCCTGCTTGAAGCCTTCAAGTTATTAATAAAATTCCAATCATGAGCATAGTTATCTTTAATATTCCACCAAGCTATCTTTTTATGCAGTAAATTACTTGTACCGCAGTTACCAATAGTATTGATATTGCGTTTTACATGCCTGAATTCTTCCCCATTCCACACATAATCATCAAACCAGTACCAATCTTTACCGTCAATATTCTTAGCAAGTCCTTCAAGGTGATCAGGTGCAAAGGCATCATCAATGTCGAGATAACAGATATATTCACCATTGGCATAGTGAATTCCAGTGTTCCTTACTGCTCCTGACCACATAGGCTGCTTTTCTATCTGAAAAATCCTTATTCTGCCGTCCTGGATGCCCTGGACTATCTTAACAGTCTTTTCACAGCCATCAGCAACCACAATCAGTTCCCAATCTTTATAAGTCTGAGCAATTACAGACTGAATTGCCCTTACTATCTTTTTGTCCCTGTCCTTGGCTGCTGTACGATAAGCACCAAGATATGATGGCATTACTACTGAAATCATCTTTTTTCAAATACAATATCATTCCCTTGATCCTTCAATGGCTTTGAATGATTGTTTTCACCAAGTAGTATCTCATCAGGTATTTCTTTGAATGCTTTACACCTTATACCTGTTTCATGGTGCCTGCAAGAGTTGCATACTGGCTGAAAGAATGTGTCCTTATTGTCCCTTATCGAACTCATAATTCACTTAGTATTATTTCAATGTATTGTTCACCAAATTGTGATCCTTCTATCAGCTTATTCTCAAAACTCACTATCCTAAATTTAGAATTCTTGTTAAACAAAATCTCCTTCTCGTCCATAAATTTACTTAATTTCTCAATCGGAACACCTGTCTTGGATCGTATTTTATAAATGATCTTCTTTGAATCCATGCTTGTCCAGTTAGTAAATGCCTGTGCAACACCCTCATCAAATGATGTACTCATAAAACCCTTATCAACAAAAACATCACCTACCTTCAGATTACTAACTATGTTATTAAACTCATCCAGGTTCTTTATCTCAATACCTCTGTAAACTTCACCTTTGAACTTCGGTGCCTTAGCAAGTATTTCAGATAGTCTATCCACTTGTTCCTTATTTATTGAACCCTTTCCAAACCTAAGCCCATCATTTATCTCCTTGTCCTTCCCTCTTGTATATTGTAGTAATATATCCTTCTCATCTTTATCTAGCTTCTTGATCCATTCATCCTGGTTCTTCATGGCTTCATCATAGTTCTCAGATATTGGAACACCTGTTTGTTGCTTTACTGATTTTTTTGCAGGCACCTCCTTAACTGTTGGTTTTTCTTTTACAGGTTCTTCACAAGCCTCCTTCCTGCCATTGTTACAGGCTAATTCTTCAGTGATGTACCTAATGGTATG